>Ga0222712_10007107_pt1 | contig 10914 bp, 8 predicted proteins | sample C33_657DmetaG_FD_165043 | JGI IMG/M metagenome (GOLD analysis project Ga0222712, IMG submission 165043) | Estuarine water microbial communities from San Francisco Bay, California, United States - C33_657D | ecosystem: Environmental > Aquatic > Marine > Unclassified | place: USA: California... | reverse complement strand
TAATCGCCAGCGGACCCCCTTTACGGAATGAAACGGCCGCCAAGAATGGCAGAGAAGGCTATTACCAATCCAATGGCCAGAAGCCGAACCAGGGCTCGGGTTCTATTCAATTCTTGCAATTTAAAAAAACGCAAAATGTCGATCTGGAACAGGTAAAAGAGGATCAGGGTGGAAACTGGGGCAATAAAAAAACAACATCCAGACAGTATTGGCAAGATTCCTGGCTCCCGGGCCGGTTGAAGGTCATCCCAAATGCCAATCAAAAGAAGCACCATGGCGAATGTGCCCATTTGGACATAAAGAAAAACGGAAAGCCACCATCCAGATTGGGCACGCATCCTCAGGCCCACAACGGATGCCATGGAAACGATGCCCACCAAGACCATTTCCGCTAGGAAAAGTAACATCCAGTAATCTGAAGGATCCGGTTGAATCGTCTCCGAAGTTATCCTCATAATCAGCAGAAAAAGCATCGAGCCGGTAATGGTTCCCAGGGCAAAAAGGGCATGTAAACCGATCAGCGCCGTAAGCCCTGTCGGCCTGTCGGCCGCCTCATTCAAATTCGAAAATTGGCCGGAATTTGCACCAACAAAATCATTTTTATGGATCGGATCATTTGCCGGGGAACCGGACCCTGATGGAGGAAATCCGGACATGCCCCCGCCCCCCTGGATCCTATTAAAGCCAACCCGAGCCAAGCATAATCCATTCCAACGCGCTCCGGGCTACAAATTTCTGCCAGGGATCCAGCACTGTCAAGGATGCTGAATTTTTTATAAACAGACCTGGCTCCATCCGAAGCATAAGCATGATGACGAAGGGCAGGCGGAATCTCCGCCCGACCGCGAGTATAAAGGGAGCATTGATTTTTTTCCAAACCCAGAATGAATGCGACTGATGCCTGCAGAAAACCAATTGCCGTTTGACCCAATCAGGGCGCTTTTTCCCTCGCTGGGCGTCCCGGGCCCGGGAGGCAAGCCGTGGGCTTTTTTTGATGGCCCCGGCGGAACCCAGGTGCCCGCCTCCGTGGCCGAGTCGATCAGCCAGGCCATCCTGTTTGCCAACGCCAACCGCGGGGCTTCATTCGCCACCAGTCAGGCAGTCGACGCCATCATGTCCCGTGCCGGGCAGGCTGCAGCCGCTTTGCTGGGAATCGATAGCCCGGGCCGCGTCGTGTTCGGCCAAAACATGACTTCGCTTGCGTTTCATGCCGCCGATGCCATCATCCCCACGCTCAAACCTGGCGACGAGGTGGTCGTCTCCAATCTAGACCACGATGCCAATGTGGCTCCCTGGGTGCATGCGGCCCAGCGGTCCGGAGCCACCGTTCGCAGGCTCGATTTCAACCGGCAAAGCATGACACTGTCACCGGCGCAATTGGCTGACACCATCGGCCCCAAAACCAGGCTGATCGCCTTCACCGCCGCAAGCAACGCGCTGGGTTCCCTCACCCCCGTCCCCGAGTTGGTGCGCGTCGCCCGCACTTCCCCTGCCTTGGTGATTGTCGATGGCACCCATTACGCCCCCCACCTGTTGCCAAAGGTCGATGAGTGGGATGTCGACCTGTTCTTCTGCTCCGCCTACAAGTTTTTCGGCCCCCATGTGGGACTGATGGCCGGAAAACTGGAGGTGCTCAATCGCCTGCAACCGGCCAAGGTGCGTCCGGCCTGCAATCTCCTCCCAGTCCGCTGGATGACGGGCACGCAAAATCATGAGGGCATCGCCGGGGTGACCGCCGCCATCGAGTACCTCGCCTCTTTGGGAAATGGCGAGGGTTTGAGGCAGAAACTGGTGGCTGCCTACCACCGTATCGCCGATCATGAGCGCGAACTGATGGAGGTGTTCCTCCACCGTCTGGGTTCCCAGCAGGCATGGACCCTGACGGGTGTTCAAGTTCCCGACCCTTCCCGCAGGGTGGCCACCTTCGCCCTGAGGGGCCCGGTTGATCCCGCCACCGCTTCGCGAAAATTGGCCGAAAAAGGCATCTGCTCCTACGCCGGCAACTTCTATGCGTTGCCGGTCACCGAGGCCTTGGGCCTCGAATCAAAGGGCGGCTTCTTGCGGGTGGGCGCGGTCCATTACAACACGGTTGATGAGATCCACCGTCTGTGGGATGAGTTGCAGGCGTTGAAAGCCTGACCGGCTTTGGCCGAATTCCATATAGCCAACTGTCCACAGAAAGACCCGCCGGACTCCGGCGGGTCTTTCTGTGGATGGGGTGGCTTGTTGAAGGCTATCTGCCTGGAATCTGTCCATGTTGCTTCATGGCGGTCACGATTTCTTTGCTGATCTCCGAGGCGATCTTGTTCTGTTGCGAAATATCTTTCATGCCCGATTCAGAGACAACCATTTTCGTCGCCAGAGAGATGGGGTTGAAACCGCGGATCACCGCCAGGGGCGCCGCGCCCGGCATATGCCGCCCCTTGTCGGAAGTGTCGATCAGGAAGAAGGGCTGTCCACCCGCCGTGTTCGGATCGGCCAAGGCCACATCCACCGCCACCTTCTTGTTGCCCGCGCCAAAACCGATCACATTCTGGGCGGCCTTATGCCCTTCATCCAGTCCCACAACCTGCCCGGTGAGCCGCCAGCCATCCTGGGGCGGGGCAGTGGGCTGATTCCAGAAGACGGCGGGAATCCGCGCATCGTTCAAATCCTTGACCACCTGCTTGGCGATATTGTCACCCACGGGAGCCGATCGGTCGTTGCCCGTCACAGCGTCCGCGATTCGGGGGCGTGAATCGGCGTTTTTCCGGGCGGCCCCCACTGGATTGGCTGCCTCGGCTTGGGCCAACTGGGCGGCCAACTTGGGATCGAGATGGAAGGGTGTGACATAGATCCGTCCCGGCCTCTGCAAAGGCCAGGGAGAACCCGCCGGTCGCTGGGAATTGGCCCCGCGAAACGGGCCCTGGGCACTGGCGCCAAGAAGCGCCAAATGGCAAACCATCACTGCCATTGCCAGTCGGACCAAGGTGGTTTTCATGGGTAATAATCGCCTGATGTCGGATAACTTTTTTGAAAGTGCCATAGGTTGTAAAAATTCCCCATCCATCAGGACAAGTGCAGTTTCAAGCAGGAATGCCCCAATAAGCAAAGACCCGGTCCGGGCCTTTTGAGCCCCGCCCGGGTCGGGTCACTTGTTCCAGGGAGTGGGGAGGATTTTCTCCCCTCATTCCCAAACAAAAATCTCGGAAAGTCCGCTCCTGGCTTGCCCCTTGTGGGTGAAGATCACCCGCACTTTAGAGGCCTCAACGGGCGCGAAACGGATGCTGTTGAACTGGCCGCCAGTAGGCTTGGCCGGGTCCCGCCGCTCTTCCTTAACCGGCTGCCAGGCCGACCCGTCCCATACTTCCAGCGAATATTTTTCCGGAGCCTGAACGCCGCCCCTGTCATCGTAAAGGGCCAGTTCCACACGGCTGAATTTTTTCGGCTGGCCCAGGTCCACCTCCAGCCAGTCGGTGGCATTCTTCGATTCGTAACTGGTCCAGCGATTGTTGGGCTGTACTCCAAAAACCACCACCCCATCGTTGGCTCTTTCCACCTTGTCGTAGCGTGAGGTGTGGCTGGCGCTCACTTTGGGGAACCCTTTGCCAGTTGGGTTGTAAGCCAGATTGCCAGCGGGAGGCGGGGCCGGCGTGTAAGGGCCGTCCAACTGGCCCCACAATTCTAACTCCGTCAGCCCGCACCGTTTCCCTTGCGGGTGCGATAGCGTGATCCGGGCCCGTGTGATGGGCGTCGGATCCAAATAGATCCGGTTTGCCCTCCAGCCTGCTGGTGCTTGAGGCCGACGCTCACGCCCATCCAGGGCTTTCCAGTTGGTTCCATCCCAAACTTCCAAGGTGATCTTGTCCGGGGCCACAATCCCCAAATCCGTGTCTTCCAGAACATGGAGCGCCACTTCGGAAATCCGTCGGGCCACCCCCAGGTTGACAACAATCACATCCGCTTCCTTCCCGGCGGCCGCCACCCAACGGTTGGGGGGCGTTCGGTCATACCAGGCGTTCCCGTCTGTCAGCACGCCCACGCTGCCTTCACCGGTCGAGGAGACACTCACCCGCGGGTAGTAGTTGCCGTCATTGTTCACCGCAAAGTTCACCGGGTCCGCCGCGCGCTTGATCATCGGTGATTCCGGCAGCTTCACTTCCAGCCTGCCCATGTCCTTCCGGCTGGCCACCACTTTGCCCCCCGCAAGCAGGTGCAGGCCATTGCCCAGGCCGTATCGTCCGCCGGTTTTGTCCCACACCAGGTCCAACCGGTGGTTGCGGTAAGGCAATTCGGTCAGCGCGAAATAATCCCACGCCGCCGGCGCCAGCGGATCAACCACCAGCGTGTTCTTGTCGCCCGGGCGAATGCCCGCCAGGCCTGTCACCACCAGGTCGCAGAAACAGGAATGGAAATAATGTTCGCTGTGGTTGTACCCGTCATGCCCCTCGAAGGAACCCGTGTCAGGGTTGGCCGCCTCGGCCAGGTAAGGTTTGCCATTCTTGCGGTGGGTCTTTGCGAAGGTGGTCAGCAGCTTCACATAATCATCCCGGTTCACCACATCCTGCTTGTAGTCGATCAGCAGGTTGGCCATCGCCTGCAAGGTTTGCGCCGTGGCATACGGCCAAGATTGCCCGCTCCACCAACAGCACCATTTCTGCAACAGGAACATCGGGTCCCTGCGCTCCACGGTGGTGGGGCCGTATGTGGCCCAAAATCCATTCGGATCCATCAGCTTGGCCCAGGCTTTTTCATAGCCCTTGCCTTGGTCGGGCAGCCCGAACTGCCAAGGCACATAACCGATCAATTCACGACCCAAGTCGCTACCGGCGTGTTTGCCGGTCTGGTAGGTCAGGCTGCCGGCTTTCATCTTCACGCCGTCCTTGTCCACCTCGTCGTTTTTCAGCATCGGGAAGAAAAACTGCCGCCGTGGATCCCACAATTTCTTTTGCAGGGTGTCTTTCACACCGGCCGCCTCGGTCCGCAACGCCTTCGCTTTCTCGCTGTCTCCCGCCAGATCGGCCACCTTGGCGATGGCCAGCGCGTCGGCCCACAGGTACACGCTCAAGGTTGGCCGATAGCTGGGGGCCCCGCGCAAAATGTCCAGCGTCTGCCGGCTGTTGATGTTGAACTCCATGCCGTCGTCATGCCCGGTCTGCCAGTACAGGCCAGCCGATTCGTCAAAGTGGCGCTTCCGCCAACCCAGGTGATTCCGTTCCAGATCGGGTAACAGTTTCAGCAACTCCGGTTCGTTCGGATGCACCTGGTGCACACCCCAGGTGGCATCCGCAAGCCAGGTGGAATAGTTGCGCGGTTGGGCTCCCGGCGTCTTGTGCCAGTATCGGGCGTAGTCCCAGGCGAACCGTCTGTCCTTCAGCCATCGCGCTTCCTGCAAATGATGCCCCGCCGGGCAACTGATCGCCCCGTACGCACCCGACCAGAACGGCCGGTCGATGAACTCGGTGAACGAATAACCAGAGGTGGGCGACCCATAGGTGAGATGCCGGGTCAGTAACTCCCAGCGGTAGTACCAGGTGGTCTGAATGTCGCTGTCCGGGCATTCAAAAAACGGGATGTTCTGCCGGTACCAGGCAAAGTCCCGGTTTTCCCAAAACTTCTCCCCTTCCAGAAGTTTCTGGGGATCTGGCAACCGGGCCTTTACTTCATCCTGCGCATGCGTGTGACGGGTCCAGCCCACGGAAAGCACAAGCAGGGCAATCAACACACGCTTCATGGGTATCTCCAGCCTAGGCAATCCACCATGCCACGATCATATCCGTGAACGGGTACCTGGCTCCATGCCTGCCAGACTTCAGATGCGGTATTTGGGCCGATTTTTAAAGTGAATTCGCTGCGTTGCGGTGAATTTTCTTGCAGGGTAATCTGATAGGGCAGGCAAAAACTCCTTCCGCCTGGATCACCATGTCCCACAAGGCCCATGCCTTCGAGTTCCTGAACCCGCGCGCCCGCGAGGGGTTGGTGATTGGTTCCCGCCGTAATTTTTTGAAGGCTGGCTTGGCAGGTGTCGGCGGGTTGTCCTTGCCCGACCTCATGCGACGCCAGGCCCAAGGGATGGCCACGGGCAAGGCTTCTGGCAAAAGTGTCATCCTGCTCTGGCTGGCCGGTGGTCCCAGCCACATCGATACCCTCGACCCCAAACCCAACAGGCCGGTCGAGAACCGTGGCCCCTTTGGCGTCACTCGCACTCGCCTGCCCAGCGTTCAGGTGTGTGAGCACCTGCCCAAGCTGGCTTCCATGCTCGACCGTTTCACCATCGTCCGCTCGCTCGATGCTCACGGCAGCAATCACGAACCCAATACCGTCTTCCAGACGGGTAATGTCTTGGCCGAGGCGCGCACCAACCCTCAGGCGGTCCATTACCCGGCTATCGGCAGCCATGTCGCCAAGCTGCACGGCCCCAACCACCCGCTGGTGCCCGCTTACGCCACCTTCATGCGTTCCCGCAGCCATCTGGCCTTTGGCGGTTATCTGGGCCGCGGTTTTGATCCTTTCCAGGCCCAGACCGCCTGCCGTCTGCCTGTCTACGACACCGTGGGTAAAGATTCCGGCACCCTTAGCAAGCCCGCCCTGTTTCAACTTCCAGCGAATATCACCCACGAGCGCCTGGCCGATCGGGCCGACCTCTCCACCCGCTTCGACACCCTGCGCTCAAGGTTGGATTCCGAAATCGCCAACCCTGTCGATCAACACACCCGTCAGGCGCTCGAGCTCCTGACCGGCCGGCGCATGCAGCAGGCTCTCGATCTCGAACAGGAACCCGCGTCCACGCGCGAGCGCTATGGCAAGCACCTGTGGTGCCAGCAGGTTCTTTTGGCCCGCCGCATGGTCGAGGCGGGCGTTTCCTTCATCACCCTCGATCTCAGCTACCATCCCGCCAGCGGCACCTGGGACACCCACGGCGACAACATCCCCCCCTATGGCGGCATTGAAAAAGGCCTCAAGCCGCTCCTGCCTTTGCTCGACCACCTGGTCACTACCCTGGTGGAAGACCTGCGCCAACGCGGCTTGCTCGACCAGACTCTCGTTCTGGCCCTGGGAGAATTCGGCCGTACCCCCAAGATCGGCACCCAGGGCAGCACCGATGGCCGCGACCACTGGCCCATCGTCGCCTCCATGCTGATGGCCGGCGGCGGACTAAGGCACGGTCAGGTGATCGGCTCCACCGAACCCGATGGCGGCCAGATCGCCACCCGCCCCGTCCACGCGGCGGACCTGGCCGCAACCATTTACCAGCACTTCGGTGTTCCGCTGGAGTCCGAATACCTCGATGGCACCGGACGCCCCGTCCCCATCGTCTACAACGGCGCTCCCATCGCCGAGCTTTTTTGAAAGGTCATCCGAATGTTCCTTTTGACATGGGCCATGGCGCTGGTCAGCCCGGCTCAATTAAATACTGCGGAACCGGTTTGGGATGTGGCCGCCTTAAAGGTGGCTAAGGTCGAACCGACTTGGGCCCCCGAGGCCTCCCAAAATGGCATCACCGTTCGCTCCGTTCTCTATGCTGGTGAACCATATCGGGGCAAACCCACTCAGGTTTTCGCCTGGTACGCCCGTCCTGCTGCAACAGGAAAATACCCGGCCATGGTCCTGGTCCATGGCGGCGGTGGCAAGGCTTTCAAAGAGTGGGCGATTCACCACGCCAAGCGAGGCTACTGCGCCATCGCAATGGATCTCTCAGGCAACGGTGAGGACGGCAAACGCCTCTCCGAGGGGGGCCCCGATCAGTCCGATGACACCAAATTTCAGGACTTCACTCCCCAAACCCGCAAAGACATGTGGACCTTCCACGCCGTCGCCAATGTGCTGCGGGCCCACACACTCCTCGCCACATTGCCGGAGGTGGATGCTTCCCGCATCGGGGTGACCGGCATCTCCTGGGGCGGCTACCTCACCTGTATCGTCGCCGGAATCGATGACCGCCTGAAAGCCGCCGTACCCGTTTACGGTTGCGGGTTCCTTCAGGAGGACAGCGTCTGGAAGGCCCAGCGTTTCGATGCGGTCGATCCTGCCCGCCGCGATCGCTGGGTGCAGGCGTTCGATCCGTCCCGCCATGTGGGCGGTGCCAAATGCCCGATGTTGTTCCTCAACGGCACCAACGATTTCGCCTACCCGATGGGCAGTTACCAGAAGACCTACAACCTGGTGAAGGCCCCGAAAACCATCAGCGTGAGGGTCCGCCTCCCCCACGGCCATATCTGGACATTTCCCGAAGTCGATGCTTTTCTCGACACCTACCTCAAAGGAGGCGGGCCCCTGCCTTCACTTTCACCCATGACCGTCCAAAACGCCATGGCCCGTGCATCCTTCCAATCCCCGGTGCCGGTCACCAAAGGCTATTTGCACTATGCAATAGCGGAGGGCCCATGGCAAAAGCGCGAATGGAAAAGCGTCACGGCCAAAGTGGAAAAAGGCGTGATAACCGCCTCCCTGCCGGAGGCCCGCCCCTTGGTCATTGAACTGGCGGTAGTGGATGAGCGTGGGCTGGAAGTGACCACGCCGCATCAAATGATCGACAAGGCCCGCTGAGCCATGTCCTACCAGGCCACTATTAGGTCCGAACGGTTTGCTTTCGCGGACTTGCGCGAATTACTCGGCAGGGCCAGTGAGGAAAAATCGGGTGACCAGTTGGCCGGCGTGGCTGCCCATTCTCATCGCCAGCGCGCCGCCGCCAAGGTGGCCTTGGCCGATGTCCCGCTGTCTGATTTCCTGGCCAACCCGATCCTGTGCCCGGATGACGATGCGGTCAGTGCCGCCCTGCTTGCCGATCAAGATGCGTCGCTCTTCAGGTCATTTGCCTCTCTGACGGTGGGCGAACTGCGGGAAACCATTCTGGGCGATGAAATCACTCCCGCCCAAATCGCCAGTCTGGGCAGGGCCCTTCTACCGGAAATGGCGGCCGCCGTCGCCATGCTGATGAGCAGCAAAGACCTGGTCTATGCAGCCAGCCGATTGCGGGTGATCACCCGTTGCCGCAACACCATGGGCCAGCCGGGCGTTCTCGGTGCCCGCATCCAGCCCAATCACCCGGCCGATGATGTGGGCGCCATCCTGCTGGCCGCTGTTGAGGGCTTGGTGCTCGGTTCGGGTGATGCCGTCATCGGCGTCAATCCCGCCACCGAATCGGTTGAAACGGTCGGTTCCATCCTGGGCACGCTGGACCGCCTCATCACCACGGCCGATATTCCCACCCAGGCCTGCTGCCTGGCCCACATCACCACCCAGTTGGCCGCCTTGGAAAAAGGCGCCCCGGTGGATCTGCTGTTCCAGTCTATCGCCGGAACCGAAGCGGCCAACCGGTCATTCGGCATTGATTTGGCCCTGCTCGCGGAAGGGCGTGAGCGCGTGCTGCGCCACCACCACCAGCGGGGCGGATTTCTCCCCAACCATCAGGTCATGTATTTCGAGACGGGGCAGGGCAGTGCCCTGTCGGCGGAGGCTAACCACGGCATCGACCAACTCACCTGCGAGGCACGCGCCCACGGCGTGGCCCGTTTGTACGACCCATTCCTCGTCAATTCAGTCGTCGGTTTCATCGGGCCCGAATATTTGGCCAACGAACGCCAGATCACCCGCGCCGGGCTGGAGGATCACTTCATCGGCAAACTGCTCGGCTTGCCGATGGGTGTCGATGTCTGCTACACCAACCACGCCGATGCCGACCAGAATTCCGCGGAAAATCTCCTCCTGCTGCTCACCGCCGCCGGCTGCAACTACTTCATGGGCGTTCCCTGTTCCGATGATGTGATGCTCAACTACCAGTCCACCAGCCACCACGACATCGCCACCGCCCGCCGCCTGTTTGGCCTGAAACCCGCACCCGAGTTCGCCGGCTGGCTGGAGGGCAGGGGTTTGGGCCTTGGATTGGCCACTTCCGTTGATTTCCGATTGGATCGGAATGTCCGGCTCCTGCTCGCTGATGCAGGTTTGTCTTAACTTCCTAAACCTGCCTGCCACACGGCGACTGACAATCCTGCCATCGGGGGAAGGCCCATTGGGGCGAACCCCAGCGATTCCCCGGCAGTATCCCCATATAGGCATGACAGTATGGTTGGCATGTCTTCTGACTGTGCCAGGGGTTGGAGGAATTCTCGATAAAGCAACAAATCGGCTTGGGAATATTTGGGAAAGATACCTTCCATTCCCAGGTGAATGGACCCCTCCTGCCCCATTAACTCCCCCAGGTTTTTAGCGGCCCCATGTTTTAGGACATGCAGTAAACGCCTGGTGGCGACAATCCCCGCAAACCGGACGGATTCTACATGGGTTGGCTCGCTACTCCAGATTGGGATAGTGACCCAGAATCGATCCAACTGCTTGGAATTCAGCTTGGTTGGATCAGGAATTTGACGCAGGTACAAGTCTGTGGCCCAACGATTCGTCCAGCCTCCTTTGAGGTCATCAATCACCACGCAGCCAGCGCGGAATTGTGCACCTTCTCGCTGGATGCTGCCTGCGGTAGCTTCGACCACTTTGGCTAGAATGGATTCTGCCCCCATCTCGATCAATTGGTCCAAAACCGCGGTGACATGCTCCCGTCCCATGGGATTAAACAGGACAAGGGGTGCCAAAGCGCAATTGTTCCCATCCGGTGTCAGTAGGCTTCCGAGGTAGGATTTGAAACGGGCCTTGTCTCTTCTCATTCCCTGCAGGTTTCTCTGGATTTCCAACAAGGGAATGAGGTGGATTTCCATCAGGTTCCTCAGTGGGTTTTTGCACCATGGTATTGTCAACCATCTTAGCTGAAATCATCAAGGATCATCGGGAGTGGAAGCCTTACCATTGCCCGATCATTGCTGCAATCGTCGGGTCGGTATTGACGCCGCACGTTGCTTGAGAAAACTATGAATCGTCAGGTTTTCAAACTTCCCCAAAATAGGTTGGACCGGATGCGTTGCCTTCTTCAGGTGTTCGTTT
>Ga0222712_10007106_pt1 | contig 10915 bp, 11 predicted proteins | sample C33_657DmetaG_FD_165043 | JGI IMG/M metagenome (GOLD analysis project Ga0222712, IMG submission 165043) | Estuarine water microbial communities from San Francisco Bay, California, United States - C33_657D | ecosystem: Environmental > Aquatic > Marine > Unclassified | place: USA: California... | reverse complement strand
CGCCCGGGCGGAGAGGCAGCTGCGCGCCGCAGTCGCGGTGGAGTTGCGCGGAGGTGGGACCGAGCTCGGCCATGCCGCCGAGCACGAAAAGACGAGGGGCCGCGGAGGCGCGGCTGAGACGATCGAAGGCGCGGGCCGAATCCAGCAGCGAAGCCGGGCTGGCGTTGTAGCAGTCGACGTAGAAGGTGCGGTCGCCCTCGACGTGCACGCTGCCGCGACCGGCGGGCGGCAGCCACTGGGCCGTCGCGACGGCGAGCTCGGCGGCGGGACGGCCGACCGCGAGCGCGGCGACGACCGCGAGCGCGGCGTTCCGGGCGAGGCCGTCGGAGATCGGCGCCAAGGGGAAGACCTCGCCGTCCAGGACGAGCGAACGCTGGCCACGGGCGTCGAGGAGGAAGGAGGCGCGGACGAGCCGGGCCGGGGCGACGGCGGGCGCGGCTTCGCCTTCGAACTGCACGGCGACGCAACGGGCGGCGTGGACCGCGAAATCCGGCCAGGCGAGGAGCGCGGCCGGGATGACGGCCTGGCCGCCGGGAGCGAGCGCGGCGACGAGCGTGGCCTTTTCGCGCGCGATGCCGGCGAGCGAACCGACGCCTTCGAGGTGGACCGGGGCGACGTTGGTCACGATCGCCACATCCGGACGGATGACTTCGGCGGAGACGCCGAGCTCACCAGCGATGCTCATGCCCGCCTCGATGACGGCGAAGCGGTGCAGGCCCGGTTCGACGCGCAGGAGCATCAGCGGCACGCCGATGAGATTGTTGAGATTGGCCTCGGTGACGAAGGCTTCGGTCCCGAGGAGGGCCGCGAGCATCTCCTTCGTCGAGGTCTTGCCGACGCTGCCGGTCACGCCGATGACGCGGCCCGGGAACTGCGCGCGCCAACGGGCGGCGACCCGGCGGAGGGCGACGAGCGGATCGTCGACGACGAGCTGCGGGAGGTCGTCCGCGACGGGTCGTCCGACCAAGGCGCAAGCGGCGCCCTGCGACCGGGCGGCGCCGAGGAAGTCATGGCCGTCGCGACGGTCGGTGCGCACGGCCACGAAGACGTCGCCGGCGCGCAGCGCGCGGGTGTCGGTACCGAAGCCCGTGAGGGCGGCGCGCGGCGAGTCGGTCCAGCGGCCTCCGGCCCAGGCGGCGAGGTCGGCTGAGGAGAAAGTCGGCATCACGACTGCGCGCCCCTCCGGAGCTCAAGGATCTCGCGCACGACCTGACGGTCGTCGAAGGGCACCACGGTGTCGGCGAATTCCTGGGTGGTCTCGTGCCCTTTGCCGGCGATGACGACGCAGTCGCCGGACTTCGCCGCGGCGAGGGCGCGGCCGATGGCGTCGCGCCGATCGGTGACGAACTCCACCGCCGGCAACGGGCCGAGACCTTCGCGCATGTCCGCGAAGATCCGGTCGAGGCTTTCCTTGCGAGGGTTATCGGCCGTGGCCCAGGCGAGGTGGGCGAGGTCGGCGACGGCCTTGGTCATCGCGGGACGCTTGCCGCGGTCGCGATCGCCGCCGCAACCATAGACGCAGAGCACGCGGCCGGGCGTGATGTCGCGGAGCATCCGGAGCGCGTTGCGGAGGGCGTCGTCGGTATGGGCGTAGTCGACGAAGACCGGGAAAGGCTGGCCCCCCTCGACGCGCTCCATGCGGCCGGGGACGCCGGGGAAGGCGGCGAGCGCCGGCGCGAGCGCGAGCGGATCGCGGCCGAGCGCCGCGGCCATCGCCAGGGCGCAGAGGACGTTGGAGACGTTGTAGTCGCCCGGCAGGGTCGATTTGAAGATGGCGGCGCGGCCGTCATGGCGGACGGTGAAGACCGCCCCGCCGGTATCGAGCGCGAGGTCGGTCGCGCGGACGTCGGCGTCGGCGGCAAGCCCGAAGGTGAGCACCGCGCCGCGGCGACGGCAGGCCTCGGCGAGCACGCGCCCGGCCGGATCGTCGATGTTGATCACGCAGACGTCAGGCACGGAACCGTTGCGGCCGTCGAAAAGCGCCGTCTTCGCGTCGAGGTACGAAGCGAGGTCGCCGTGGTAATCGACATGGTCGCGCGTGAGGTTGGTGAACGCCGCGACCTGGAAATGGAAACCGTGGACGCGGTCCTGATGGAGCGCGTGGGAACTGACTTCCAGGCAGGCGCCGGCGCAGCCCGCGTCGGCCATCTGACGGAAGAAGGCCGCGAGGTCGGCCGATTCGGGCGTCGTCTTATAAGAGGGGATCGATCGGCGGCCGAGATGGTAGCGCACCGTGCCCACGAGCCCCCACTGCGAACCGTCGTCCTGCAGGAGATGCCGGAGGAGCGTCGAGATCGTCGTCTTGCCGTTGGTGCCGGTCACGCCGACCAGCCGGAGCGCGGTCTCAGGGTGGCCGTAGAAACGGCGGGCGACCGCGGCGAGGGCGCGGCGCGGATCGGCGACCTGGGCGGCGGCGACGGCGGGGAGGCCGCCGACCGGTTCGCCCGAGATGATGGCCGCCGCGCCGCGGGCGATCGCGTCATCGAGGAAGGCATGGCCGTTCGCGCGCAGGCCGGGCAGCGCGAAGAAGAGCGAACCGGGCAGGATCCGGCGGCTGTCCGTCACGAGCGAGGAGATGCGGACGGAGCCGTCGCCGGCGCGGCTCTGGACCGCGAGGCCTTGCAGCAGGGAATTGAAGGTGGGGCGCTCCATGGCGGCGGGCATCATCACGGCGGGCGGGGTCATCGGCCGGCGTCCGCGACGTGGCCGCGGGGGATGGGGGAGACGGGAGGCAGGTCGAGCCAGCGGATGCACTTCTCCGCGACGTCGCGGAAGATCGGCGCGGAGATCTTGCCGCCGTAAGCGATGCCCTCCCCTTGCGGCTCGTCGATGATCACGGTGATCGCCAGCTTCGGATCGCCCACCGGGAAGAAGCCGGCGAAGGAGGCGACGTGGTGCGCGGAGGAGTAGCGGCCGTTGATGATCTTCTGCGTCGTGCCCGTCTTGCCCGCGACCTCGTAGCCGGGGATGTCGGCGATGGGCGCCGTGCCGCCTTTGCCGCAGACGGCGCGCAGGAGCGTGGCCATCTGCGCGGCCGTGGCCGGGGTGATGGCGCGGCCGCGGGAGCGGGGGGCGTAGTTGAGGACGGTCGCCTTCGTCTTCGAATCCTCGACGCGGAGCACGAGCTGCGGCTGCATCAGCAGGCCGTCGGCCGCGACGACCGACATCGCGAAGTGCATCTGCATCGCCGTGACGCTGACCGAGTGGCCCATCGGCACGCGCGAGATCGTCATGCCGTCCCAGCGCTTAGGGGGGATCAGCAGGCCGGGCACCTCGGCGCCGGTGATCAGGCCCGTGTTGGCGCCGAAGCCGAAGGACTTGATGAGGGCGAAGAACCGGTCCTCGCCGAGCCGCTCGGCGTACTGCATGCCGACCTGCACCGTGCCGCGGTTGGAGGATTCGCGGACGATCTGGCGGATGTCGGCGGCGCCGATGGCGTGCGAGTCGGCCGGCATGGAGACCATGCGGCCACGGTACGGCACGCTCGTCGCGCCGCAGTCGAAGATGGAATTCGGCGTGATGAGTCGCTCCTCGAGGGCGCCGGAGATCGAGACGATCTTGAAGACCGAGCCCGGCTCATAGACGTCCGACACCGCGCGGTTGCGCTGGCTGTCCATCGGCGCGGCCTTCGGGTCGAAGAAACGGTTGAGGTCGTAGGTCGGCCAGTTGGCGAGGCCGAGGATGCGCCCCGTGCGCGGCTCGCTGACGATGATGATGCCGCTCTTCGGATTATAGCGGGCGGCGGCCGCGGCGAGGGCGTCCTCGCAGGTCTTCTGCACCAGGCTGTTGATGCTCAGCACCACCGTGCTGCCGTCGACCGGCGCGACCTCGCGGAGGCGGATGCTGGCGATCTCGCGGCGGCGACCATCGCGCTCGGATTCGATCCAGCCCTTCTGGCCGACGAGGAGCGAGTTCATCACGCTCTCGATGCCGGAGGCGGGCAGGCCTTCCTTGTTGACGAAGCCGAGCACGTGCGCGGCGAGCTGGCCCTTAGGGTAGTTGCGGCGGTACTTCAGGTCGGCCCGGAGCGCGCGGATGCCGAGCGCCTTGATGCGCTTGACCGTGGGCTCGTCGACCTCATGGGCCAGGATGGTCCAGCGGATCGTCTTCTCTTCGCCGGCCTCGTCGAGGCGCGTGGTGGTCTGGAAGGCGTCGCGGACCTTGGCGAAAGGCAGGCCGAGGATGGTCGCGACCTCGAGGGCGCGCTCTTTCTCGCCCTTGACGAGGGAGTCCGGGTCCACGCCGACGTCCCAGACGTCTTCGGAAACCGCCAGGAGGTTGTCTTGGGCGTCACGGATCTCCCCGCGACGGCAAGGGATCTCCTGCAGCACGCGACGGGCTTGCAACGCTTCCGCGCGCAGACGAGGGGCGTCGACCCAATGCAACCACACCAGCCGTGTGATCACGGCCAGGAAGCAGAGGGAAACGGCCCATGCCAGCAAACGGTAGCGCGTTCGCCTGGCGTGGGGTAGGCTCATCGAGAGCGCGGTCCTCCCTGCCCTCCCGATGAAAGGAAGGCGATTTCGCGCGCCGTCATCCGGGGGCTCGCGGAAAGCAAAGGGGTCGGGGATGGGACCGCGTGGAAATACCGCACCCAGACGACCTGTTCAGGGACCGGGGGCTTGAGCGCATCGCCGATGCGCTGCTGGAGCTGGAGGGTGTCGAGGGCCTGCACCTGCTGGCGGCGGACCGTCTCGAGCTCTTTCTTGGAGAGGACGATGTCGCGCTCGATGCGCTGGATACGGCTGCCGATCGTATCGGCCTCCACGCGCAGGCGCATGATGTTGATGGTCCCGACGGCGAAGGCCGCGACGGTCGCGAAGACGAAGACCCAGGTGAAGTGGCGCGGGCTCATGCGGCGAGGCGGCGCACGGCGCGGAGGCGCGCCGAGCGGCTGCGGGGGTTGGCGGATTGTTCGGCCTCGGAGGGCTGGACGGCCTTGCGGGTGAGCAGGTCGGCGTGCTTGACGCGGTCGTCCTGGTTGCGCGCGTCGTCGCGGTCGACCGGCCGGCCGGCGACTTCGTTCATGTAGCGCTTCACCATCCGGTCCTCGAGGGAGTGGAAGGAGATGACGGCGAGCACGCCGCCGGCGTTGAGCTTGCCGAAGGCGAGCGGGAGGGCGTCGGCCAGGGCGCCGAGCTCGTCGTTGACCGCGATGCGGACGCCTTGGAAGGTGCGGGTGGCCGGGTGCGGACCGCGGGGACCGGGCGCGGGCGGGGCGGCTTCGGCCACGAGTTCGGCGAAGGTCGACGTGCGGGCGAGGCGACCGGTGCCGCGGGCGGCGATGATCGCGTTGACGACGCGGAACCAGCGGGGCTCCTCGCCGTAGTCGCGGACCGCGCGTTCGATCTCGGCGCGTTCGCCGCGCTCGAGGAACTCGGCGGCGCTGCGGCCGACGCGCGTGTCCATGCGCATGTCGTTCGGAGCGTCGAAGCGGAAGGAGAAACCGCGTTCCGGGACATCCAACTGGTATGAGGACACCCCAATGTCCATCAGAACACCGTCGAATCGCCCCGGAACGCGGTCAAGGTGGCGGAAATTTTCCGAATGAAAACGCAGCCGGCCCGCATGGGCGGCGAGCAGCGCGGCGGAGCGCTCCCCGGCGGCGGGGTCGCGGTCCATCGCGTCGACCGTGCAGCGCGGCGCCCGGGCGAGGATCGCCGCGGTGTGGCCGCCGCCGCCGAAGGTGCAGTCCAGGTAGGCACGGCCGTCCTGCGGGGCGAGGAGCGTCAGGCACTCCTCGAGCAGGACTGGAACGTGGCTGGTCATGCGGCGGTCTGTGAATAAGGTGTGAGCAGTGTAAGTAACTTCTGGATACGCATCACAGGCCCAGCTCGCGCAAGGCGCGGAGGATGGTGAGCGCGGCGTCGGAATCGCGGTCGGCCTTGGGCGGCGTCGGCGAGGCGATGTGGAAGGTGGTGAAGCCGCCGCGGAAGATCACGTCGTGCTCGAGCTTCGCCTGCTTGACGATGTGCTCGTTGAGCGTGATGCGCCCCGCCTTGTCGCACGTCACCTGGATGCTGTTCGTGCCGAGCAGGCTGAGCGCGTCCATCTTCACCGGATCGCTGACGGTCACCTGCGACGCGGCGACGCGGATGCGTTCGGCCATCGACGGAGGGAACACCACGACCGAAGCCAGCGCCGGATGATACATCGCGAGGAAGGTCGCTTCCGCGTCGAAACGCCAGGCCGCCGGGATCGTGACACGGTTCTTCTCATCCAATTTTCCATTATGGATGCCGGTGAAGAGACCGTTGTTGGCGCCAATAGACATTACGTATGGGGAGTTGCCCCCAGATGACCCACTTTTCCCCACCCTCATCCACCCGTCAAGATTTTAGCCCCAGATCGGCCCAATTTCTTGTTCACACCGCGCCAGGCGGCATTAAACGACTGTTATCAGTCTTTTAAGTGTGCTAGTTACTGGTTACCAATGCTTTAAATAAAAAATAACTCACCCGAGCCTGGGCGCAGCTTCCTTTGGCCTTCCCCGCGCCGATCCGACCGCCCGGCGAGCCGCCACCGCGAACGTCGATTGTAGTTACTTTTCAAATACAAAAGATGGCCGTCGGCGGCCGCGGAGCGAGGGCGAAACTGTTTGCCAACAGGCCCCGGCTGTGCTTTGTCTCCAAGCACTCAACCACGACTCTCGATCATGAAAACCGCCCTCGCCCTCCTCGCCGCCCTCGTCCTCGCCGGATGCTCCACCCAGCTCGGCGTGGACAACAGCCAGAACAACGAAGCTTCCTTCTCCAACGTCACCGGCGTCCTGACCACCCGCTACACCGCCGACACCGAGGCCGTCTTCAACGCCGTCAAGCGCACCATCGACTCCATGCCCGGCACCCTCCGCACCGGTGAGACCGACGAACGCGGCGCCAACAAGGAGCTGATCAGCGTCGTGGCCTACGCCCGCACCATCGGCGACCTGGAGATCAAGATCACCATCGAGAAGGCCGAAGACGAAGTCACCAAGGCCGTCTTCACGCAGGTCAAGGTCAAGTACGGCTTCTTCGGCAACCTGCCGGAAAGCCAGAAGATCGTCTCCAAGATCACCTCCAACCTGCGCTAAGCGCCGGGGCGGAACCGCCAAACGGACGCCGCCCAGCCACCTGGCTAGGCGGCGTTCTTTTTTAACACCTTTCCCAATGGGCAATATCCACGGACACAGTTTCCGCATCACCACCTTCGGCGAAAGCCACGGGCCCGCGCTCGGCGTCATCATCGACGGCTGCCCGCCCCGCGTGCCTTTCGACGCGGCGTTCCTCCGCAGCGAACTCGACCGCCGCCGCCCGGGCCAGAGCGCCCTCACGACGCAACGCAAGGAAGCCGACGCGCCTGAGGTCCTCTCCGGCGTCTCGGCCGACGGCCTCACGCTCGGCTCGCCCATCGCCATCGTCATCCGCAACGGCGACCAGCGCCCGCAGGCTTACGCCGAGATGAAGGCCGCCTACCGCCCTTCCCACGCCGACTTCACCTATGACGCGAAGTACGGCATCCGCGCCGTCGAAGGCGGCGGCCGTTCCTCCGCCCGCGAGACCGCCGCGCGCGTCGCCGCCGGCGCCGTCGCCAAGACGGTGCTCAGGCACGCCTGCGGCGCCCGCATCATCGCCTGGGTCGAGAGCGTCGGCGAGGTGCGCATGCCCGCCGCCGCCAAGGCGCCGACGCTGAAGCAGGTCGAGGCCACGCCGACGCGCTGCCCGCATCCGGCCACCGCCGCCAAGATCGACGCGCTCATCCGCGACGCCCGCGCCGACGGCGATTCCGTCGGCGGCGTCATCTGCTGCGTGATCGAGAACCTTCCCGCCGGCCTCGGCTCCCCGGTCTTCGACCGTTTCGAGGCCGACCTCGCCAAAGCCATGCTCTCCCTGCCCGCCACGAAAGGCTTCGAGATCGGCAGCGGCTTCGCCGGCACGGCGCTGCGCGGCAGCGCGCACAACGACGAGTTCGTCCGCAAGGGCGGCCGTATCCGCACCGCGACGAACCGCTCCGGCGGCACGCAGGGCGGCATCACCAACGGCGAAGACGTCGTCTTCCGCATCGCCTTCAAGCCGACCGCGACCGTGCTCAAGCCGCAGAAGACCGTCCGTCCCGACGGCAAGGCCACCGAGCTCAGCGCGAAGGGACGCCACGACCCGTGCGTCCTCCCGCGCGCCGTGCCCATCGTCGAAGCCATGGCCGCCTTGGTGGCCGTGGACCACTGGATCCGCGACCGCGGACAGAACGCCCCCTTCGGCCGCTGCGGACGCAAGGCATGACGCCGCTCATCATCATCCTCGGCCCCACGGGCGCAGGCCGGGCCGACACGGTGCGCGAACTGGCCGAGAACGCCTGGCCCGAAGGCCGTAAGATCCGCATCCTCCGCGAAGCCCGCGAAGGCGGCGTCGCCCCCGACCAGTGGACGTTCAAGGACGGCCAGGCCATCCTGCCCGCGCCCGGCGACGAAGACGCCGCGATCCTGGTGACCAACGGCTCCCTCCACGTCATCGACCAGATGGAAGCGCTCCATCGCACGATCCGCCCGATGATGCCCGACGCCGTGTGGCGCGTCGCGCGCATCATCACCGTCATCGACTGCCCGCTCGCGATGAAGCACGCGGCCGTCGAGGAGTGGTATCGCGTCTGCGTGCACTTCTCCGACGCGGCGATCATCAACCGCCGCTGGGAGGTTCCCGGCCAGTGGGTCAGCAAGTTCCTCGCCCCGTACGAGAAGGAGTTCTACCCCTGCCTGTTCTTCAACCTCACCAAGGTCGGCGTGATCGCCAATCCCCCGGCCGTCATCGACGGCGAACCGCTGCGCCTGACGCACATCTTCGACGACATCGACGCCGTCGACGAGATGGAGTTCGACGAGGACAACCTGCCCGACGAACCCTTCGACCTCGTCCGCCAGGTGGACAAATATTTCGCGCGCGACGAACTCGGCCGCCGCAACATCCTCGTCCCTGAGATCGGCGACCTGCTCCGTCAGGAAGGCCGCTGCTGAAGACCCTGATGCGGCCGCTGATCGTCACCTATGCCTGGCTGCTGACCCGTCTTCCCGAGGCCTTCGCGCGCGTCAACGCGGCCCTGCTCGGCGAAGTGCTCTGGCTGCTCCGCGGCAAAGTCATCCGCCGCAACCTCGCCAAGGCCTTCCCGGCGAAGGACGCCGCCTGGGTGCGCCGGATCGGCCACACGTCCTGCCGCCGCACCGCCGAGATGGCCCTCTTCTCCATCGCCTCGCCGATGATGGCGGAGGCGGAGATCCGCGACCGCATCGTCGTCGACGAAAGCGTGACGAGCCCGGAGCACGGCCTGCCGCCCAAGGGCACGGGCGTCGTCCTGTTCGTCCCGCACTTCGCGCTGATGGAGACCATGACCGCGACGACTTTCCTGCGGCCGGAGCTCGCCAAGCGCGAATGGGTCGTCATCTACCGCCCGCTCGACCAACCGGCCGCCGAACGCTGGATCAAGGAGGCGCGCGAGCGCTTCGGCATGCGGCTCGTCTCCCGTCGCGACGGCTTCGGCCGCTCGATGAAAGCGGTCCGGGAAGGCCATGTCGCCGCCGTGCTCTTCGACCAGACCACCCAGTCCGGCTCGGCCTGGCAGTTCATGGGCGCCCCGTGCGCCGTCACCGAGCTGCCGGGCATCATCGCCCAGCGCTTCAAGTGCCCTAGCCGGATCTACTGGTCCGACCGGACCGGATTCTGGCGCTGCCGACTGCGCATGGAAGCCTTGCAGGCGACCGACGCCATCGGCCTCACGATCGAATCCAACGCCTGGCTCGAACGCATGCTGCGCTCCGGCGACGACGTCTGCGCCAACTGGCTCTGGGCGCACGACCGCTGGAAGCACGGTCAGGTGGGTTTCCGCAAGCTGGGCGAATAGCAGGTCACTTCGCGGCGCCGGAGGCGCCGTCGGGCTCCTCCTTCTTGCGTCGCTTCATGGCGGGCTTGTCGCCCTCTTTGCCCTCGAGGGACTTGCCCTTATCCTTGGCGATCTCGGCGCCGTATTTTTCGGCGAGCTTGCGGATGAATTCCATGCGCTGTTCGGGCGTCAGGGCCTGGATACGGGCACGCTCGGCCTTGGCTTCCTCCGGGCTGAGCGTCTTGAAATGGTGCTCGAGCACGCGGGCGCCGAAACCGCCGCGTTCGCGCATCTCCTTCATCAGCTTATGGCGCTCTTCCGGCGAGGCCGATTCGTACTTCGCGAGGTTGGCGGCGAACTCGCGGCGGGACTCCGGCGACATGCGCTCCATCTTCTCGATCGCCGAACGCATGCGGGCGAGCCGCTCGGGCGGCAGCTCGAGGATCTTGCGGATGGTCTGGATCTCTTCCGCCGTCGGTTCGGATTCGGGCCCGCGGACGGACGGCGGGGGGGCGGAGAAGACGGAGGAGGCCGCGACGACGCAGAGGGAAAGGAAGAAAGCCTTCATCGGATCAGGATCCAGGCGCGTTGAGGACTTCGACCACGCTCGGTTTCTCGATCACCGGCGAAAGGAGGGAAAGGTCGTCGGCGGCGCCGAGCAGGTCGGCGAACTGCACGGATTCGTCACGGGCGACGAGCGCGAGGGTCTGCCGGTTGAGCGACTCCTCGGTGGGGGTCGACAAGGTGAGGACGGCCACGAAGCAGGCGGCGGCGGCCGTGGCGACGGAACTCCAGCGGATGACGACGCGACGGCGGCGCTCGCCCCGGACCGCTTCCACGACGCGGTCGGCGAAACCGGGGACGGCCACGGCCCGACCGCGGCTGAGCGAGGCGGCGAGCTCCTGGTCGAAGGTTGGGCGTTCAGGGTTGTTCATGGCTCAGCTCAATAGGTTAAACACCGCCGCGAGCGGCAAGTTGCAGGGTTCATTCGTGAGCATAGAAATCTTTGAGCAGTTCCCGGAGACGGGCGCGGGCGCGGTGGATCCAGGTCTTCACCGAGGAAACCGGG
>Ga0222712_10007105_pt1 | contig 10915 bp, 7 predicted proteins | sample C33_657DmetaG_FD_165043 | JGI IMG/M metagenome (GOLD analysis project Ga0222712, IMG submission 165043) | Estuarine water microbial communities from San Francisco Bay, California, United States - C33_657D | ecosystem: Environmental > Aquatic > Marine > Unclassified | place: USA: California... | reverse complement strand
GAACGGCGAGTCGAAGGCGTCGAATTCGACACGAATTCGATCTCGAATTTGTGAAACGAGTCGAAGTGAGTCTGATCGTGCGATCGAACACGAGCCTCGACGGCGCCGCGATTTTTTTGGTCCGTTTTGAATGTTCACTTCCTGATGCGCGCGCGACCGCGGGCGGTGATGGGATGTCGACGCGCGGCGGACCGCCGAAGCGAGGCGAAGGATTTGGGACGAAAACGACGGCGAACGCACACGGGGTCGAGGGCGGGGGAAATGACGACGACGACGAAAGGATACGGGCGTTGACACGCGGGAAAGCGACGAACTAGAGCTAAAAGAGGATGAGATGAGCGCGCGAACGCGGCCGAGGCGGCCGACGCCGACGCCGAGAGACGGTTAATCATCCATGGCGCGGATACATAAATCATACGCCGCACCGGCGCGGTCAAAGGCACCCATGTCGGTGTAGACATCGCCGAGTAAACCATACGCGGCGCTATCGCCGAGGGAGCCGTCGCGCTTTGACGTGGCGATGGCGTCCTCGAGAGCGGCGGCGGCGGCGGGAAATTTGCGCTGCGCGGCGAGCGCCATGCCCAATCCTTTCGACGCGCTGAATTGCGTCGACGCATCTTTCGCCTTGATGGCTAAGTCGCGTGCAGATGCGAAGAGCTCCGCCGCGCGTTCGTTGTGATCCGTCGCGAGTTCTCGTTTAGCGTCGGCGAGAACGCTCATCGCCTCCGCGTCGGCGTCGTCAACGCTATCCAATACTTGCGCTTTCTCGCGCGCGTCTAGCTTCGCCATGATTCCTCGCATCTGCGTGTTCAGTCTTGCGATTTCTTCTCTTCGCTTGCGGCTCAGGATGCCGTTCACCGTGGCGCCGATGAGCGCCACGCCTTCGAGCGCGGCGAACGCCGGCCAGTACGCGCGGCCAAACTCTTGAAACTTGTTCGGTGCCTTCACCGCCGCCACCACCGGGCGCGCGCTCACGATGGCGATTTCACGCGTCTCATAGTCTTGTGGTCTCAACCCAAGAGCTGACCGCGCGTTGGCGTCGGCGGCGGCGGCCCGAACCGCGGCGCGGCGCGCGGCGCCCCGGGCGCGATCCGCGGGCGCGCTGGAGCGGCGCGATATCGACGGCGCGCACGAACACGACGCGAGCATGGCGGACGCGCGATTATGAGCTGCAATAAGTGCGACGAGCGCCGACGAAACTTTGCCGAGCGAAGGTCGCGGAGTGCGGCGAGCAAAGAGAGGTGGTGTTACAAGTGCTTTACGCACGCTACTACGGCTACTACGCTACAAAGAAGGCAACGGCGGACCTGCAATGGAAAGCGTGACGAACGAAGTTAGTTCAAGCGCGATGAAGTCGAAACGAATACGATACGGATATGACGCGCGCTATCGCTCAGATGCCTATACTCAGCACAGCATAAGAGGGCCGGGCTCCATCGCCCCAAATCATTCTAGCCTCAGGTGGTAATTCCAGCTTTGTAAAGGAATGTCATCACTGCGATCGACGCGCGTCGTATTGTGTGCTCGAAAGCGATCAACGAAACTAGAATCGCACCTTAAATCCTTACCGCGGCGCGTACTGTACAGGCTGATAATTTCGATCAGCCATTTTCTTCGCCGACGTCGACCCACGACGCTGCCGCATCGGCGCTTTCCTTGGTATAGCTATTTGACGCGTGTTTCGGGACAAACTTGAACGACACATCGGGTTTGCCCAATCCGCACATTTCGCTAATTTCAAGCCAATCTTTGACGTCATCGCTCGCTAGTTTGGTTTCCAAGTCGGAACGCCCAAAGTAACGCATGGGGCGCAAGTGCAGTTTGGGAACGACATAACGCTCGAGTAGCCCCACGGGGACGTACCTGTGCGTGTATGACATCCACTCGAGAAGATATCGTCGAGTCTTTTCGACGCCCATGGAATCTGAGCCCCAATGCTCGAGTCCATACGAACAAAAGTCTTTGAACAAATCGAGACGCTCAGCGGCACTAATGTCCCAGTGCCTCTGCTCTTTAATTTCAGTCATGAGCCACGGTTTGATGATGGCGCCGCGACCGATCATGCACGTGGAAATGTTAGGGTTGGAAACGTTGGTGTTGTAATCCTCAAACGTGTACACATCACCGTTTCCGATGAACGTCAGCCCGCTATCCGTCGCGACTTGAGAGCAGCGGTTTATGTACGACCAGTCTGCCAATCTCGAATACCGCTGCTCGCGCGTTCGACCGTGCAAAGTTGCCGCGTACACTCCCCATTTTGTCGCTTTAGGAATGATTTCGTGCGCGACGTACTTGGTTGGGTCGTCGAAGTACCCCATGCGAAGTTTAATCGTCACTGGCGTCGACGACACCGCAGTCATCGAGCGCACAACATTCTTCAACCGATCGGTATCACGCATCAGGCTGCTCCCAGCGCCTTTGGCGCAAACGCCATCGATCGGGCATCCCATATTGACGTCAATAAAGTCACACCGCACTTCGTTATCCAGAAGCTCGGCGCACCGCGACATCAAGTCTGGAAACCCACCGCACACTTGCACGCCAAAGATTTTCTCGCTTGGATGGCGCCTTAAAAGCGCCCACTCCTTGCGGTCGCCCTTCAGCAAATTGCTCGCCATAGCCATCTCGGATACGGTGATGTCAGCGCCCAAATCCACGCACACGCGCCGAAAAGGTAAATTACCTACCGTCGTCAACGGTGCCACGTAGAGCTTCTTCTTAAAATCCAAACGCCCTTGTCGCTCGCGATCGTTCACGCGACCCGGCTCGCCCGCACCCAAATACCCATCTCGTCCTCCATCGCGATCGAATCGGTTCTTCTGCGCGAAAGACAGGCACTTTACTTCGATTCCCTCCGCTTTCAATGCCGCGTCTGATTTAGTAAACGCGTACGCGTTTCGCGACAACCGCTTCTGCATCGCATCCCCAAGCACATTCTCCTCCATCTCTACGCATTTATCGCTTCGCATGCGTTCGTGCCCCGATGCAAATCGACACCGCACGCCGAACGGACACGTTCCGCCCTTGGCGTCGACGAACACGCACGCCGCGTCGATATCCGGCGCTTTCCCCGACGTAAACCCTTTTGCGTCGTGCGCGTACGCGCAACGTTGCCCGAGCTCGCACCGCTCGCCTCGCGCGACGTAGCGACACAAATCCTTCCCACGACTCTCAGCCCTGGCTCGCTTGATCGCGCGCAGACTCGCGCCGAGTCGATCCCGATCTTGCCCTCGCGCTCCGTCCGTCGCTCGCCCGCTCTCGTCGCCGTTCTCATCTTTCTTTTCTTTGTCGTCGTTCGCTGACAAAACCTCGCGCTTGAGCGGTAACAACCCTCGAGCGATGAGTTCTTTCGCGCGCGATGACGGCTCGCGCGTCGCCGTCGAGGGCGTCGAGCGACCGTCAAAGCTCGCTTCCTCGCCAGCCGCCATTCGATCGATCGAGGTTTATCGATCGATCGACCGAGGACGATCGAGAACGACCGAAGACGATGGCGCGATTGATGAAGAGAATGACGTCAATACAACGGTTCGATCGTTCGTTGCGATCACTCGCGCGCGCGCGCGAATGTCATCGTCTCGAAGTGACGCTTGGACGCGGACGCGGCTGAACGCGCGGCCGCGGCGAGCGACGGGCGGGACGAGCGACGCGCGAATTGATTTGTTTCGCACGATCGACCGGGCTATGAAGGACAGAGGAGAGTCATGAAACATGCGTGGAATTCGAGCGTCGGCGCTTGATCGATGAGGCGGAGGGTTGTAAAGCGTGCGGGAAGTTGAAGCCGTCGACACCGCCGCACAAGACGAGCGACCGAGTAGTGATCTTCGCGTCGATGGATTTGACGACTTGCGCGTGGTATTTTTGAGCCATGACCCCGCAAAGCAAAGCATACTTGGTATCGTCAGCCACCTTAGCGATGAAGCAATCGGGGAGGTAGAGCGTGCTCTTGAAGCAGCACGGCATGATGGCCCACGCGGCGCGTTTCTCGCTCGCCATTTCGACCGCCGCTTTATTTGCGTCATTGCACCCGTGCAGCGCGATGACGAAAGAATCGGCGTCGACGATGCTCGACGCTGATTCCAAGTCGCCGAGTGTGAACTTGATATTTTTAAGCGCGAGCTCTCGACCACCGTCGACGGTTTCGGCGTCGGGCGCTTCATGGGATTTGTCGGCGAACCGACTCGTCGGCGAAAACGCTTCTTCGGCGTCCCAATCTATGCTTTCCGCGCTCCATCGCGCCTCAACGCGCGCGACGCGCATGGCCTCAAACGTCTCAGCAAAGGCATAAAAACTTCGTCTGCACTTCCAATCGAACGAACGCACCGTTCGCGTCGGGAATGCGTACGCAAACATTACGCCCACCAATCCGTGGCCACACGCCAAATCGAACAACTTGCTATACGCTCTGCCGTTTCTCGCCGTCTTCTCCGCCGAGAGCACGTAGGCATGTATTATTTTGAAAGCCTCTACGCTCTCGATTATTTCTTTATCGAGGAATGAAAACCAGCGTCGGTTAGTCGTTTCGGGCAGCGCGAGCGAGTCCGGCGCAAACTCCAGAGAAACTAGCGGCATCGGCAGAACTTCGATGTCTCCATCGAGTTGCACAGAATCGCATCACCCTCAAATGTAAGATGTCCCTATCTGTTGTGTCTCCTCATATGCCTCGCGTGTCGATCACGCGAAATCGAGTCGCGAACGCACCTTTCACTCGCAAATACTCCGGCGCGGTCTTCTCCATCGCTAAAACTATCCCCGCGAGCTCCGGGACCGCGTTCGTCGCCGTGCTCAAGTACTCCAAGAACCGCGCGCGAAGCAACCCGGGTAAATCGCTGAATCGCGTGTGCGTGGACAAGCAATTCACACGCATTGGGAAATTATCCAACTCTTTCATCGTCCATTTCGCGCGAGGCGGTTTTTTCGCCTCCTGCTTTAGCTTCGGCGCGTCGCCTACTAAGCCCAGGACGAACGCTTCATCCATTTCGCGCGCGTTGGGTTCCAATCGCGTCAACAGCTCTCTCTGTGGCGATTTCACCGACTCGGTGACCAACATTGTTCTATGCAATAACTCGTGCGCGAGTTTCGCCGTCGCCTCCGTCGCGAACGCGCACACTGCGAAGCCGCGGTGGAGGCGGTTCCGGTCGCGCTTCGTCTTCGGTCGACAGGGTCCAAACTGACCCACCGTGAGCGTCAAAACTGCGGATTCCCCGACGCCCGCGCGAACCAAGACGTCAACAATGTGACGTCGCAACGTCGATTCAATCGCTCGCGGGTCAACGTCGTCCGGAAGATTGGCGAAGACAACGCTGTCCGCGGCGGCGCGAGAAGTTGTTGCGGCGTCCGCGCGAGAGCGAATGGCATTCAAATCCGCTTTCTCGGCGAGCGTGCGATTGAACGCGTCGACGCGCTCATTGATTGATGGTCCGCGCTGAGGTGCTCTCGCGGCTTCTTCGCGACGCGCGCGAATGGCTTGCGAGCGGAAGAATCGTTTTTCACCCATAGCGGACGTCGAGTGCGGAGCTTCGAGGCAGAACGCGGCGAAAAGTTTGAATGACACAGGCCGAATGACAACGGCAGAGCGTTTTACTAATGCTGCGAGGACGAAGTGGATGCGTCGGAGCGGCGCGCAAGGAAATCTAATCTCCGGCGGCGGAGGACGGCGGCGGGGCTGTCGTCATCGTCATCGACGGCGACTCGGTCGCGGGACGGCGACGGCGCGTTTGACGGCTCTGGTTCAGCGTCGTCCTGGTCCTCGTCGTCGTCGGCGACGACACGCTTACCCGCGGCACGAGCGAGTCGGCGCTCGGCGACGACGCGCTCCTCGTCGCCGGCTTGCACGCGCAAGGTTGCCATTTGCGCCTCGATGAGACGCACTTGCGCTTGCATGGCTTCAAGCTGCGCTTCGCGCTCGGCGTCGAGCGCGGCGCGCACCGCGGGCGAGGCGTCACGAGGCGCGGGTGAAAACGACGGTCTCGCGCTTAGCGGCGACATGGCGGAAGTACTCGAGGCCCCGACGGCGTGCGAAGCCGCTTCAACGAGACCGGGGACGCCAAAAGGAGCAATCGATGCGAACGCGAGCTGCGACTGCGCGCTGGCGGCGGCGATCGCTGATGCGACCGCCGTCGCCACTCTATGCGCGAGCTCGTCGTCCACTCCAACCGCACCCCGCAGTCCGGCCTGCGCCGCGTTCGCCGCGGCGTTCGCGGCGAAGGCTTGCGGTGAGTTCCATGCCTGTTGCGCGTAACCGGCGCCTGGGGCGCCGAAGCCGTCGCTCTGTGGCGTGAACGGCGGCGGCGGGCGATTTACAGGCGTCGGCGCAGCCCATGCCGGGCGCGGTGGCGTCTCAGCACGCGGCGGCGTGGCTTCCGACGTTGACGGCTGCGACTGCGCCGTATTACGCCGCTCATCTGGTGGTCGCACTACTTCCACTCGCGACGGAGGCGCTCTGTCCCGGTCCAATTGTTGCGCCGGTGTCGCGCGCGGCGCGGAATCCGCTTCTGTCCGTCGACGCTCGGGCGCTTCCGCTGCGGCTTGCCCTTCGCGATCGATCGCCGCGGCAACTTCCGGTGGCACGTATCCGGGTTGTAACTCGGGTGGGAGTGGTTGCCACTGCGCCTCCTCCGCCGCGGCTCTCGCGGCGTTCTCGCGCAACTCGCGCTCGGGCAACACGGACTGCCGGCACGTTGGGCATGACTGCTGACGCTCGAGCCAAGATCTCAGGCAATGCAAATGGAACGAGTGCCCGCACGGGAGCTTCTTGGGTTTGGACCCACCCATGTTCTCCCCTGGGCGTACCTCCATGATTTCTCGACAAATTATGCACACGTCGTCGCCTTGCTGTAAATCCTCCGCGGTCGAATCCGGGAACCGGTCATTCAAGTTCGCCGTCACGCGGCGATAGCGAATGAACTCGTTCACGCGCTTTCTAAAATTCCTAAACGTCACGTACAAATCTCGCATGAGGTGCACCGGCAGCCCGTAGTATGCAAAAATTATCAAAAAGAAGACCAAGTACACGAACAACTGCAGCAAATCGGTGACGAGCTCGAGGTAAAACACGCACGTTCCCTTGCTTTGCCACTGTCCATCCATCATCCGATCGCAGATGATGATGCAGTACTTGATAAAGCCCACGAAGAGCTTTGTCGCTAAAATCACGTACTCAAATCCAAAGAGCAAAAGCACACTAGGCCCTTTCTCAAGCGTGTTCCCGACGATGTAGGACAGAATCGTCAAATCTGTCAACAATAGCGTCGTCATGAGCGCTCCGAGTCGCATGTGCGTGATCCGACTCAGCGTCGGCGCCGTCTCCGCGTACTGCACGCGGTCCTGGTACAACCAGTGAAACACCTTGACGAATAGCAAAGCGGTGAACATCGCAACGAACTTGGCGTTGAACTCGTCGCGGAAGATCGTCATCGCCAAACACGTTTCCATCACCGCGTCGCGCGTGCGTTCGTACAGGCGCTCGACTTCGGCTTCTCGCAGGGCGCCTAGAAACGCCACGCGCGCGCCGTGCCCCACGACCAAGAGCGCGGCGAACGCCAGGTTTCCAAACGCCACCAGCGCCACTTTGCTCGTGCTTAGGAACATCACCGTGGGAAAGTACTGCTCCCGCGTGTACGCGGCGTGCGCGCACACGCACGCCACCGCGGCCAAGCTACACAGGATGTACCGCGGCAGGGCGATCATGGGTGGTGGCGGATAGCTGAAGCGAAGCGCGCGAAGAGCCAAGCGCGCGACGACGACGTCGCGAGCGTCAAAGACGAGCGCGTGTGAAAGTTGAAAATGAACTGTGAAGTTCGCGCGCGCGCAAACGAAAGGAACGAGGCAGAGAGTGCTCTTGGGCGCGCGCGAAAGTGCGGATTTGGGGAGTCGACGCGCGGTTCATGCGTCGGGACCGAGGCGAGGCGCGGAAGACATCGGTCGAGGTACGCGATTGGCGGCGAACGTTCGGGGGTGAATTGATCGTGATTAGGAATAAAGATACGTTGGCGTCAAAGGCGCGCGCGCGCGAGGGGCTAATGCGCGCGTTCGCCGATTGGATGCGTCCCGGTTGACGCGAACGCCTCGGCGAGCGGCTATCGCGCGCATTTGGCGCTCTTTAACATGTCCCGATTGACTCGAATGGCCCTTTGCACGGCTTCTAGACGCTCGAGTGCACCCGCTTTGCGCTCGCGTTCGAGCATGTTTCGTCCGGCGCCCGCAGGCAAGCGGTTGATTTGGTCTTCGAGCGCGCTCCGTTCGAGACACAATCGCATGTTCTCCTTGTCCAGGGCGGCGAGAGACTTCATCCATTCGTCGTACGATGGCTTCCGATCACGCGCCTCGGGCGGCGACGCGTACAAGTTACCAGGCCGAGCGCGCGCGGACGCCGCGCGACGAACTTCGGGTGCCAAAGGAGCGTCTTTCTGCGCCATGTCATAAAAGAATCCACTGCCCTCACGCATGCGACGCTTGTATTCAGCCGCGTCGAACGGCGCGTTGTCAAACGCAACCATCGGCGCGTTCTCTTTGTCACCTCGAGTTCCTGGAATAGTATCATCATCGAGCGTCTTTAATGCCGCGGGCATGGAAACTTCAGGCGCTGTTACGCCGGTGGCAGGCGATGACGCCGGCTTGGTTATCGACGGCGCCGCCGCCGCCGCCGCCGCGCGCGTCGTCGGCAGCGCTGCTTCCTCATTCGGAACCGAAACGACTGGAACGCGCGCGGATGCCGCCAATATCGATGCGAACTGTCGACTGTCTCTCTCTTTCTCGATTTCTCTTCTCGTTTCGTTCGCGCGTTCGCGCAACTCGGCGTTTTCCCTCGTCGCCGCGTCGTTGGCCCGCCGAAGAACTTCAACCTCTCGCGCCGACGCCTCCGCGAGAGCGTGAAATCGTTGCGCCGTTTTCGCCCCCTCGTTCTCACGCCGTTCGCTTTGCCTCAATCGCTCGGTCAATCGCTCATTTTCCTCCTCCAACGCTCTCATCTTCCCGCGCGCCGCCGTCGCTTCGCGCTCGTTCACCTCCATCCCCGCCCTCGCCGCGCGTTCGCGCGCTCTCGCGAGTTCATTCTCGCGAACTAACTCTTCCTCTCTCATGCGAATCTCCGCGATCGAAGTTCGATAGTTATCGCCGTCTCGTCTGGCGTCCGCCAGCGCCTCCGCCAGCGCGCTCGCCCGTCGTCTCAACGTCCCAATCGCCTTGTTCATCTCCCGTAAATCCAGTTCAAGCGCTTTCGATCGCGCTCGAAGGTCGTCGCGCTCGCGAGCGAGTTCGAGCGCGCGAGAGCGTTCGAGTTCGAGCTCGCATTCGCGTCGCTCGAACTCTCGCGAGCGTCGTTCGCGCTCATCCTCTCGCGCTCGCATTGATTCTTTTTTTGCTTCGTCGTCGTCGCGAACGAGTGGACGCTCGGCGTCGCGTTTGTCGTCATGTTTGTCCTCGTCCTCGTCCTCGCGCGCGTTCATCGCGCGCGAGAGACGAGGGAGGACGGTGTGGTCGACGGGCGCGCGTCGAGCGACGTCGCCGGGCGACGTCGCTCGAAGCGAGAGAGACGCGAGAGAGGTGAACGCGCGCGAACGCGCGAGCGCGCGTTCGAACGCATCGTCCGTGGATGTCACGTCGGCGTTTACGTCGCGTTCGTCGGGAATGCGAGCGAGCGGTGGCATGGATGTCGATCGCGCGAGCGCGCGTGTGGCGTTCGAGCTCGAGCTCGAGCTCGAGCTCTTTCGAGCTCGAGCGAGAGACGGTACGGTACGGTACGGTACAGTACGGTACGGTACAGTACGTGTATTTACCCTTTCGCGAGTAACAGTTTCAAAGCCTCGATGTACGATATCGCGAGCTGTAAATCCCCCGCCGGAGCGCGATAGACGTCGAGCGGACACGCGCTCGCGAAATCGCTCGCGACGAACGCCCCCGGAGCGATACCGCTCGCGTTCGCGCTCGCGCTCGCGAACTCCGCGAACTCTCTCAACACCACGCTCGCACACGCGACGTCCTCGGTCGCTTTATAAAGCACGTCTAATATCATCCCCACGTACGTCCCCGACCCGGTCTCGACGCGTAACAGGCGCACTATAAAATCCCCCGTCGCGAACGCGTCGCCCGCCGCGACGTACCGCCGCGCCGCGCGGTGAAACCTCACCTCCGCCGACGCCATGAACTCGTTCACCACCTCGCGCTCGGCGCTAAACACTTCAATTTCCGTATCGTCCTCGACGTCGGTCATCCTCTCCGCACGCTGTCGCGCGCACACCACGCACCGCGTATCGGGATTCTTAAACTCCACCGTCGCGAACTCATCCGGTACGCGCCGCGCGCGCTCCGCGCTCACCGCTCGTTCTCTCCGCTCGAGCTCATCCCCTTCGCTCGCGCTCGCGCGAAAGATCGTCATCACGATCGCCACCGACGTTTTCTTCGTCATGAACACGTTCAAATCGTCGTGAACTTTCGAGCGGGTCAACGCGAACGCGCGCGCGTCGGCGTCCGCCCGCGGCCTCGCGTCGTTGGAATCCACCGTCGCGTTCGTGCGCCACGCGAACGCCACGCGCGCGCCGCGTTGCTTTTCTTTCGTCGACATCACGTAATCGACTTCGTCGTCGGCGATGGACGACGCGAGCGTGGAGGAAAGACGATCGCGCGCGAGCGGCTCGACGCCGAGGCGACGCGACCGGCGCGAGCGCGAACGCCTCAGAGGCCTCACAGCGCGACACGCGCCCGGGCGCGTCGCGTCGCCAGCGATGCTCGCGCGCGCGCGCGCGAATGACTTCCATGGAACTCGCGCGTTCGCGTTCGCGCGAATGTCGCTTCGGAGACGCGAATGGAAAAAGCGCTGGGCGTTCGTGGAGATTGGCGAGCGTCGTCGACGCGCGAGCGCGAGCGTCGAGGACGACCGCTCGAGTGCGGTTCGCGCGCGTTCGAATGGGAATAAGCGCGA
>Ga0222712_10007103_pt1 | contig 10917 bp, 6 predicted proteins | sample C33_657DmetaG_FD_165043 | JGI IMG/M metagenome (GOLD analysis project Ga0222712, IMG submission 165043) | Estuarine water microbial communities from San Francisco Bay, California, United States - C33_657D | ecosystem: Environmental > Aquatic > Marine > Unclassified | place: USA: California... | reverse complement strand
CCCCACCACGTTGAAGCCCAGCGCATCGAGCGCGCCCATCAGGTCGGCCTTGTGGAAGTACTCGGTGGCCACCTTCGAGCCCGGGGCCAGTGACGTCTTGACCCACGGCTTCGTGGTAAGCCCCTTCGCCACCGCCTTCTTGGCCAGCAGGCCGGCCGCGAGCATCACGCTCGGGTTGCTCGTGTTCGTGCAGCTCGTGATGGCCGCGATTACCACCGCACCATCGATGAGATCGAACGTCGCATGCTTGTACGTCACCGACTGGGCCGTACCGGCACCCGTGGCGGCGTGCTGCGCGGCGAGCGCCTCGGTGTACTTGCTCTTGCTGTCGGTGAGCGCGATACGATCCTGTGGGCGCTTCGGGCCCGCGAGACTCGGCACCACCGTGCTCAGGTCGAGCTCGAGCGTGTCGGTGAACACGGGGTCGGGCGTGTCGTCGGTGCGGAAGAGCCCCTGCGCCTTCGTGTACGCTTCCACGAGCGCGACCTGCTCGTCGCTGCGGCCGGAGAGGCGCAGGTACTTGAGCGTTTCGGCGTCCACCGGGAAGAAGCCCATCGTCGCGCCATATTCGGGCGCCATATTGGCGATGGTGGCGCGATCGGCGAGCGCGAGGCTCGAGAGACCCGGACCGTAGAACTCGACGAACTTGCCCACCACCTTCTTCTTGCGAAGCATCTCGGTGCAGGTGAGCACCAAATCGGTCGCCGTGGCGCCTTCCGGCAGCTTGCCGTGCAGCTTGAAGCCGATGACTTCGGGGATGAGCATGCTCACCGGCTGACCCAGCATGGCCGCTTCGGCTTCGATACCGCCCACGCCCCACCCCAGCACGCCGAGACCGTTGATCATCGTGGTGTGCGAGTCGGTGCCCACGAGCGAATCGCAGTAGGCGAGCGTCTCACCATTTTCGGCGGCCGTGAACACGACCTGCGCGAGGTACTCGAGATTCACCTGGTGGCAGATGCCCGTGCCCGGCGGCACTGCGCGGAAATTGCGGAGCGCCGTCTGCCCCCACTTGAGGAACTGGTAGCGCTCGCCGTTGCGCTCGAACTCGAGCTCGGTGTTGAGGAGCAGCGCCGCTTCCGTGCCGTACTCGTCGACCTGCACCGAGTGGTCGATGACGAGGTCGACGGGCTGCAGCGGGTTGATGCGCGTGGGGTCGCCGCCCAGGGCTACCATGGCGTCACGCATCGCGGCGAGATCCACCACGCACGGCACGCCGGTGAAGTCCTGCAGGAGCACGCGCGCCGTGCGGAAGGCGATTTCCTGGTCGACCGGCGCTTTCACGTCCCAGCGGGCCAGCGCTTCGACATCGGCCTTCTTCACGAAGGCATTGTCTTCGCCGCGCAGGAGGTTCTCGAGGAGCACACGCAGCGAGAACGGGAGCGTGCGGGCGGTGCTTCCGGCGAGGCTATCCAGCGCGTCGAGGCGGAAGTACCCGTACTGACGGTCGCCCACCTGCAGGGTGGCGCGGCTGCCGAACGAATTGGGATGCGACATGAAGGGGAGTGTCCTGCGCGCGCCGACCCCACGGGTGGCCACGCGCGTCTGGAACGGAGCCACTCATCGCGCCGTCGCCCCCTCCTTCACGGGGGCCCGGTACCGACGAGGCTGCAGGGAATATCGGCATGGGCACACGATCCGGCCAACCGGGGTAACCGGTAAAGGCAAAATCGGCCGATTTCCGCTGAGTCAGGCCCGCTGCGCCGACTCGCCGGCCACCCGGTCCCGGTCCACGACGGCGTTCACCGTGATCGCCTCCACCGGGCAGCTGCGGGCGAAGGCCGCGTCGGCGGGGGAAAAATTGTGTACGGGCTCGAGCGGATAGGCGCGCTGTTGCTCATCGATGGCCATGAGTGCCGGGTAGTGTGCGGCGCACAGGCCGCAGCCGGTGCAGGTGTCCCGGTTGACCGTTACCTCCATCTCGAGGCGCGGAAAGATCCCCCCGGGGGCCGCAAGTGCGTCCAACAGATGGCGCAGTGCCTGCCGGGTGGTCTCGTAGCCCACGTCCAGCAGCTGCTCCGCATGACTGAAGCTGAACCAGCCGATGTCCGACACCTTGGGGCGCACGAGCAGCATCGGTGGGCCGCTCCAGTTGTCGAGCGTCGCTTGCTGCATGGCGTGCATCATCATGGTCGCGGCGCGCATGAAGATCGACGCGAACCCCTCGTTCGCCACACCGGCGGCGTGCGGCACATCGGCGATCCCGACGTCGACGGCGATGATGGCGTCCACCTCCAGTCCGGCGATGCTCACCGGCAGGTTGTCCATCGTGCCGCCGTCGATGCACACCCGGCCCCCCACCGCACCGGGCGGGAAGAAGCCCGGCAGTGCACAGGAGGCGTAGACGGCGTCGCGTACCGACACGTGCCGGAAGCCCGGCCGGCCGAACACCACCGGGGCCCCGCGTTCGAGATCGACGGCCGACACCAGCAGCCGCTGCCCGAACGTCTCGAAGGTGCCGTCGTCCACCAGTTCGTGGCAGAGGGTGCGAAGCGGGGCTTCGAGGTAGATGGAGCGCGACCGCATGCGCTCCATCAGCATGCCCATGTGATTGATCCGGAACAGGTCCCGGCGGCGCACGCGCAGGGCGCGTTCGGTCAGCTCGCCGACTGAGCGGCCGCTCGCCGCCGCTGCCGCAATCAGCGCCCCGATGCTCGACCCGGCGTAGACGTGCGGCTCGATGCCGGCTTCGCGGACGGCGCGCAGCGCGCCGACGTGCGCGAGGCCCTTGAGCGCACCGCCTCCCATCACCAGCGCGATGCGCGGCACCGCGTGGTGCGGGCCGGTATCGCCGATGGACCCGTTAGCATCGGGCAGGACGAAGCGCGTCATGTCAGCCGGGCCACCCGTTCATGCGTGTTTCATCTCCGTCGGTAGATTACCGGCATGCGTGTGCTGCTGGTGGAAGACGACGATACGTTGCGCGAAAGCGCAACGGCGTACCTGCGGGCGTCGGGGTTCGCCGTGGACCCGGCTGCCACGGGGAAGATGGCGCGGGAATTCGCCGCCGTCAGCCCGTACGACGCCGTGGTGCTCGATGTGCGGCTCCCCGACGACGACGGATTCGCCCTGTGCACACACTTCCGTCGTCGGACCCCGGCCCCGCGCGTGCTGATGGCCACCGCGCTCGACGGCGTGGAAGACCGCATCGCCGGCCTCGACCTCGGCGCCGACGACTACCTCGTCAAACCGTATGCCTTGGGCGAACTGGTGGCGCGGGTGCGCGCCCTGCTGCGACGGCCCGACCATGCGGCACCCACCGTGCTGCACGTGGCCGATCTCGTCCTCGATCCGGCGACCCGCGAGGCACGCCGTGGCACCCGGGTGATCAGCCTCACCACGAAGGAGTTCGCGGTGCTGGAGGTGCTCATGCGGGCTGCCGGACGCGTGCTCACCCGCGAGTACATCGGCGAACATGCCTGGGACGACAACTTCGATCCCCTGAGCAACGTGATCGACGTGTACATCGCGCGCCTGCGCAAGAAGGTCGACGGGACCGGTGAGGAGGCGCTGCTGGCCACGGTCCGGGGCGCAGGCTACCGCCTGGCCGCACCGCGCCCCTGATGCCGCACGCCGCCGCCGCGACCCGGCCACGCATACGGCTGCGCTTTACGCTGCTGTACGCGGCCACGCTGCTGGTGGTACTCGTGGGCGCCGCCACCGTGGTGCGCTTCGCCCTGCGCGCCACGCTCGCCCGCGAGTTCGACGAATCGGTGCGCGCGTCGGCTGGTCTCGTCACGCAGTTCTTCCGTACCGAGGTCCACGAGTACCGCACCATCGAAGCCACGCTCACCCACATCGCGGGCGAGCTGGTCTTTGAGGACCGCATCATCCGCTACCGGTTCCCCGACGGGCGGCTCTTTCGCAGCAAGCTGCCCGAGGGGCCGTCGCGCGCGACGTCGGTCCGTACTCCCATGCATTCGGTGCGGTTTCCGCTCGATCCCGATCTCGCGCCGGGGTGGCAGGTGGAAGTGGACGCCAGCATGAGCAACATGCTCGCTCTCCAGTCGCGGATCGACGGCTGGTTTCTGTTCGGTATTCCGCTGTTCGTCCTGACGGCGGCCGTTGCCGGCTGGTGGCTCACCGGACGCACGCTGCAGCCGGTGGGCGCGATGGCCGACGCGGCGTCGCGTATCGCCCCGGCGAGCGGCGTACGCTTGCCGGTCACCGATCCCGGCGACGAGCTCGGACGGCTCGGCACGGGCTTCAACGCGCTGCTCGACCGCCTCGATGGGGCGCTTGCGCAGCAGCGTCAGTTTCTCGCCGACGCAGCGCACGAGTTGCGCACGCCCATTGCCCGCATGCGGGCACGCGTGGAGGTGGCGATGCTCCGGCCGACGACGGTGGCCTCACCGGGCGAACGGGCGGAGATCCTCACCGCCCTCGATGCCGAGTTGCGCGCGGTGTCGCATCAGGTCGACGAGTTGCTGCAATTGGCGCGCGCCGATGCAGCGGGCGACGCGGTGATGGCCGATCTGCAGCCGCTCTTCCTCGACGATCTCATCGCCGACGACATGCCGCGCTGGCAGCCGCAGGCCCAGCAGCTCGGCGTGACGCTCACCCTCGGCGCACTCGAGGAAACTCCGGTGCGTGGCGACGCCCTGATGTTGCGGCGCCTCGCCGGTGTGCTGATGGACAATGCCCTCCGCTACGCCGGTACGCCCGGTGAGGTGCGGGTCTCCGTGTGCCCCGAGGGCGCGGGGGCGCTGCTGGTAGTGGAAGACAACGGGGCAGGGGTCCCGGAGGACGAACGGGTACGCATCTTCGACCGCTTCTATCGCGGCGAGTCGGCGCGCCATCGCCGCGCCGACGGGAGTGGGCTCGGCCTCGCCATCGCCGCGTGGATCGTGCGCCGACACGGAGGCGGCATCGAGGTGGGCGACAGTGCGCTCGGCGGGGCGCGCTTCACGGTGCGGTTGGGGTAACGCGGCAAACGATCGACGAACGACTCCCACGGCACACTGTGCACCGCTCGCGGGCGGCGGGCACTTCGGCGTTTTGCGTGAAAGTCGTTCAATGCATGACCGTGTACGCGGCATCCGGCCGACAGGTTTGCCGGACGGGTGCGTTCACGACCCGTTCATGATCAGGGCGTAGCTTGGCGCCCATGCATGTTCCCCGCTTCTTCCCCGCGCTGGCCCTGCTCGCCACCGTGTTGGCGCCAGCGCCGCGCGCCCGGCTCGCAGCGCAGGCGCCCATCGATCTCCCGGCCGCCCTCGCGGCCGCCCGCACGGCCGGTCCGCTGCGCCAATTCGCGGACGCCCGACGGCAGGTGGCACTCGGACAAGTCGGCGAGCAGACCCAATGGGCCAACCCGTCGCTCGAATGGCGCCGCGAAAACCTCGGCAGTCCGCTTCAGCCCGACATCTTCGCCACGCTCTACCTGCCGTGGGATTTCTCTGGGCGGCGCCTCGCACTCCGGCAGGCGGCGTCGGCTGGCAAGTTGCGGGTCGCCGGTGATGCAACCGCCGAACAGCGCGAGGTCGAATTGCAGGTGGCCCGCGCCTGGCTGCGCGCCGCTGTCGCCACCGGCGCCCTCGACATCGTCACCCAGCAGTTCGACGCCCTGCGCGAAATTGCGCGCGTCGACGAGGAGCGCCTGCGTGAGGGACTGGTGAGCGAGGCGGTGGGACTGCGCACCTCGCTCGAAGCCGACCGGGCCCGCGTGGCCCTGGTGGCCGCCCGTAATGAAGCAGCGGTGGCGCGCGCCGACCTCGCGCGCCTGCTGGGCATGCCCGAGGGCACGCCGCTCGCGCTGGCCGCGCTGGCCGCCCCGACGCTGCCCCAATCGCCCGACTCCGCATCGGCGGTGACGGGCGCGGTGGCCAGACGCCCCGAGGTGCAGGCGCGCGACGCCGCGGTTCGGGAGGCACAGCGGCGTCTCGCCGCCGAACAGCGTGGTGTGTTCGGTGAGGTGCAGCTCCAGGGCGGGACCAAGGAAACCGGCGGCTTCATGACCGGACAGGTAGGGCTCGCGATGCCCATGCCCTTCTTCAACCGCAACGGCGGGGCGCGTCAGCGGGCCGCCGGCCAGCTGGCCGAAGCACGCATCGTGCGCGACGATCTGCAGCGCGTGGTGCGCGCCGGCGTGGCGAATGCGCTGGCGCACTACGCCGAAGTGCGCGCGGCCGCCGCGGGCGCCGCCACGTTCGGCGCGCGCGGCCGCGAGGTCGCCCGCATCGCGCGCCTGTCGTATCGCGAGGGTCACACCACGCTCACCGAACTGCTGGATGCCGAGCGTGCCGCGGCCGACGCCATGCAGCAGCACCTGCGCTGGGCCGCCGATGCGTGGCTCGCCCGTCTCGAACTCGAACGTACCCTCGGAGCGCGGCTCGATGGCGAGAGTCCGCTCGACCTGCCCGTACTCGCTCCGACTCCTTCCGGCGAATGACCACCATGCCCGTTCTCTCCGCACTCGTTTCGCGCCCGTCCCTGCGTCTCCTCGTCGGCACCGCGGGGCTGTCGCTCGCCGCGTGCGGCGGTTCCGGTGATACGGCCGGCGACGCCGCTGTACCGCCGGCCGGGGCCGTCGCCTCGTTGGATACCGCGACGCTCTCGGCCGACGCCGTGAAGATTGCCGGCTTCACGGTGGACACGGCGCGCACCCTGCCGTGGCAGGCGACCCTCTCGGTGCCGGGGCGTCTCGAGCTCGATCCCAATGCCCTCGAGACCATCGGCTCCATCACCGAAGGTCGCATCACCCACGTGACCGTGCGCGTCGGTGACCGCGTCGCCGCCGGACAGGCGCTCGTCATGGTGCACAGCCATGAGATCATGGACGCCCGCAGCGCCCTCCGGTCGAGCACTGCGCGCGTCACGGCCATGCAGGCCGAGCGTGATCTCGCCGCGACGGCCGCCGAACGCGCGCAACGCCTGTTCGACAACAAGGCCATGTCCCGCGCCGACCTCGAACGGGCGCAGGTGGCGCGGCGTGTGGCGGAATCCACCCACGAACAGGCGGTCGCCGAGCGCGACCGGGCCGAAGCACTGGTGGAGCACCTGGCCGGCATGGGCCCGCTGCCCGCAGGGGCCGACGAACACGATGTCATCATCCGCACGCCCATCGGCGGCGTGGTGACCGGGCGGGAGGCGCAGCCGGGAACGGTGGTACTTCCCGGTACGCCGCTCCTGACCGTCGGCAACCCCGACCGCCTGCAACTCGAGATGCATGTGCCCGAACAGCAGTCGACGGGGATCGACGTGGGCGCAACGGTGCGCTACGCCCTCACCGACCACCCCGACCGGTTCTTCGATGCCACGGTGATACGGGTGGCTCCCACCGTGGACACGCTCACCCGCACCGTGCAGATCATCGCACAGCTCAAGGGCAAGCCGGCCGGCCGCGCCGAGACGTTCGTGCAGGCCAACATCAGCGGCAAGGGCACCACTGCGGCGCTCGTGGTGCCGGCCGCCGCCGTGCAGGCGCTCGAAGGGGACACCGTGGTGTTCGTGACCGAGCCACGCGGTGCGGGGATGCAGGTGAAGGCCACCAGAGTGCGCGTGGGGCGGCGCTCCGTGGAGAAAGTGGAAGTGCTGGCCGGGCTCGACGCCGGCAACGCCGTCGTGGTGCGCGGGGCCGCCATCGCCAAGGCCGAACTGCTCAAGCGGCGTAGTGGCGGCGGAGAGTAGGTCATGAACGCCCTCATTCACTTTGCGCTCAGACGGCGTGGCACGATCATCGGGCTCACGCTCGCGATCATGGCCGCCGGTCTGTATGCGTTGCAGCACATCCCCTTCGACGCGTTTCCCGATCTCACCGGTACGCGGGTCGAAGTGATCACCGTGGCGCCGGGGATGGCGCCGGAAGAGGTGGAGCGACTCGTCACGTACCCCATCGAGTCGGGGCTGATGGGAGTGCCCGGCGCCGAAGGTGTGCGCTCGGTGTCCAAATTCGGGTTGTCGTTGGTGGTGGTGCCGTTCCCCGACAACGTGGACGTGTACTTCGCGCGGCAGCTGGTGCAGCAACGGTTGAGCGATGCGAAGGGCGCGCTGCCGGCCGGCATCGAGCCGGCGCTGGGGCCGGTCTCCACGCCCATGGGTGAGCTGTACCAGTACGTGCTCACCAGCGATTCGCTGTCGCTGACCGACCTCAAGACGCTGCACGATTACGTGGTGCGCCCGCGCCTGCGCACCGTGCCGGGTGTGAGTGAGGTGAATTCGTGGGGCGGGCTGACCGAACGGGTGGAAGTGATCGTGGATCCGGTGCGGCTCGCCGGCTACCAGCACACCGTGGTGGACGTGCACGAGGCGCTCGCGAAAAACACGCTCGCGTTCGGCGGCAGCTATCTCGAGCAGGGTGGCGAGCGCTACACGTTGCGCGGGCTCGGTCGCGTGGAGAACGCCGCCGAGGTGGAACGCGTGGTCATCGGCTCCCACCGCGGCGCGCCGGTGCGCGTGGGCGACGTGGCGACGGTGAAGCTGGGGGCGTTGCCGCGCAACGGCGCCGTCACCAAGGACGGCGAGGGCGAAGTGGTGAGCGGTATGGTACTGAAGCTCAAGGGCGCCGACTCCCGCCGCGTCATCGAGGATGTGCGGGCACGCATGGAGGAGATCAAGCAGGCGTTGCCCGCTCACGTGAAAGTGGTGCCGTTCTACGATCAGACCGAGCTCGTGGCGCGCACGACCAACACCATCGTCAAGAATCTCATCGAAGGCGGCCTGCTCGTCATCGCGGTGCTGTTCCTCTTCCTGCGGAACGTGCGCGCGGCGCTCATCGTGGCGTCGGTGATCCCCATCTCCATGCTCATGGCCTTCATCGGCATGGCGCTCTTCGGATACAGCGCCAACCTCATGAGCCTCGGCGCCCTCGATTTCGGACTCATCGTGGACGCCTCGGTGGTGATGGTGGAGGGCTTCATCAGGCGCATGGAAGCCCACCGGGACAAGCACACGCAGACGCTGTTCGAAAGGGCGGCGGTGGAAGTGGGGCGTCCCATCCTGTTCGGCATCGCCATCATCGTGGCCGTGTACATCCCGATCTTCACGCTCGACGGGATGGAAGGGCGCATGTTCAAGCCGATGGCCTTCACGGTGGTGTGTGCCGTGCTCGGTTCGCTGTTCCTGGCGCTCACCTACGTGCCGGCGGTGTCCAGCTGGGCGCTGCGTGAGGGACACGGCGAGCCGGCCCTGTGGATGGTGAAGCTCACGGCGGCCTATCGCCGCGTGCTGGGCCGCGTGTTGCATGCGCCGCGGCCGGTGCTGGCCACGAGCGCCGTGCTGGTCGTGGTCTCGGTGTGGTCGGTGCTGCACATCGGCACCGAGTTCATGCCCAAGCTCGACGAAGGGTCCATACTCATCACCACGCGGCGCATGCCCAGCGTGGACGTGGCCGACGCGACGCGACTGTCGCTGGCGGCCGAGCAGATCGTGAAGCAGTTCCCCGAGGTGATCACCACGGTCACGAAGGAAGGCCGCCCCGACCTCGCCACCGAGGCGATGGGGCTTTTCGAAGGCGACATGTACGTGATCCTCAAGCCGCACGACGAGTGGACCAGCGCGACGAGCTCCGAGGAACTGGTCACCAAGTTCGATTCGGCGCTGCGGGTGGTCCCGGGACTCGAGGTGTCGTTCACGCAGCCGCTCGCCATGCGCCTCGACGAAGCCGAGAGCGGCATCAAGACGGACCTCGGTGTGAAGGTGGTGGGCCCCGATCTCGAGCAGAACCAGGCGATCGCCGAGAAGATCCGTCGGGTGATCGCCACCGTACCCGGCAACGCTGACGTGGCCGTGGAAGTGGCCGAAGGCAGCGGGCAGGTGCGCATGCAGGTCCGTCGCGAAGCGCTCGCGCAGTACGGGCTGTCGGTCGCCGACGTGCGTGACGCCATCGACCTTGCCATGGGCTCGCAGAAGGCCGCCGAGCTCATCGACGGCTTCCGTCGCATCGACATCGTGGTGCGCACACCGGAGGCGTACCGCGCTGATGCCGACGCCGTGGGTCGGCTCACGATTCGCGCGCCGGGCGGGGAATTGCTACCGCTCACGGCCGTCGCCGACGTGCAGAGCACCACCGGACCGGAACTCATCGGCCACGAAGATGCGCAGCGGCGCTCACTCGTGCTGAGCAACGTGCGTGGCCGTGACCTCGGTAGCTTCGTACGCGACGTGCGTGCCCGCATCGCGCGCGACGTGTCGCTGCCGGCCGGGGTGTTCCTCGAGTGGGGCGGGCAGTACGAGAATCAGCAGCGCGCGATGAGCCGGCTCACGGTGGTGGTGCCGCTCGCGCTGGCGCTCATTTTCGGGCTGCTCTACCTGTCATTCCGCTCATTGAGCCAGGCGGTGCTCGTGTTGTCCAACGTGCCGTTCGCGCTCGTGGGCGGCATCGCAGCCCTGTGGTTGCGCCAGCTGAACCTCAGCCTCTCGGCGAGCATCGGGTTCATCGCCCTCTTCGGTATTGCCGTACTCAACGGCGTGGTAATGGTGGAGCACCTCAACCACATGCGGCACGCGCACGACGGTGAGGAGGAGACGGTGGACGCGCGGGTGGAGCGCGGGGCGGCGGATCGTCTGCGCCCCGTACTCATGACGGCGCTCGTCGCGAGTCTCGGCTTCATCCCCATGGCGCTCAGCACCAGTCCGGGCAGCGAAGTGCAGCGTCCGCTGGCCAGCGTGGTGATCGGTGGGCTCGTGACGAGCACGGTGCTCACCCTGTTCGTCCTGCCGGTCCTGTACGCGTGGCTCGAGAGCCGGAAGCCGAAGGCGGGCCAGGTTTGACGTGATGCAGCATGCGCGGTGTACATGTGGGGGTGCTGTTGCCCCGGTGTGCCCCGCGCTGTAGTATGGCCTTTGTGAGTCCTGTCCCACTGCGCCCTCGCAGTACCGCAGTCGTGGCGGCCGCGCTCGAGCGCGGCGGCGCTGTCGTCGCCCTCGAAAGTTCGGTGCTGGCGCAGGGGTTGCTGCCACCCCACAACCGTGAAGCGG
>Ga0222712_10007100_pt1 | contig 10920 bp, 4 predicted proteins | sample C33_657DmetaG_FD_165043 | JGI IMG/M metagenome (GOLD analysis project Ga0222712, IMG submission 165043) | Estuarine water microbial communities from San Francisco Bay, California, United States - C33_657D | ecosystem: Environmental > Aquatic > Marine > Unclassified | place: USA: California... | reverse complement strand
TGCGTGAAGGTCTCGTGGGCGAGGCGCTGGAGTTCGGCCCGATCCGAGAAGCCCATCGCGCGTCCGCTGCCGTAGGCAGCCAGTTTGCGGGTGAGCGCGAGCGTGAAGGCCTCGGGGTCGGCGAGCAGGATCTTCTGCTTGAACTCCTTGAGGTCGGCGAAGGCTTTGCCGTCGGCGGTCACGCCAGAGGCGTCGACCGGCGGCCCGACGCGCCACTGGACGCGCTTGAGATTAGGCGGGGACTTGAACTGGCGGCCGAGGCTACGGTAATTCGCCTGCCAGCCCCCGGCGACGTCGTAGCTCTCGAGGGCGAAGCCGGGCGGGTCGATCTTGGAGTGGCAGGAGTTGCAGCTCTCGGTGGAGCGATGCTTCTCGAGCATCTGGCGGAGGGTGACCGCGCCGCGGATATCTGGTTCGACGCCGGGAGTGCCAGGTGGCGGCGGGGACGGCGGGGTGCCGAGGATACGGTCCAGCACCCAAGCGCCGCGCATGACGGGGGAGGTGTTATTCCCGTTGGCGGAGACCTTGAGGATGCTGGCATGCGTGAGCAGGCCGCCGCGATGGTCTTCCGGCTTCAGCGCGACTTTGCGGAAGGCGACGCCTTCGACGCCAGGGATGTCGTAATGGCGGGCGAGGCGGTTGTTCAGCATCGTCCAGTCGGAATCCAGGAAGTCGGAGACGTTGAGGTTCTTTGCGAGGATCTCGGCAAAGAAGCCGCGGGTCTCATCGAGCATGGCGGCCTTGAGGGCGTCGTCGTATTCCGGATAGAGCTGCTTGTCGGGCGAGGTCGCGTCAATGTTACGGAGGGAAAGCCACTGGTCGGTGAAGTCGCGCACGAAGCGTTGCGCCCGGCGGTCGGAGAGCAGTCGGTCGGTCTGGGCGCGCAGGGTCGCGGGCTTCAGTAGCGCACCAGTCTCGGCGTGCTTGCGGAGTTCGTCGTCGGGCGCCGTACCCCAGAGCATGTAGCTGAGACGGCAGGCCACCGCCCAGGCGTCGAGGCGGCCGGGTTGTTCGTGGAAGTAGAGGTTGGCCGGGGAGCAGAGGACGGCGGTATAGGCGGTCAGCAGGGATTCCTCGAAGGTGGACCCGTTCTTGAGCTCGGCTTCGAAAAGGCGCACGTATGCGTCGGCCTGCGTCGGCTGGCTCTTCTCGCGGACGACCTTGGCCACGAAGGCCTTGATAAGCTTCGGTCCGTCGACGACCGGCTGGGTGCTCGTAATCTCATACATCTGCTGGGTGCGGCGTTTCTCGTATTTCATTCGCTTGGCGGCCTCGGCGGTCGGAGCGTTGGGCAGGTCGCCGAACATGAGCTTATGTCCTTTGCCCGGCCACTGCGGAAGCAGCGGGCCCTCGACGCGCATGGGCTTCATCGCCAGTCCGGGGCCGGGGTATTTGGCGGGGCCGTTCTTCTGGTTGAGATTGTAGTCGAAGGTGCGGAGGTCGGGGAAGAGGCGGACCTTGTCGCGCGCCTTCAGTTGCACCTCGATCTGCACCTCGTTGCCGGCCGGGAGGAATTCCTGGACGGATTGGAAGCGGGTGGGCGTGCCGGCGCCGAACGGGCCCGAGAAGATCGTGACCATGACCGGCTTGTCGCTTTGGTAGGCGCGGCCGCCGAGCGTGACGCGGTAGAGGCCGGCGATCGGCGCCTCGAATTCTGCCATGAGTGCCGGATAGGTGGCCTCGTTGAAGGTCACGACGCTACCGTCAGCGAGCTTGTGCCAGCTCTTGCCGATATGCGTGGCGTTACGGCCGTCCCCGAAGCCAATCGTCTTATCGATTTTCTCGGGAGCATCGCCTTTGTTCATCGCGGCGTTTAGCGCCTGCCGAGCCGCGTCCATGGTGCGCTGCAGATGGACCGAGGAAAGATCAAGCGCTTCGCCGACCTTATCGAAACCCTGGGCGCGGCCATCTTCGGGCAGCAGCGGGGCGAGCTCTTCGTTGATGCCAAGGAGGTCGTTCAGCGTCAGCTCGAGTTCGTTGCGATTCAGACGGCGGAGGACGGTGGCCTTGTTCGCCTGGTCGGCCGCGACGAGGTTCGTGGCCAGAGCCTTCGCGAACTTCGCTTTGTCGCCAGCCTCCGGGCGGGCCTTCTTCTTGGGCGGCATCTCGCCTTGGTCCACGCGATCGAGGACGCGTACCCACTTGGCGAGCGCCTCGGGCTGGTTCAGGTCGGCGGATAGTCTGCCGAAATCGAGCCCTCCCTTGGCGCTCTCGGAGTCATGGCAGTCGACGCAGTGTTTCTCGATGAACGGGCGGAGTTCGCGAGGCGGTTCGGCGCGCAGCTGGAAGGTCCCGAGCAAACAAGGGATGAGCAAGAGGGGGAGGGCGGTGCGACGTCGCATCGGGGGGTAGTCGCACGCTAAGCTGAGGCCGGAGGTTGAACAGGATTTTGTGGGGATTGGACTTGGGGCTGGCCCCGCTGACTCAGCCCTTGCCCCGGGGCCAGGTTTCTTCATCAGATTGCCCCGTGAATACCTCGGAGCAGCTTTTCCAACGCGCCCTCTCGATGATCCCGGGCGGCGTCAATTCCCCGGTCCGGGCCTTCCGCTCGGTCGGGGGCACGCCTTTCTTCACGAAGTCGGCCAACGGAGCCCGTCTGACCACGGCCGACGGCCAGGAACTGGTGGACTTCGTCCTGACCTGGGGTCCGGCCATCCACGGCCATAACGACCCGGATATCCGTGCGGCGATCCGCGAGGCCCTCGACCGCGGTACGAGCTTCGGTACCCCCAACCCCCTCGAGGTCGAGATGGCCGAACTGATCCTGTCCTGCGTCCCGGCGGTGAAGAAGGTCCGTATGACCAACAGCGGCACCGAGGCTACGATGTCCGCCATCCGCCTCGCCCGCGGCTACACCGGTCGTAACAAGATCATCAAGTTCTCCGGCTGCTACCACGGCCACGTCGACTCGCTCCTCGTGAAGGCCGGCTCCGGCGCGCTCACGCAGGGCAACCCCGATTCCGCCGGCGTCACGCCCGGCACCGCCGCTGACACGCTGGTCGCGGAATATAACAACCTCCCGGCGCTCTCCGCGCTCTTTGACGCCAATGCCGGCCAGATCGCCGGACTGATCGTCGAGCCGTTCCCGGCTAATGTCGGCCTCATCCTGCCGGACGCCGGCTTCCTCGCCGGCCTCCGCGAGCTCTGCACGAAGCACGGCACGGTCCTCATCTTTGATGAAGTGATGACGGGCTTCCGTCTCTCCCTTGCGGGTACTCAGGGCCTGCATGACGTCGTCCCTGATCTCGTGTGCATGGGTAAGATCATCGGCGGCGGCCTTCCGGTCGGTGCCTTCGGCGGCAAGGCCGAGATCATGGACAGGCTCGCGCCGCTCGGCCCGGTCTACCAGGCCGGCACGCTCTCGGGCAACCCGCTCGCCATGGCCGCCGGTCTCGCCGCTGTCCGCAAACTGAAGTCGCAGAACCCGTATGCGCGTCTCGACGTGCTCGGTCGTCGCGTCCGCGACACGCTGCTCGCCGCCGCGCAGGCCAAGGGCATCCCGCTGCAGGTCCCGCAGGTCGGCTCGATGTTCTCGCTCTTCTTCAACGCCGATAAAGTCCGTAATTACGACCAGGCCATCGCCTCCAACGGCGACCTGTATCGCAAGGTCTTCCGCACCGCGCTCGACAAGGGCGTGTACCTCGCGCCTTCGCCTTATGAGACCGCCTTCCTGTCCACCGCCCACGAGGGCAAGGACATCGACAAGGCCTGCGAAGTCCTCGACGCCGCCGTGCGCTCCCTCTGATCATGCCTAAACTCGCTTTCATCGGTTCCGGACGCATGGCAGGCGCCATGGTGCAGGGCCTGCTCCGTTCGGGTGCCTGCGCCCCCGCTGACATCACCGTCATCGGCGGTAACGATTCCACCGCCGTCGACCTCTCCAAGGCCACCGGCGTCCGTGTCGCCGCGACTCCGGCCGAACTCCTGGCCGGAGCGGATGCGGTCGTGCTCGCCTGCAAGCCGCAGCAGTTCGCCGATCTCGACCAGTCCTACGCCTCGCTCGCGCAGGGCAAGCTTGTGCTGTCGATCCTCGCCGGTACGCGCCTCGCCACCATCGGGGCTTTCTTCTCGTCCGCCCGCAACGTCGCCCGCGCCATGCCGAATACGCCCGGAGCGGTCGGTCAAGGCATCAGCGCGCGTTGTTCCGCGACCCCGCTGGCCGCCGGCGATGCCCGGATCGTCGACTCGATCCTCTCCGGTCTCGGCCCGGTGATCGAACTCCCTGAGTCCATGTTCGATGCCGTCACCGCCGTCTCCGGCAGCGGCCCCGGTTTCTTCTTCGAATACGTCGCCTCTTACGAAGAGGCCGCCGTCGCCTTGGGCTTCACGCCCGAGCAGGCCAAGCTGCTCGTCCGCCAGACCTTCAGCGGTTCGCTCGCGCTCCTCGCCGCCACCGGCGATACGCCGGTGAACCTCCGCATCCAGGTGACCTCGCCCGGTGGCACGACCAAGGCCGGCCTTGACGCCATGGAGGCGGGGAAGTTCCGCGAGATCGTCGCTTCCGCCCTCATCGCCGCCAAGCGGCGCGGCGAAGAGCTCGGGAAGAAGTGAGCGTCTGACGCCTACTTGCCCGGCTGGGTGAAGGGCGGAAGTTCGAACTTCACCGGGCCGGGGCCGACGCGCGGGTCTTCGACCTGCTTGAGGGTGGCGAGGAGTTGGGCTGACATGTGCTTCAGCGTGCCGGCGTAAGCCGGATCGGCGGCCACGTTCTTCAGCTGGTCCGGGTCCTTCGCGAGGTCGTAGAGTTCTTCGGCGGGGCGCTTGCCGAAGGCGTACTCGTAGACCCACTTGTATCGCGGATCGTCGAAGTGATGCACGACCCAGGCCTTGGTCGGGCTGGCGTCCATGTCGGCGAAGGCCGTGTAGGTGATCTTCTCGAGGTCCTCGAACTTCGGCAGGTCGGCGCGTGACGTGAAATGCGGGCTGCCCATCGGCCAGCGCTCTTCGGCGAAGTTACGGACATAGAGGAACTCCTTCGTGCGCAGGGCGCGATGCGGGTAGGGCAGGTTGCCTTCGCGGGCGGAACCCACGTGGCGCTCGCGACCGGTGACGACCCAGGTACGGGCGGCGTCGATCTGGCCGGCCTGAGTCGACTTCAGGAGCGGCACGATGCTACGGCCGGTCATGACGGCCGGAGGCTGGACGCCGCCGAACTCGAGGAACGAAGGGGCCAGATCCATCAGGTTGACGAAGTCATCGATGACACGTCCGCCCTTGATGCCGGGGCCACGGACGATCAGGGCCACGTTGGTGCCGTGGTCGTAGAGGTTGCACTTGCCGCCGGGAACGCCGGGCATGCCGTGGTCGCCGCTGATGACGAAGATGGTCTTGTCCAGTTCGCCGCGCTTCTCGAGTTCGGCGATGAGCACGCCGACTCCGGCGTCCCAGGCCTGGGCTTCGCCCATGTAGTCGGCGACATCGTCGCGGACTTCCGGGACATCGGGAAGGAAGGCGGGCAGCTTGCCCTTCAGGTCGTCGGGGTTGATGCCCCAGAGGTTCACGCCGCTGTGCTTTTCGAAGGTGCGGTGGGTGAGCGTCGGACCGAACCAGTAGCAGAACGGCTTGCCGTCCTTGCGGTCGGCGAGGAAGGCTTGGAAATTGCCGCTGACCTCGGCGAGCAGCTTCGCCTTCGCGTCGGCGAAGGTCGCGCCGGCCCTGACCATCTCGGTGGCGTTCTCGGAGAAGTTGTTATACTTCCGGCCGGCCTTCTCGTAGGCGTATTTCTGTCCGCCGTACGGGGCGTCGGCGGGCGTGCCGGGGCTCCAGACCTTGTGGCTTTTGCCGATGTGGTAACCCGCGTCGCGGAGCATCAGCGGGTAGGTCGGGATGGACGCGTCCCACTTCGCGCCGTTGAGGATCGCGCCCAGGTGGGTGCGGAAGAAGTATTGGCCGGAGAGCAGCGAACTGCGGCACGGCGTGCAACTCGGGGCGGTGACGAAGGCGTGGCGGAAGATCGCGCCTTCCCCGGCGATGCGGTCGATGTTCGGCGTCTTGATGACCTGGTTGAGGCTCGGGCGGGCGTCGACCTTGGCGTAGGCGCCGGCGTAACGACCCCAGTCGTCGGCGAAGCAGAAGACGATGTTCGGTCGTCCGGTTTCGGCGGCGCCGGCCGAAGCGACGAGCAGGCTGAGGAGCAGGGCGGGGAGTCGCATCGGGTTATTTCAGCGGCGCTTTCTCGAAGTCGTCCTTCTTGACCCAGCCGGCGTCGAGGAGTTCGCCGCCCATGTAACGTTCGTAGAAACGGTTCTTCTTCTTGTCCGCGGAAGGGTAGGCTTCGTATTCGGCGCCGCGGCCGATGGCGCGCAGGTCGCCGGCGGCTTTCAGCTCGGCCCACATCTGCGTGCGGAGCTTATCGAGGTCGGCGACCCGGGTCAGGGCGAGGTTCTTCACGCAGTCCACATCGGTGCTCAGGTCGTAGAGTTCCTGGCCGGGACGCATGCCGAAGCAGAGTTCCCAGAAGGGGTCGGCGCCTTTCTCGCGCCGGGCGTGGAGGATGAACGACTTCGTGGGACTGGCATCGGTGTCGAGGTAGCCCGTCTCCGGGTTGCAGGCCGGCCAGCGCGACGGCTCGGCGTTCTCGAGGTAGGCCACGCCTTCCTTCACGATGCCACGGATCGGGTACCCGGCGTCGCCAGGACGACCGAGGTCGTTGCGTTCGCGGCCGATGAGCGTGTGGTCGCGGGCCGGGTTGGAGCGTCCGTCGACGCCGCTTTGGAAGATGTCGTTCAGGCTGCGACCCGAGGTCGGCGCGAGGGCGCCGGTGGCCGGCCAGGCGACGCCGGCGGCCTCGAGGAAGGTCGGGGCGAAGTCGACGAAGCTGACGTAATCGGTGACCTTGCGGCCCGGGTTCTTGATGCCCTTGGGCCAGCGGATCGCGAGCGGCAGGTGGTTGGCGTTCTCGTAAGCCGAGCCTTTCACGCGCGGGAAGGGCATGCCGTTGTCGCTGGTGACGACGATCAAGGTGGAGTCGAGTTCGCCGCGGCGTTCAAGTTCGGCGATGATCAGGCCGAGGTAGCGGTCGCAGTGTTCGACCTCGATCGCGTAGTCGAGCATGTCGCCGCGGATGGTCGCGTTGTCCGGCCAATACGCGGGCACGCGGTCGATGTCGGCGAGCTTCTTGCCGAGCCGCAGGCCGCTGCCGTCTTCGTATTCGCGATGAGGCTCATGGAGTCCCATCCAGAAGAACCAAGGTTGGCCGGGCTTGGCCTGCGCCAGGAAGTCCTTGAAGTTCGCGGCGTAATCGGTCTTCGCCATGCCGGTCGCGGGCGGTGTCGCGGTGCGTCGGTTGAATGCCTTGCCGGCCATCTCTCGCTTGGTGCCGTCAGCTTTCAGGGACAGTCCGGGCCCCCAGACCTTCCCGGTGGTCGCGTAGGCGTAGCCGTGTTGTTCGAGGGTGTCGGGGAAGATCGCGTGTTCGGGCGGGAAGACGCACTGGTGATTCGCGGCGGCACCGAGAAGCCAGGGATGGCGGCCGGTGAGGATCGCGGACCGGGAGGGGGTGCACTTGGCTGTCGGTGTGTAGGCGTTGAGGAAGAGCAGGCCTTCCTTGGCCACGCGGTCGAAGTTCGGGGTCTTCACCCACGGGCAGCCGTAGGCGCCGGCGTGGCCGCGCCCCCAGTCGTCGGCGATGATGAAAAGGATATTGGCGGGCGTCGGCGTATCCTTGGCCATCAAGACGACGACGGAGAGAAAGAAGGCGGCGAGGGGTAGGGGGATACGCATGACTCGGGGGTAGGGCTAATAAGCCGACAAGTCGGGCGGCATGCAACGCCTCAGCCGCTGCGCCAAAGAAAAGGCCGGTCGACTTGCGTCGTCCGGCCTTGGCGGGAGCCTCGGGCGAGGCTTACTTCTTGGCGTCGGCTTCGGCTTTTTTGGCCGGAGCCTTCTTCGCGGCGGGCTTGGCGGCCGGCTTCGGGGCCAGGTCGCGGAGCTTCACGTTCTTGAACCAGACTTCGTCGCCGTGCTCCTGGAGGAGGATGTGGCCGTCGGCCCACTCGCCGAAGTTCTTGCCGTACTTGGGGTCGGCGTACTTCGACTTCGCGACGAGGTCGCGGAATTCCTGGGTGCTGCGGTCATAGGAGACCACGAGCGTGCCGTTGAGCCAGTGCTCGACCTTGGTGCCCTTGGCGATGACGTAGGCGTTGTTCCAGTCGCCGATGCGGTTGGCGCGCTTGTTCGTGGCGGTCTTCAGGTCGTAGAGCGAGGAGACCGTGCGGTTGCCGTCGCGGCCGAGCTTGGCGTCCGGGTGGACCGCGTCGTCGAGCATCTGGAACTCCAGGCCGAAGGCCGAGCCGGCGCCCTGGTTGAGGTTCGGCTGCACGAAGTACTTCAGGCCGCTGTTCGCGCCCTTGGTCAGGCGGAAGTCGACGGAGACCTCGAATTCCTTGAAGCGGTCGACCGTGATGATGTCGCCGGCGTTGGCGGATTCCTTGCCGTCGCCCTTGGCGGTGCGGAGCGTGCCTTTCTCGACGGACCAGCCGGCCTTCGGGAAGTCCGGACCCTTGGCGGAGCGCCAGCCCTTGCTGGTGCGACCGTCGAAGAGGAGTTTCCAGCCGTCGGCCTTCTCGGAGTCGGACAGGCTGTTGTCGTTGATCTTCGTCAGCGAGATGTTGCGCCATTCGACCGTCGTGCCGGCCTTGGCGGCGTCCTTGCCGATGCCATGGACCTGGAAGGCGATGAAGCCGGCCTTGTAGCCGTCGTCACGGACGTCGACGCGCTGCACGCCGTTGAGCCAGGTGCGGATGCGGTTGCCGTTGGCTTCGACCTTCACGTGGTTCCATTCGCCGATCTTGGACAGCTCGCGTCCCTGCTTGGAGAAGGCGAGGGCGTCGCCGCCGCCGAATCCGGGGAAGATCCAGCCGCGACGGCCTTCTTCGTAGAGACCGGCGGACCACATGCGGGCCTCGGTGTCGGGCTTCTTCACGTTCTTCGGATCGGTGTCGATCTCGGCCTGATAGCCGTGGACGCGTCCGACCGGGACTTTGGCGGCCTTGCCGTCGGCGGTCTTGTAGCTGACCTCCTTGGCTTCGGAGCGGCTGCGGAACTGCACGCCCGAGTTCAGGCGCGGGTCGTTCTTGAAGTCATACTCCAAGACGAAATTCGAGTAGTCCTTGTCGGTGGCGAGGAAGGTGTTGGGCGTGTTGAGGGTGGAGGTGCCGACGAGGTTGCCTTCGGGGCTGACGGCGTAGGTGGCTTCACCGCCGAGTTTCTTGAAGCCCGTGAGGTCCTTGCCGTTGAAGATCTCGACTTTGTTCGGGTTGGCCTTGGGCGCGCCGGGGGCGGCCTTGGTGGCGGCCGACTTGTCGTCGGTGGCGCAGCCCGCGAGGAGCAGGGCGGCGGCGGTGAGGCTCAGGAAGAGCTGGGTCTTTTTCATGGTGTGCGTGATTTGGTTTAGAGATGAAAAAGCGGAGCGGCCTTGCGGCCGCTCCGCTTCGTCGGAGGGGTTTAGAACGTGGTCGGGATCTCGAAGCCCTTGCGGCCCGCGCGCTTGGCGACGAGGTCGCGGTTGGCGGCCTCGGCGTTGGCGCCGGTGAAGAGCTCGGTCTTGGTGTCCTGCGTGAGCGGGGCGCCGAGGGTGGCCTTGGACTCGTCGAGGTTCACGCCGTTGCGACCGAGGTGCTCGGCCATGCGACCGAAGGCTTCGGCCAGGCCGGAGCTCGCCTTGATGGCTTCCTTGATCTCGCCGGCGCTCTTCTTGGCGCCGACGCGGTAGGAGATGTTGGCGGAGTGGACGAGCGCGGTGGACAGGTGGCACTCGCGGACCGGGGCGTGGATGCCTTCGTTGGAACCCTTGCGGATGCCTTCGACCCAGTTGGCGTGGTGGCCGGAAGCGCCGCCGGTGAGGTCGACCTGGTCGACGGTCTTGCCGTAGGTCTTCACGAACTTGCCGTCCTTGTCGTAGACCTGGGCGGAGTTATAGTCGGGGACGACGATGGTGGCGTTCTCGCACTCGACGATGATGCCGATGTCCGGAGACTTGGCGGACTTCTGGTCCTTGTTGTTCTCGGAGAACTTGCCGAACTTGTTCATCGGACCGTTGATCTTGCCGTCGGAGGTGAGGCCGTAGACTTCGGTGATGAGCGGGGCGGCGGCGTAATTGTGGATCGAGACGAAGGTGTTCGGGGTCTCGGCGCAGTCGACATAGCCGAAGCGGCCGCCGACGGAGACGACCTCAGGGGCGACTTCGTGGGTGCCGAGGAACCAGCGGGCGATATCGATCTCGTGGATCGCCTGGTTGCAGAGGTCGCCGCCGCCGTAGTTCCAGAACCAGTGCCAATCGTAGTGCACCGGTCCGCCGTTGGCGGTTTCGTTGACCTTGTCGGTCTGGTTGCCGCGGATGGACTCCTGGATGTCGGCTGGGCCGTTCCAGAGGTCGTAGTCGATCTCGGAGGGGATGGCGTTCTTCTTGGCCGGGCCGATGGACTTGCGGCGCTTGTAGCAGATGGCGCGGGCGAGCTTCACCTTGCCGTACTTGCCGGCGTGCACGTCCTTGATGGCGGCGCGGATGCCGACGCCGGAGCGGCTCTGGGTGCCGGCCTGGACGACCAGCTTGGAGAAGTGGTTCGAGGCGGCGACCAGCTGCTGGCCTTCGAAGATGTTATGCGAAAGCGGCTTCTCGACGTAGAGGTGCTTGCCGGCCTGAAGGGACCAGATGCCCTGGATGGAGTGCTGGTGGTTAGGGGAGGCGATGGAGACGGCGTCGATATCCTTATCTTCGAGCATCTTGCGGATGTCGGAGTAGCCCTTGGCGCCAGGGATGGCCTTCAGGCCCTTGGCGACGACCTTGGAGTCGACGTCGCAGAGGGCGACGATGCGGACGCCTTTGATCTTCTGGAGCTCCTTGATGTGCTCCTGACCGCGGCTACGGAAGCCGACGACGGCGACGCGGAGGTCACCGTTGGCACCAGCGGACTGGCGTAG
>Ga0222712_10007097_pt1 | contig 10925 bp, 2 predicted proteins | sample C33_657DmetaG_FD_165043 | JGI IMG/M metagenome (GOLD analysis project Ga0222712, IMG submission 165043) | Estuarine water microbial communities from San Francisco Bay, California, United States - C33_657D | ecosystem: Environmental > Aquatic > Marine > Unclassified | place: USA: California... | reverse complement strand
GGCTTTTAAAACATAAATGAACTTTGTTTGGGGGATTAAATTTTAATGTTGAATAACGATTCTTCCAGTTGTTCTTTCACCACCTTTTTCAATGCTAATAATAGCAACTTGAGAAGCAATATTCATAGTGTTGATATCAAGAATATCTTTTGTTGATCCTAAAACATGTGTTTGTTGTGTTAAGATTCTTCCTTCGATATCCATGATAGTAACAACAAATTCATCATTTGATTCACCATTCAATACAACTGATAAATGATCATTACATGGAACAGGGAATACTTCATTGATTGTAATTGAAGGTCCTGATGTTCTAATTGTAGATGAGCTACATGTGATAACTCCACTTGTTTTAGTCTTTGTACAACCATTGGCGTCAGTAACTGTTACTGTTGCTGTTGTGTTAGCACATAATCCAGTTGCAACGTTTGTAGTTGATTGGTTACTCCATAAGTAAGTTAGTGGACTAACTGCGCCACCAGTTACGGTAGCTGTTGCAGTTCCAGTACAACTTCCTGAAGCTGTTCCAGTGGTTGCAATTGTAACATAAATTGGTGTAGGTTGTGCAATAACAAACGATTTGCTTCCAGTACAACCATTCATATCTGTTACTGTTACTGTGTAAGTTCCTACAGATTTATTTGTAATACTACTTGATGTACTTAAGTCGCTCCACAAATATGTGTAAGAACCAGCACCACCGCTAACTGTAGTTACTACGCTACCGTTAGTTCCACCATAGCATGTAACATTTGTTTTCGTTCCTGTTACGTTTACCGCTGTCGGTTGAGTTAATGTAACTGTAGTAGCGTTGTTAGTACCAGTTCCATCAGTAACCGTTACTGTATAAGTTCCAGCAGCTTTGTTGCTGATGCTGTTAGTTGATGAACCATCAGACCATAGGTATGTATAGGTTCCATTACCACCTGTTGCAGCAACTGAACATGATCCATTAGATCCACCGTTACAAGTTACATTAACTTGTGAAGTAGTTAAACTAATGCTTCCGTTAGTACCAATTGTTACTATTGAAGATGCTGAACATCCATTTGCATCTGTTACTGTTACAGTGTATGTTCCAGGTAATTTATTGATGATAGATGCTGATGTTTCACCTGAAGACCATAAGTAAGTATAAGCACCTGTTCCACCAGTTACAGATACTGTTGCTGTTCCAGTTGCAGAAGTAGCATTGATTGCATTTGTTTTAGTAGTTGTTAAACCAATTGCGGTAGGTTGTGTAATCGTTACGCATTTGTAATTAGTACATCCATTTACATCTGTGATTAACACGTTGTAGATACCAGCTGGCTTATTCGAAATGCTGTTTCCAGCTCCTCCGCCTACCCATGCATAAGTATATGGAGCAGTACCACCTGAAGTTGTTAATACAGCAGATCCATTTGTACCACCATTACAAGTAACATTGTTGATTGCTGCTACAGCTGTAATTTGTGCGTTCTGTATAATGTAAACACATTTCGACATTGTACATCCATTAGCATCTGTAACAGTTACAGTATAGTTACCTGCTGATTTGTTACTGATTGATGCAGTAGTTTCATTTGAAGACCATAGATAAGTATAAGGAGCAACCCCACCGGTTACACTTGCTGTTGCTGTTCCATTACTTCCTCCGAAACAAGTAATTGTTGTTTTAGAAATTGAAATTGAAATAGCAGTAGGTTGTGTGATAGTAACATGTCCTACAATTGTACAACCATTAGCATCAGTTGCCGTTACAGCATATGATCCTGCTGGTAATCCGTTTGCATATGCATTCATATTTCCATTACTCCATAAGTAAGTGTAAGGTGCTGTTCCTCCAGAAACGATAATTGTTCCTGTTCCGTTATCCCCGCCATTACATGTTACGTTAGTTGAAGTTGTCGACTCTTGTAAAGCAGTTGGTTCTGTTACAGTAACACTTCCTGTAATTGTACATCCGTTAGCATCTGTCACAACAACTGAATAGGTTCCAGCTGCTAATCCTGATGCAGTTGAAGTTCCTGCTGTATTAGACCAAACATAAGTGTATGGAGCAACTCCACCAGTTACTGTAGCTGTTGCTGTTCCATTGTTACCACCATTACATGATACATTCGTATTGCTCATCGAAATCGTTAACGCAGTTGGTTCTGTAATCGTCACTGAAGTACTGAACGTACATCCATTTGCATCAGTAACTACTACTGAATAAGTACCAGCAGTTAAATTATTTGCAGTTGCTGATTGGTTATTGTTACTCCATAAGTAAGAGTAAGGAGCAGTGCCACCACTAACTGAAATACTTGCTGTTCCATTTGATCCACCATTACAAGAAACATTTGTTGAAGCAGTGGTTCCTGTTAATAGCGTTGGTTCAGTAATAACAACTGAGTTGCTTGAAGATGTTGCATTAGGTGTTCCTGTAATCTTCATATCAAATGCTGTAAGGACTCCGTGATCTTCTAAGGCTACTGCAACAAGATTATTTCCTTGTACTAAATATTGCGAAGGAATAGTTCCAGAGTATTCCCACTCGTATGTATAACCTTCTGCATTACCACTAGAAATTAGGTTACCGTTAATATATAATGCATAACCGTTATCAACTCCTAAGAACCAGTTGATAGAATTTAAATCGTAGTCAGATAAGTCGATAGTTCTTCTTACAAATAAATCCATTCCATCCGCGCCATCTGCTGGCCAGTAGGTATTGTAGTTAAATAATGAATTGTATTGAGAAGCAGCTTGACTTCCTGTCGCTACGTTTCCAAATGGAGCATCTCCTGTTGACCATCCACCTGTTGAAGTATTCCATCCTAATGGAGCTGGAGCAAATTTGTATTCGTAATTGCTATAGCGCTCTAATACTGTATTTGAAATTGGATTATTGCTAATTATTGAACATCCATTAGCATCTGTAATTGTAACAGTGTAAGTACCTGCAATTAAATTATTAATTGTTGCAGTTGCTCCACCATTAGACCATGCATATGAATAAGGCGCTGTTCCTCCATTTACATTAGCAGTAGCTGATCCGTTGTTACCTCCATTACAACTTACATTTGAAGTAGTGAATGATAATGTTAAAGCAGTAGGTTGAGTAATTGTTACAGAAGTAGTAGCTGAACAATTATTAGCATCTGTTACAACAACACTATATGTTCCGGCTGATAAGTTAGAAACAGTACTTGCAGTTTCTTGATTGCTCCAAGCATAAGAATATGGAGCTGTTCCACCATTTGCTGTTACTGATGCTGATCCATTAGAATCACCATTGCATAATACATTGCTTGAAGAGGTAGATAACGTTAATACTGCAGGTTCTGTAATCGTAACCGCAGTTGAATAACTACATCCGTTAGCATCTGTTACAGTTACATTATAAGTTCCTGCTGTTAAGTTGTTGTTTGATGAAGTTGAAACAAGGTTGCTCCAGTTATATGAATAAGGTGCTGTTCCACCAACAGCAGTTACTGTTGCTGATCCATTATTTCCACCATTACATGAAACGTTTGTTGAAGAAATTGAAGCAGAAAGTGCTGTCGGTTCTCCAATAACAACGCATTTTGAAATTGTACAACCGTTCGCATCTGTTACTGTTACATGATAGGTTCCAGCAGTTAAATTATTTGCATTTGATGTTAGATTACCATTGCTCCAATTATATGAATAAGGCATTGTCCCGCCTGATACATTAATTGATGCAGCACCATCATTTCCACCATTACATGATACATCAGTTTTGTTAGTAGATGCAGATAATGCAGAAGGCTCAGTAATCGTAACACTTGCAGTGATATTACATCCGTTTGCGTCAGTAATTGTTACTGTGTATGATCCAGCAGATAAGTTGTTATTTGAAGTATTTCCGCCACCATTACTCCAAGAGTAAGAATATGGTGCTGTTCCTCCATTTGCAGAGACTGTAGCTGATCCATTGCTTCCACCATTACATGAAACATTGGTAGAAGAAATAGAAGCTGTAAGTTGAGTTGGTTGGTTAACCGTTAATGTTTTAGAAGCAGTACATAGATTTAAATCTTTTACAGTCAACGTATATGTTCCAGCAGATAAGTTAGATATAGATGCTGTGTTTGCAGAATTAGACCATAAATAAGTATATGGAGTTGTACCACCGCTTACATTTGTTGCAATTGCTCCATTAGAATCGCCATTACAAGATACGTTCGTAACTGTATTTGAGATAACTATCGGCTGCGGTTGACTAATGCTAACACGCTTAATCATTGAGCATCCGTTCGCATCTGTTACAGTAACTGTATAAGTACCTGCTGTGCGACCAGTAATATTTACTGTTGTTGCACCAGTAGACCATAAGTATGAATATGGTGCAGTTCCGCCGCTTGGCCAGATTCTAGCACATCCGTTAGAACCACCATTACATTTTACATTTACTCTAGTAAAATATCCTGAAAGGGCAGTTGGTTGTGAAATCGTGTAACAAGCCTGGTAAGTACATCCTTTAGAATCTGTAACAGTAACTGTATACGTTCCTGCCGTCTTACCACTGATCATTGTACCTGTAGTACCTGTTGACCATAAGTAAGTATAAGGAGCAGTTCCTCCATTTGTTGCTGTTAAGTTAATTGCACCATTACTACCTCCATTACAAGAAACATTGATTTTGTTTACTGTTAATGTGATAGGATTTGGTTCTGTAATCGTAGTTGAGAATGTTGCAGTACATCCATGAGCATCTGTTACAACTAAAGTGTAAAGTCCAGCTGTACGTCCTGTTAAATTCGGACCATTGATTCCACATGCCCAACGGTAAGTATAAGGTCCAGTACCACCTGAAGCAGTTGCTGTTGCTGATCCATCATTTCCTCCGTGACAAGTTACAGGTGTTACAGTAAATACTACCGTGATAGGAGCAGGTTCAGTAACTTGAACATTTGATGATCCAATACAACCATTCGCATCAGTAACATTTACTGTGTAAGTACCAGCAGCAACGTTAGAAATTGCATTCGATGTTGATGAGTTGTTTGTCCATGAATAATTAAAAGGTGCTGTTCCGCCGTTTACAGAAACGGTTGCAGCTCCGTCAGTACCACCATTACACCATGGCTCTGTGATACTTGATGTAATTACTAATTGTGGACCTTGATTAATAGTAACAGAAGATGTTGCTGTACAACCATTCGCATCAGTTACAGTTGCGGAATAGGTGCCGGCAGTAATATTTGAAATACTTGCTGTATTGTCAGTTGTGTTCCATAAGTAGGTGTAAGGACTTGTTCCTCCATTTGCAGTTACAGTAGCATTTCCATCATTACCACCGTAGCAAGTTACATCGTTTGATGTTGTTGAAGCAGTTAATAGAGTAGGTTCTGTAATCGTAACAGATGTAGTGTATGAACATCCATTAGCATCAGTAACAACAACTGAATATACTCCAGCAGTTAAATTATTGATTGATGAATTATTTTCTGAATTACTCCATAAGTAAGAATAAGGAGCAGTTCCGCCATTTGCATTTACTGAAGCAGTTCCGTTGTTTCCACCATTACAAGAAACATTTGTTTGATTTGTTGATGCTGATAATGCTGATGGTTCTGTAACCGTTCCAGATGTTGAAGCAGTACATCCATTTGCATCAGTAACTGTATAGTTGTAAGTTCCAGCTGCTACTGAATAAGATCCTGTTCCAGTGTATGGAGCCGTTCCACCATTGGCAGCAACTTGAATGCTTCCATTACCACCATTGCATAATACATTTGTAACAGTTGTTGAAGCTGTTAATACCGCAGGCTCTGTTACAGTCGCAGTTGTCGTTGCAGTACATCCATTTGCATCTGTTACTGTATAGCTATATGTTCCTGCTGCAACTGAAAATATTCCTGTCCCACTATAAGGAGCAGTACCACCATTTGCAGTAACATTAACTGATCCGTTACCACCATTACATAAAACATTTGTTGTTGTTGAGCTAGCTGTAAGAATTGTAGGCTCTGTAATAACAACGCATTTTGAAATTGTACAACCATTTACATCAGTAACTGTTACATGGTATGTTCCAGCTGTTAAGTTTGAGGTTGATGATGTTCCGTTTCCATTACTCCATGAATAAGTATAAGGAGCAGTTCCGCCATTTGCATTGACAGAAGCAGTACCGTTGTTTCCACCATTGCAAGATACATCTGTCTTAGAAGTACTAGCCGATAATGCTGTAGGTTCTGTAATTGTTACAATAGCAGTTTTTGTACATCCTTTCGAATCTGTAACTGTTAATGTGTAAGTCCCAGCAGAAAGGTTGTTATTGTTTGCAGTGTTGTTTGAATTATCCCATGAATAAGTATAAGGCGCAGTTCCACCACTTACAGTTGCAGATGCTGATCCGTTATTACCTCCATTACATGAAACGTCAGTTGATGAAATGCTGATTGATAATGCAGTTGGCTGACAAATGGTAACAGTTTTTGTGCTTGTACAAGACTTAGAGTCTGTAACAGTTAGAGTATATGTTCCGTTACTTAAACCTGAAATAGCAGAAGTGTTACCTCCTGTTGACCATAAGTAAGTATATGCAGGAGTTCCTCCACTAACAACTGCTGATGCAGCACCATTGTTTCCTCCAAAGCATGAAACGTTAGTTGTTGTAGTTGAAATCGATATTGCAGCTGGTTGTGTAATGCAAACTATTGCCGATTTAGAACATCCATTCGCATCTGTTACAGTAACTGTGTAATTTCCAAATGTTTTGTTCGAAATAGTTTTAGTTAATGCTCCAGTTGACCATAAGTAAGTATAAGGGCTTGTGCCACCAGTTGGGTTCGCCGTTGCACTTCCATTGTTTCCACCATAGCAGAATACATTAGTCTTTGAAATTGTTACAGCAAGTGCCGAAGGTTGAGTTAATGCATATGATGCTGAAGTGTTACATCCATTTGCATCAGTCACATTTACTGAATAATTTCCAGCAGTTAATCCAGATAATGATGAACCATTTCCAGCAACATTCCAAGTGTAAGTATAAGGTGTTGTTCCGCCGTTTACATTGATTGAAGCCGTTCCGTTGGATCCACCATTACATGAAATATTTGTTGAAGATGAGGTAGACGTTAATGCTGTCGGTTGAGAAATCGTAAAGCTTAATGCTTTTGTACATCCGTTCGCATCTGTAATTGTTACACTATAAGAGCCTGCACTTACTCCAGTGATGTCTTTTGTTTGTGCTCCGTTTGACCATAAATAAGAGTAAGGAGTAGTTCCGCCTGAAATAGTTAATGTCACAGATCCGTTTGTTCCACCATTACATAAAATGTTTGTTGCGTTACCTGAAGCTTGTAAAGCTGATGGTTGTGCAACATTTAATGTAGCCGTTGTTGTACATCCGTTAGCATCAACAACATTGTAGGTATAGCTTCCGCCTAATTCTGTGTAGTTTCCTGTTCCTGTATAAGGGGCAGTACCGCCATTTGCATTAACCGTTACAACTGTATTACCGCCGTAACATGCTACAGGAGGACAAGCTGCAGTAGCTGTTAATAATGTAGGTTCAGTTAAAGTAACTGGTTGCGTAGATGCACAACCGTTAGCATCTGTAACGTTGTAGTTATAGCTTCCTGCATTAGCAGAAAAGTTTCCTGTTCCGATATAAGGAGCAGTTCCTCCGTTAGCATTAATTGTTACTGTTGAATTACCACCATTACATGCAATTGGAGTTGCTGAAGATGTAGTCACTAAAGCACTTGGTTCAGTAATAGTAAAATTAGATGTTGCGTTACATCCATTAGCATCCGTAATTGTATATGTATAAGTTCCAGCATTCAAATTGAACATTCCTGTTCCATTGATTACGCCCGTACCGCCAAAACCAGCAACATTAACCGCTGTTGTTTGTCCGTTGCATAAGATAGGATTGTAATCAATATTTAAAATTAATGGGTCAGGTTGAGTAACAGTAAATGATAATACAATAGGCGCTGTAAATCCATTAGCTGAAGAATAGTCTTTAATTGTTACAGTATAAGTTCCGGCAGCTAAGTTTGCGATACTTTGCGTTTGAGGTCCGTTGCTCCACTGATATGTATAAGGAGGTAATCCATTTGTAGGAGTTATGTTGATAGATCCAGTATTTGAATTTCCACAATTAGCATTGGTTCTGTTACCAGAAGCTGTCATAGGACAAACTAAATAATCTCCAGTTACATTTCCGTCAGTATAGTTAAGGTTTACTTTAGCAATTGCGGCATTCAACATTGTGTTTGTGTACGCAGGATTTACTGCACATCCACCAATTCTTGCATTAGCTGTATCAAATAACATTTGAACTGTCCAACCTTTAAATGCACCAGTATCGATAATTAAGTCTTTAAGATTTCCAGTTGCTGATGCCCAATTAGGGTCGTATACGTCAAACTTTAAATTCAATGCTAGTGAAACAAGGTTTCCAGCAAACATGTTGCTTTGCCATGAGGCACAAGTAGCTGATATAGTACCTGTCCTTCCCGGATCAGTTGAAACACCTGAAGGCAATAATAAGATTCCCGACGATTGCGGTAGGAAGTCTTTAACTGCCTTTGCATTGGTTAATTTTAAGGTGTTGGTGCATCCAATGGTTAGTCCATTAGGAAATGCATTTACAAAATTGTTGGTTAGGTAGTTCGATAAAACCGAATACGATGCGGAACTTGTGTTCGTGCACGACCATTGATTTTGATTCTGGGTGCGATACCCAGGGCAGGAAGTGTAAGGCTGAGCAATGCCCGAAAAGGACAAGACAAGCACAAACATCACCGTTAAAAATTTGGTAAGTGTTTTCATGTAGTTATTTATTTTGTAGATTGTTTATTTCTGAGGGCCAAAAGTAGATATAGCAACACTCATATTAATAAAATTATTAACCGACTTCTTAACAAAAATGTTAATAACTATTTGGACTTTTATTTTTTTTAAATATTAACAATCGTTTAATTAAATATTTTACAAGTTGCTGTATATTAAATATTTAAAACAAATTAATTGGACTTTATTTTCTATAATTTAATATACAAATTAGGTGAAAGCACTTATAGGTTGTAAAATGAAATTTAAAAAAGTTTGATTTTAAATGGACCAAATTGTTGAATTAATAATGATTAAATTTCTTGCATTATATAAATCAATGCATTTGGTTTGTTGCCTAACGTTTTGATTTTTGACGTGGGATTAATTGTCCTGCGATTTTTTTTAATTTAAACTTTACTTGATAAACAATTTCCACAAATTGACCCGTATTGTCTGAATTTATTTTTTACGGATGAGTGCTACATTATTTATTGGTAATAATTTCGATAAAAAATTATTATGGGTAATAGATCAGACGCACGGATGCAATCAACATATATGACTAAGGTTGCACTTGCACAATCAATCATGGGATTTGTAATGCTAATGGGCAAGGGATTCGTGCCTAAGGATGAAAAGGAAGAACCCTTTCGAATTATTGACGATACACCAGTTTATCATTCCGGCTCTAATATTTTTCCTTATGAATTACCAGCATCAGAAACTAAGTTGACCAAATGGGGGAGTTTTCAGCATCCATTTTTAATGATGGGCATGCCCGATTGTGGCGGTATTGTTAAAATCTATATTAGTTATTCTGAAAATGGCCATTACCTGCTTTGGATAAAAGGTAAGCTCGATGAGTGGATAAATGGAGAAGGTGATTATGTGCAAGGTTTACTTGCCTGGACACCTAAGAAGAAAGGCGATACATTAGTTAATGCTGGTTATCGGCTATTTTATGCTTTAGTTTGTGAAATGGATCATATTAAAGAAGATGAAGAATATTCAACCATTTATGAGGATCCTGATGATTGGTCAATAGAGTGGGAGGCAACACCAAATTGCAATATGGTTTTTTCTGCTCTTAGAAATACAACTTATTCAAGTAAAAAAGCACTCGAAAAGCATATCGAAGATGCCCCTGCGTTTTTGAAAGAGAGTATTAGAAAACGAGCTTTGATACCATAATCATCTTTCGAATGCATATTTTAATTCCGGTTTTAATAACTGTTTAGTCATAGATTTTTTCAATTTCATTATAAATCACATCTTAGATGAAAGACTAGAAAGTTTAAAATCAAACGATAACAAAAATATCATCACAATTTCAAGAAATTATTTTTCTAGAATGTTAAAATGTTTTAATTTCGACCCCGGAGAGTTGGCAGAGTGGTCGATTGCGGCAGTCTTGAAAACTGTTGACTGTAACAGGTCCGGGGGTTCGAATCCCTCACTCTCCGCCAATGAAAATTAGATGCCCCGTTTCGGGGCATTTTTTATTTAATCATGAGCTAAACTTGTTTGAGCGAATAGGTTGAATAAAAATTGAAGTCACGAAGTGACATATTTAATTTTCATTGAAGCTACCACCATCAGGGTTATCACGAGCGATAGCGAGTAATCCCTCACTCTCCGCCAATGAAAATTAAATGCCCCGTTTCGAGGCATTTTTTATTTAATCATGATTCAAATTTGGAATTGATAGTTTGTTTTTTGTAAACCAAGCTATTCCTCCAAACCCCTATATTTGAAAAAACAAAATTACTATGCTCACAGGGACCCATGTATCAATCGAAGATTCTCGTAATAATGATGTGCTCGTTTACATTAATGGGGAGCTGGTCCATCGTAATGATGCTAAAATCTCCGTATTTGATAGCGGTTACCTCATTGGTGATGGAATTTGGGAAGCCGTTCGTTTACATAATGGAGTACTCGTTTTTATTGATCAACACCTCGAGCGCCTCTATGCAGCAGCCAAATCTATAGGACTAAATCTCAAGCTAAGTAAGCAGGAGCTCATCAACGAAGTAAATAAAGTCCTTCAGGCTAACAACATGACTAGCGATGTTCACGTGCGGATAATGTTTACCCGAGGTATTAAAAAAACACCTTCTCAGGATCCTCGTTATACTATCAGC
>Ga0222712_10007096_pt1 | contig 10926 bp, 34 predicted proteins | sample C33_657DmetaG_FD_165043 | JGI IMG/M metagenome (GOLD analysis project Ga0222712, IMG submission 165043) | Estuarine water microbial communities from San Francisco Bay, California, United States - C33_657D | ecosystem: Environmental > Aquatic > Marine > Unclassified | place: USA: California... | reverse complement strand
GATTTTCTGTTTGCCGTATTCAGTCAGGTAATTTTTATTTTTTCTCAATTCATCTATTTCACTTTGAGATAGATTTAAATGGGGCAAATCATCAGGAACTGGAAGATTATCAGTCATAATAAGTGTTTGAGTTTCCGTAGTTCAAATAATGCCAGAATAGTTCTCTCATTCTATCCTCATTTGTAAATCCGTCAAGGTGCATCCACATAAGATTTCTCCAAGAATACACACAATACTCAAAGAGATGAATGGAGGTATAGATGTTCCACTTTTTCCAGGTGTCTTTAATCATCGCAAATCCCTCTCTAAAATATCAATACAATCTGCCCATCCACTGAAATAGTCAAAATCGTATTTGTTGTTGTCTTCTTTATGATAGTTTTTCAACCATTCCTTCACAACATTCACAATCTCATTTGCGATTACATCACCTGATTGAACGGCATCGTGAGTATAATACCATTCCGTAAGTCGTTCGTGAAGTTTCATTTCTTATTCCTCAATTTGGATTTGATTTTTTCGAGACAATCGTTGAAACCTTCTACCATATCTTCAACCACAAGAGATTGGGAACCAGAAGCAGATTGAGATTTAGGCAACCATAGGTGTATTCTATCACATAAGTCATCAATCGCAGTTTCCATATCCCAATCATCGTGAGTTGTGAATACATCACACCACCAACGAGTAATGAGTGCTTCAAGAGTTTTACCCATCTCAAACTTCAAGAACTCTGGTGGATTTTCTTTCCACTCCTTCAACATTTCATCCACAACATCATCCATAGGTTTTGGATTATCTTTCTCATCCCACTCTACTTCATCATAATGCTCTGGTTCATCAGGACAATAAGGTTCATCAGCATCATACTTCCCCTTCTTCACATCGTTGAACCACACACCTTCAAGAAGACGACAAGTTTCACCATCAGTAATATGAACCAGCATCATACCATCCTGAAACTTATACTTCCTCTTATACCAATAAACCTCATCAGGAAATTCAAGACGATAATAAACCATCTCATTATAAGAGACAATTTCAAACTTTCCACCAAAATCAAACTCCATTCTTGGTTGAGATTTATGTGTCTCAATCTCTTTGAGGAGTTCAAGTTTCTTTTGTAAAACAGCAATTTCCTTTTCTGTTTTTTCAATATCTATGTTAAAAGTCATTTGAATTTTTGTCTATGAAGTCATTATACAACAAAAGACACCTGTTTTCAAGTGCCCGTGTTCCAGTTTGTGAGGTGTCCTTTATTCTATTCTCACTCATCAGAACCTCTCCTTCATTTCTTTGATTGCTGTATTATATCCCTGAATAACATCAGAGTGATACTTATTCTTTATAGGATCTGGAAGACTATCTTTAATCAAATCCATAACTTCATCAGTCAGTTCATCACAATCAAGAGTATCATTCAGTTTGGTTTTTAGCAAGTCCCAAAGTTTATTATAAAAACTCTTTGGTTCTTCTACTTTTTGATACTTTATTCCGTGATAGTAAATACAATCACCAGATTTAAGAATAAGTGAAGGGTCAATTTCAATTTTAGGTTCCATTTGTTTCAGGTAAGGAGTAGCATCCATCACACCATCTTTGATTGCTTGTCTAAAAGCATCACGAAGTCCATCAGCAACTTGTTCTGGTGTCTGTGGTTTTGGTTGAAATTCAGTCATTTCAGTTTCTCAATTTCTTTTTGTGATAGCAGTATGTGGCATAGCAACATACTTTACAATGTGATCGTAAAGTTCATCGTAGGTCATTCTTCCTCCTCACAAGGGAACATTGCATCATATTCTTCATCAGTTAGAGTAAGATACTGAACATCAGCATCACGGTGATCTTCAGCATACATCAGATGATAATGTGCAAAGGCAGCAGGATCAGTGCTGCCATATTCTACAACACCATCAACAAGGCAAAGGTAGTTCATGGGTTTTGTTAATTGGTTTAATATAGCGAAATTTTAGGCATATGGGTAAATACTTGCTTTGGACCTTTATGAATGGAGAACCCAACAGCAAAGAACAAAGCACCAACAACATAAAATGGCACTGCAAGCATGTTCTTGAGCATCAGATACCAAGGCAGAAGATTATTCTGTTTGGTATGAGGCCATTTCCAGTTAATCATAATCAAACAGGGAAAACTTCAACTGAACGGATGAGATTGGTGCGGTCTTGTGCTAGGTAATCATCTACAAGTTTACCACAAGAAGAGCGAGACTGAATGATCTTCTCTTCAAACAGGTTCTCATCCTCATCAGGAACCCAATACTCAATCAGCATTCGGTAGGTCTTCATCAGTGATGTGCCTTGATTACCTCTGTATTATACAGTAAAAAACCACCCCTGCGAAGAAGTGGTGTACAGTTGTTGAAGTGGCACAGTTACCAGGGAACTTGGTCTTGTGGTGGGTCATAACTGAATTTGGCATTTGGACCATCCTTAACAACATAATTGAAGAATGCCTGTGTGTAGCACTGGCCCCTATAATGTGTTCTCCAATGAAGCAATTCACTACCAGAATACAATACTGCATCACCTGGCGGGGTTTTGTACCCATGAACCTGATCATTCTTATCTTTTAAATACAAGTCCCAAGGAAGATCGCCAGATATATTCAAACTCACAGATATTTCACATGCTGGACGATCTCTATGCACCAGCATGAATGCATCGTGATAGTATTGTGTACTATACCAAAAGGTTGGACACAACTCAATATTCAAGTGATCTTGTAAAAACTTACAGATCTTTTCTGAGGTACTCTTTGCCGATACAGGTTCATAAATCATTTTTACAGGTCCTCTTGCAAAATGATTTGTAATTGTCTGCTGATCAAACTCTATTTGTATTTGATCATTGAGATCAGCAACCTCCGCAGAAGTTAAAAGGTTAGGGAGATATTCATGTCGAACTGAATTAAATCTATCACTCGTCATCTTCATCTGGACACTCTACGTGTCCCCATCTCCAAGTACGTTCAATGATACCAACATCAAAACCAAACTTATATGCCCAGAACATAATACTCAAAGTAGAACCAGTTCCAGAACTAATTTTAATGTAAGGCCATCCAGGATAATCGTTCCAACTGACAGATGCTTGAAGTAAACTCCAATTCTTTACATTGAGAATCTGAACATACCATTCGTGTCCAAAATCTTCGCGGTGTTTGAAGTTAACCAATTTCATTTCGATTGATTCTCATGTGTTCTTGAAGTTTACCATACTTGAAGTGTAGACGCAAGCGAGGCCAATCCTCCCATTTACCTTTCCAATTTGATGGATATATTTCAATATATTTTGTAAGGCAATATGGACTTACTTTACCATGATTGCCATTCGGAACCCATTCAAAATTTGTCCAAATATGTTTTGAATTATATCGAGGATCGTCCTCATCATAAAGAACAAAGTCTGCAGTGTGAGAATAATCAATGTAGTACAAACTGCCATCAGGAGAAATCCAATACTGAGACATTGTTCCACCAATACCGTCTTCGATGTCTTTAGTCTGACACTCTACGTTTGTGAATTCTTTTCCGAAGTCATAAGAAGATCTTACGTAATCGAACAACCCCATAGTATTTCTCCTGATAAATTAACTATTCAAATACTCCAGTACGATTTTGGTTAGAAATGCGTGATGAAATTTTTTGATAACGTTGATAATCATTGTCTTGATTAAGAACAATGATATCCTGTTGAAGAGCATTAATTCTCTCATTCATGTTATTGACTTTTGATGATGTCAAAATGAGAGTAATTGATGCATAAACAGCACTGATGCCAATCAATGAATTAATAAATTTTTTAGTCATGTTTCAATTTAACATAAACAGTTTCAAGATTACCTGTCTTGTCTTTTTGTTTGAATTCTTTTGCGATTTCTGTAGGATGGTCGGAAGATTTGATCGTGAGGTAATCTTCACGACCATCTTTCCATTTAAATCCTACAACATACTGGTTCATACCTGTTCGACTGGTACTCTGTAACTTTTTCCAAGTGCTTCGTCTTTAATATAATCAAGAAGTTCATCCCAACGGTGCTCAATGTCAAGATCCATTTTATATGTACCTTTATGTAGTTGATCCTGAAACCTATTCATTGCAGTCAGGATCATACTCAGTTCGCGTGGAGAAACACTGAGAGTTACAGACGGATCATCGAAGCAATCTTTTACGATGGACATGAGAGGTGTTGAATGTTGATGTCCTTATTCTAAGGTCTCAGCAACCAACTGGGGTTCATCTTGTGCCAGTTCCTCATCTGTCATAAGGACACCATCCAAATGATCGATTTCATGAAGAATTATGCGAGCAGTCAACCCAGTATGTGTTTCCAAGTGTGGATGGCCTGCAAGATTACGGTACTTAATTGTAACAGAACTTGGTCTTGTTTTTTTAACATAAACACCTGGAATAGAAAGACATCCTTCTTCCATTTCTACCAATTCTTCAGACAAAAAAACCACCTCAGGATTGATAAAGACTTTAATCGCACCATTGTCTGATACAACAATAATACGCTTCTGAATACCACACTGAGGTGCCGCTAATCCAATTCCATTGTTTTTAATCATAAGATCAATGAGTGCAGCAGTTGTATTTCTGACTGCATCATCAATCTTATCAATTCTTTTACTACGCTTTCTGAGTGCCTTGTTCTCCTGTGTCAGTATTTCCATGGGAACTATGCAGATTCTTTATATATTGTACAAGTTCTGGAGTTTCTTCCCATTCCCAGATTGTGCCGTCTTTTTGTGTGTAAGTTCTGACTGTCATACTTTTTCAAATGAAACACTATTAAATTTACCATAGATTCCGCGAAGATGCAACTTTGTGTGATATGAGTGCACTTCTACTTTTTCAACATAATATGTAAAACCTTCGATAAGAGTTTCTCTGGGATCATCATTATTACCCCATTTAACTTGCTCATCAAATGTGCCAATGTACTTTACATGATCTCCTGATCTAAAAGATTCCACTGTTTAGAGTTTGCCTCCTACAAATGATTCATATGTTTTGCTTTCTTCAAATCCTTCTTGAAGACATTTAAGATACCATCGAGTTGCCTTAATACACTCTTCTTCTGTTAGTGATGTGATGATTCCTTTTCCATCTTTATGATAAGAATCCCAAGTTCCCCATCGTTGTTGCTTTACATAAAAACAATCATCATGGAGTTTCCCTAGGTTTTGTTTTGAACTTTCGGATTCCAATTGCTCCATAGGTTTTGAGTTTTTTTGCGTATCGTTCTCGGTAGTCATCATAAGGAAAATATGCGTTGTGTTGTAGTTTTTTCTTTCCGTCTTTAATAAACCATTCTAATGCAAACGGAAAAACTTCATGGAATTCTGTTGGAATATCACTCATTTAAACACTGCAGTCACTCCAACCACTTTTGCTTTTGGATTACGTGCAAGAGCCGTTTCTCTTGCATCTTGATAATTAGTCGCTTCTACGATTTCAGTAAAGACTTTACCTCCCACATAAAGTTTAACTTCACATTTCATGGTTTTTTTGCAATTTTACTCTTTACCAATTCTACTGCACTTTTACCCAATTGAACAGATCCTTTTGCAACTGATCTTACATTATCGGCAGTTTTTTGTGCCTTGTGTCGAGCGACTTCGCGATTATGTGCTTGTTTCTCCTTCAGTTTGGCAGATTTTTCTTTTTGTGCTCTAAGGCGCTCTGCTGCTGCTTCTCTCTGTGCTGCTGCCTTTTGCTTTGATTTCTGTGCAAAGTTTTTTGCATTTTGTCGTCTTGCAGCAGACTCCTCTCTGGATGCAGCAAGTCTTGCCTGTCTATATGCTGCCTGTGCCTCACTGGCATCTTCCATAAAGGTTTGAAAGTTTTTCACTTTATCTTTTCTGTGTTTTGAGTATTTATTGTATACTCAACGTCATTCCAATGACGTATCACACCCGCCACAATAAAGACATTTGTAATCAAGTAGGTTGTAAAGATAAAAGTTCTCACAACTGCAACTGTATCAGATTCTTTATCGCATTTACTCGCCTTTTCACCGAGTGCTTTGGCCCACCATCTCCACAAAGTTTTAGTCTTTTTCTTCACTTTTTTGTTTTGGTTTTCCACATTCTCTGCAAACAGTTGCGTAGTTATATTTAAATGTTTTTACAACTTCAAAATTATCTGCATTCAGGGGTTTAACTTGATTGCAGAATTGGCATTCATACTCACTTGGGCGTGATAATGATTTCTTTTGCCCCTTGATCTTTGACATAAGATTCCCAGGCAATTGCATCATCAATTTTAAGGAAGACTGCAGACTGTTTAGCATAACCTTTTTTCTTTGGTTTTAAGTATGTGATTTCATATTTCATTTTTCATCTTCACGGATTACATCTTTAAAATCACTTTTGTGAACAACCACACGTACATCATGTGATTTATGCTTACCTTTGCGCACCATGATAGAAATTGATTGATCGGTTACGAAGGCGATAATACCTTTGACTGATTTGTATGAGACGTACTCTCCTTCGGCAAACATAATCAACAATCAATAAACAACCATTCAAAATCCTGAGGATCAATTTCGTCTACTACAAATTCAGAATAAAGAGCATCAGCATCTTCAATTCGATTCTCTTCGACGAGCACTGTCATTTGCTCACACCATTGATGTTCGATTTCATCGATGTTGTATTGTCTTTGAGCAATTAGTTGGTGGTTGTTCATAGATCGTCCAGGCGATTGTCAAATTCTTGAATGATACGAATTTCTTCTTGTAAAGAATCAATCATCATTTGCATCTCTTCAACTTTTTTTCGATGCATTTCTTTCAGTTTGAACACCATGTCATTGGTGTGTGCAACGTGATGTGTCATGATTTACGTGGTGAAGGATTCAACAATAGCAGATTCTACATCTTCTGCAAGAGCATAAGTCCTTGCATTCAGAATGTGTTCCCGCAGACTTGTATAATGTTGCTCATAGAAATTACCATCATCTTCAGCAGTGATCAGATCAAAGCATTCATTGTCATCTTCGGCAATCACATTCCAAAGTCCACCATATTCACTGGAAGGAAAAGGAACGTAGTGGTCAACGATGTAAAGAAACTTTTGTGCCATTTTTGTGTGTTAAGTACTCTCAGATTTTAGTAAACTTTTCGTTGTGTGTCAAGTTTGATAGTTGTCGTTCAAACTCACATTTCAGTGGAACCAGATGGGAAGAGATATATCCCAACCATTCACTATCTTGAGTAAGAGAATGAATGTTTTCAAGTTGCATCAAGGCCAAAATTAATTTTGTTTTTTTGTCCATTTTGCCTCATCTTTTGAGCGAATTACTTTGAAATAATACGTAAGTATCAGAGATATCAATACTACCAACATGAGGTAAGTAAAGATACCAACCGCAAGTGTCATTTTATTTCAATGGAGGGAGGTTTTTTGAGGTTTTCTGTTGCTTTAGAGCGATAATAAGCGTCATACATTTTCTCATCACGCTGGATTAGAAAGACATTCCAACCAAGAATGACTGCAAAACCAATCAATCCAGCGACAATGTACTTGCGGTTCATTTGTTCATTTGGAGAGTAGGGACGGGCATTCCACCTTCGGTGGGAACATAAATGGTCACATTACCATTCTTGCTACCATCTTCAAGACCAGTGATATACAGGTATTGAAGATACTCACGGTTATCCTTCAGGCTATCACCAATGATTTGGTTTGCCTTAGCAACACCAGTAGCACGGATGATTTCAGCATCAGCAAGTTGTTGAGCACTATCTTTCTTTGCTTGTGCTTCAAGCACAGCCACCTGACGAGTGTATTCTGCTTTCTGAAGCTCTGCCTTACCAGCAAGAGATTGTTGCCACACATTGTATTGAGGACCACCAATAAAGAGGAGACCACCAATCACAAAGACACCACCAATAAAAAGAATAGCAACAGGGTCAAAATATCCGTTTTGTTGTTTCATTTAGAAGAACCTCCAGAGTTTTTAAAGATAAGATTAGCAAGAACAATAATAGTAAAATTTTGCCAGAAGGTCAATGACACATTAAACCAAGGTAGAATAATGCCAAGTAACCATGTTTGGAGAAATAGTCCTGCAACAGCAAGAACAATAGCACCAAAGGCAACACCAAGAGCAGTAGAAGTTTTCATAGGTCAAACAGCAAGAGCAACAGAGGGGATTTCAACAATTTCTGGAAGTTTGCTTTCCGTATAGCAATTCATATCATAGCACACCCATTCGCCATTGCGGAAGAGATAGTGATACTCTTCACCATTCTCAGGGAGCAGATACTCACAAAGATCAGCATCAAGACGAGGAGGGCAATCTTCACCCCTTTCGCTATAATGAAGAGGTCCATAATAACCGCGTTGAGTTTTACCTTCTGAAGTATAAAATCCATCATCAGTCCAGAGGCAACTTACATCTCCACCATCCACAAGTGCCTCAACTTTCTCACGGGTATTATAGTGAGTGCGGAGAATACGACCCGCCCACTCAGGATAGTTATCGTAATGGCTATAAATGCTAAGGATACTTCCATCAGCAAGTTCCAAACCTACTCTTCCTCTGGTAGACATTTAAGGTGTTTTGTTGAATACCTTGTTATTATAGGGCATCCAGAGCGTCCTACAAGGTCTCATGTGCCACTTCCTCAACTGACACAAGGTCTCTGTATCGTTTCCATTCTTTTAGTTGCAATTTTCTCAATCCAAGTTTGTTATAACCTTTTTCTATTCTCCAAGATTGTAATGCTTTTACAATTTCAACTCTACCATCTTGATATGTGATTTTCCAAGTTTTTGCTCTAGGATTATTTTCACCTTTATATTGTTTGTTTCTTTCTATTGCCATTTTTCTTTGAATTTCTATTTGATGTGGAGGACAGGTCCCTTTCTTTCCTTTGTTCCAAGCAGGAACGCCTTTTCCACCTTTACCACCATCACTCATATTTCTCAAAATACCTGTTCCTAAGTCTTTTCTTCCAAGAAGAGCAATCATATAGATTTCGTGCTCATATGCTTCCTCTTCTGTAAGATTATTTTTAAGGATAAGAATTTTATCTTTTTCTGGAGGAGTAAAATATCCACCTTTACTTTTACTTCTCCAATGCTTTACATATGCTCTATTACCCTTCCCCTTACCAATATAATAAGGCGTCCCATCTTCACGCAGGTAAGCGTAAGTGTAGTATTCCATCTGCTTTATTCGTGGTTATATGTATTTATATAAGAAAAGGGTCACAAAGACCCCTTTCCGCTTAAACAACCACGAATAAGCATTAATATTTAGTAGCAACCTACTTGTGCTGCGCCAGTGCCCAACACTGCACCAAGGGGAATTGCCCAACTCCAAGCGTTTTTCTTAGAGACTGCTGCAGCGATACCACCACCAAGCAACCCACCAAGAGTTGTTCTTGCAGGAGAACAGTAACCTCTGCGATAACCACCATTATATTGAGGTTGAGCAACAGGAGCTGCAACAGGTGATTGATATACTGTTCCACCATTAGGACGATAATAAGTTCCAGTTCCACACTGGACATTATAACTTTGAGTGTTTATGTTACCTTGAACATAATTGCCATACTGATCATAATAACCAGGAGAATAATTTTCCTGATAATTAGTGCAAACAGAATAAATGTTTGTTTGTTGTGCAATTGCTGATGTAGGAATCACAATTCCTGCGGCAATTGCAGAAGCGATGAGTTTTTTCATGATGAATGAAACTATTTCTATAATATAGCAAAAAAGAGAAGTCTATGCAACTTCTCCTGTGCCACTTATTTAACTGGATTGGGATCTCCTTTACCCTCAAGAGACCTTACCATAAGTTCGGTGAACCTTTCCATTTTTTCATAATGAACTGAAGCAGGATCGTATTTAATTGCATCTTTAAGTGCTACTAATTCATTCCATTCTTCTGTTGTGAGGTCTGGTCCACCGGTCTTTGCAAGGGTCATAAGTTGCTCCCAGATTTATGGGCATATCCTAACATTATTTAACAACGTTATTAAAGTTCTTAATATTATTTTTAGACTGTCGTTACACTTCTTCACTCATGAAAGAAGGGTCCAAAGTTGCCACTTTCGCCAGGTTTACGACTCTCAAGTTTATCCAACAAACTATCAAAAGTAGTCAGATGTTCAATTTCTTGAATCACCTTAGAAATAGTTGAACATACCAGTGGTCGTTCTTGACGAGCTGCATATGCAAGAGCATTTCGTAGCGATGCTTCTGCTTCTTTTAGAGATTCTTCTACCGATTTAGATAATGCCATTAACATTCCTCCGTTCCAAGTGGTTTAGTTACTTTTCGCAGTTCAAAACTGCCATCTTTACGATCAATCCAGTGTACCATATCTCCTTCATGAAGTCCAGCACGTTCAAGAAGATCATCTGGAAGATTAATATAACACTCACCAGTCAGGCCATCAACTTGAACAGGAAGAACCCAACGATTCACATTATCAGTAAATGGATTTTTTCTATTTGCATCATTTCTATCATGTTCATACCAATATTGCGAGTGTCCTTCTCCATTTACAGAATAACCATCAACTTTCATAGAATTACTTTCCTCCGGGTAATAATACTCCTCCCAAAAATCATTCCAAGCACCTTTACATTCCGTTGATGGATTATCTTTATCACAAGCAAAGAATTTTTTGTGACTTTCTATTTGCTTCTCCAACTCACAACCATTACCATTCAGAAGTGCAAGAAGTTCATTTGCTTCAGATGCTTTTTGTTTATAGGTGTAGTAATTATCTTTTACTACATCTAAGATAGTATCATAAATTTCCTGTGGCGTTGCCTCACCACAAGACATTGCATCGTGCATCCAGTTTTCAAGATTTTCAAGAGAATACTTTTTGTAGTCCATGATTTTTAGATGAGTTGGTTCAGTATAGCAAA
>Ga0222712_10007095_pt1 | contig 10926 bp, 8 predicted proteins | sample C33_657DmetaG_FD_165043 | JGI IMG/M metagenome (GOLD analysis project Ga0222712, IMG submission 165043) | Estuarine water microbial communities from San Francisco Bay, California, United States - C33_657D | ecosystem: Environmental > Aquatic > Marine > Unclassified | place: USA: California... | reverse complement strand
AATTGTTTAAAATAAATCTTGCTATTCATAGCATCCCCATGTAAAGAGCCAAATTCAAATTGATAGGTTTGAAAAATATTCAATAAAATAAATGCAGTTATTGCGATAAAAAAACTTGACCTATAAATTAACTTACTCGCAAAAATTTTAGAAACAACACATGCAATTGGAATTGCCAACATAGTATAAAGCGGTATCATCGATTTTTGGCCGAAACTACCTCCATACCACCAATTCCACCAGCATAACGTAATATAAACATATAAGATAACAACTGCTATCAACGACCACTTTAATTCCAGAACGCGTTTAAACATAAAGTAAACACCTGGGAAAATAAGTAACATGAGAGGAGTATAAATAAACCATCCTTTTTGAAATCCGAAAAGTCCCTTCCAAAACATTGGCTTTAAAAAATAATAATGTTCATACAAATCTGAAGCGCCTAAATAACTACCTAAAGTCATCTTCCAATATTTAAATTGTGGAATCCAGATAGCAATAAATACTAAAACAAAAATCATCAATGCATAAATTGGTGTTTTTTTCGAACCCACTTCAGAAATATTTTTTACATCATATAAAATAAAATACAATGCAAATAGCATCAATGGTAAATGGATTAGTGTCATTAATGAAAGTGATACACTAACAATAAAAATTGATTTTAATTTTCGGTTCATATGCCACTTTGCTGTAGCATAAACAAATAATGAACTCAAAGCGAATAAATAAACCTCCGGTAATGGAGCTGACTGAGAAGCATAGCAAAAGAGGTTGGTTCCTAATCCAATAATCAAAAGTGTAATTGAAATTTCTCTATCTGAAAAATTATAATGAAGTAATAATTTTCTTAGATAAAGTAATCCAAGAAAAAAATAAAACACGGCACTAAGCAATAAAAAGAACTGATAGGGCTCTGTGAATCCCGTTAAAGGATAATCAAATGTTTTCGCTACTTGATGAGCCACTGAAAAAAAAGGAGCATACATAATTGATAAACCATAAGTCTTATCGAATGCCTTTTTACCACTATCGTATTGTTTTAACCAAAACCAATATTTACCCTCGCTATATTTATAATCGCTTTTCTCTATTTTAAGATCATCAAAAATAAATTTAGCTGGTAAATAACCATAGTAGGCATGTACGTCATATGCAATTACTTTTTCATCGCTGCGCCACTTTTTTAGGTTCATATCGACCAACAACGCAAGCAAGGAGATTACAAATACTAATACGAGTGAAAATCGCCTTTTAAATAAATTTACCATTGCCTCAAAGATATTTATTTTCAATTTACCGAATAGCATGGCTATGTATGATTAATCTTAATTAATTTAGCGGAAATATTTTATGTTATGAAGAAAGCACTTTACATCATTGGATTAACAATTATCTCCATTGGTTGTGGCTCTAAAGAAGAAAAACTAGCATCTGTATACAACAACGATTTTGAAGTAATGGGAAATTGGTCGAATAAGGACCAGCTAACTACCGATGCAAGCCATAGTGGTATTTACTCAACTTTTACTGATAGCACCTTCGTATTTTCACAAACGATGATTGCTTCTTGTAAACAATTGAAAAATAAATCGCCTAAAAGCATAACTGCAACTGTTTGGGCAATGTCGAAATTACAAAACCCAAAAGGCAAGTTAGTATTATCTATTGATAAAAACGATAAGAGTGTTATTTGGCAAGGCAGCGATATTCAAACTACCGTTAAAGTGCCTAATAAATGGGAGCTTGTACAGTTAAAAGTAGATTTGAAAGAACCATTAACTGACGATATGGTAATTAAACTTTACGGATTAAACGAAGGGAAATCGAAAGTTTACTGGGACGACTTTTCTTTAACTTTTGAATAATCGCTTCTGCTTAGTCAATTACCATTTCAGGAATATCACCTTCAACCACTAATTTACCAGCGGTTGCTTTTCGTATCTCCTCCACCGTTACACCTGGAGCCCTTTCTAAAAGGACAAATCCTTTTCCTGGTACTACTTCTAATACTGCTAACTCGGTTACAATTTTCTTAATGCATTTTACACCCGTTAAAGGAAGTGTGCATTCAGGAAGCAGTTTTGATTCGCCCGCCTTATTAACGTGTTGCATAGCAACGATAATATTTTTTGCTGCTGCAACTAAATCCATTGCTCCACCCATTCCTTTCACCATCTTACCTGGAATTTTCCAGTTGGCGATATCTCCATTTTCACTTACTTCCATCGCACCAAGAATTGTTAAATCAACTTTCCCTGCGCGAATCATTCCGAAGCTCAATGCAGAATCAAAATAAGCTGTACCAGGAACTTCAGTAATGGTTTGCTTACCGGCATTAATCAAATCAGCATCTTCTTCTCCATCAATAGGAAAGGGCCCCATTCCCAGCATTCCATTTTCAGATTGTAGAGTAACGTTTACTCCCTTCGGAATATAGTTAGCAACTAAAGTAGGAATACCAATTCCTAAGTTTACATAACTTCCATCTTTTACTTCTTGCGCGATGCGTTTTGCGATTCCTATTTTGTCTAACATATTTTTTAATTTGCTAATTAGTTAATTGGTTAATCTGCTAATAAAATAATTAGCGATTGGCACTTAATTTATCTTTTGAAGTTTTAATGATGGTGCTTAATAATTTTTGAATTTCATTTAATGGTTTTATCAACCCCTCATAAGAAGTTGATGGATAATGTATAGACGATTCTGCTAGTTCTAACCAATACATACTTTCTTCTGCTTCTTTTGCGGCGATTTTTAATTTATGAATAAAATCACTTATTGATTCTGGACTTTGTGCTTCCCGCACCATTGCTAATTGATGTCCCACTTCTAAATAATTGATTAGCGATGTTATACTTTTTTAATTCATTTAACTTTTCAGTATACTCAATTATTTGAATTGAAAACTGAAATGATTTTTGTAATAAAGGATTCTTTTTTTTCATAAAAACATATTTAAATGGTTAGTAGTTTATTTAGCACATTAGCACATTAGCACATTAGCACATTAGCACATTAACTAATTACTTCCGTGTTGTTCTCTGCTCAATTCGTTTCTCGTAGTTATTTCCTTGGAAGATTCGATGAACATAAATTCCTGGTACATGAATATGATCAGGGTCTAACGTTCCCGCAGGTACTAACTCTTCAACTTCTGCAATTGTAATTTGTCCGGCCATTGCCATTGGCATATTAAAGTTACGCGTTGTTTTACGGAAAATCAAATTACCATGCGTATCTCCTTTCCAAGCTTTCACAATTGCAAACTTCGCTTTGAAAGCCATCTCCAATAAATATTCTACTCCATCAAATACGCGCGTTTCTTTTCCAATTGCGACTTCTGTTCCAACCCCTGCGCGAACCCATACTGCAGGCATACCATAAGCAGCAGCCATACATCTTGTTGCTAATGTTCCTTGCGGAATTAATTCTACTTCAAGTTCGCCACTTAGTAATTGTCTTTCGAATTCTGCATTCTCCCCAACATATGATGAAATCATTTTTTTTACCTGACGAGTTTTAAGCATGAGCCCAATCCCGAAATCATCTACACCTGCATTATTTGAAATACAGGTAAGATCTTTTGTCCCCTTCTTTACGAGGGCGTTGATACAATTTTCTGGAATACCACATAGGCCAAAGCCTCCTAACATAATAACTTCTCCATCCTGAATATCATGAATGGCTACTTCTGCATCTTTTACTACTTTATTCATATTAATTAATATCAAAATTATTTGTGGTGCCTGGAACTACAGGCATATTATACTTCGAACAATCAAGTTCAACGTTCAATGGTTTTTGTGGCTTAGGAAATTCTCCTTGTGAGTAATTTAACTTAGCATCATCAAATACTTTTCTCATGAAAAGTCCCCAAATCGGCAACGCAGTATTAGCTCCTTGTCCGAGACCAGTTGAACGGAAGTGAATACTTCTGTCTTCGCAACCTACCCAACAACCGGCAACTAGTTCAGGAGTGATACCCATAAACCAACCGTCGCTATTATTTTGTGTTGTTCCTGTTTTACCCGCAATAGGATTTGAAAAATGATAAGCCCCTCCACGTAAGCGCTCTCCCGTACCGAACTTTGTTACACCTTCCATTAAGTTCAACATCAAGTATGCAGTTTCTTCATTGATGGCTTCTACTTTTCGTGGAACAAACTCTTGTAATACAACACCGTTTTTATCTTCAATACGTGTAATATACATTGGCTCTGTCCAAATACCCTTATTAGCAAACGTTCCATAAGCTCCTACCATTTCAAATACTGAAATATCTGCTGATCCTAGAGCAATAGATGCAAATGGTTTGATAGGGGTGGTTATTCCCATTTTATGAGCAACCTGAATTACGGCTTCTGGACCGAACTGCTTCATTAAATAAGCAGAAACACAATTAACAGAATTTGCCAACGCTTGTTTTAATGAAAGCATTCCACCATAACTCCCATCTGCATTTGAGGGAGTCCACGAACCACCAAATTTATCAACGATAGTAACTTTCGAATTCGGAACTTTATAACATGGTGAGTAACCTTCCTGCATTGCTAGGGTATATACAAATGGTTTGAAAGTAGAACCAACTTGTCGTGCACCATCCTTTACTTGATCATATTTAAAATAATGAAAATCTAATCCGCCAACCCACGCCTTCACTTGTCCTGTTTGCGGTTCAAGCGCCATAAATCCTGTACGTAAAAACATTTTGTAATAACGAATAGAATCCATCGGCGACATAATCGTGTCTAAATCACCTTGCCAAGAAAACACGGTCATCTTAACTTTCTTATTGAAGTTGATTTCAATTTGCGCATCCGACATCCCTTGTTCTTTTAAATTCTTATAACGTTCTGAACGTTTCATACCCTGCGTAATTAATTCAGGATAATCTTCCCAAGGAGATCGATCTTGCCAATGCTCGTAAAATGTTTCTTGCAGTTTTGTTAAGTGCTGCTTTACCGCTTCCTCGGCGTACTTTTGCATACGAGTATCGATGGTAGTATAAATTTTTAATCCATCGCGATATAAATTATAAGGAGATCCGTCGGCTTTATAGTGTTCAGCACACCATTTTAATAAATCCTTTTTCAATACTTCACGAAAGTGTTGAGCAATACCAGAAGTATGACTTTCTGGTCTGAAACGTAAACGTACTGGTAGTTTTTGTAGAGAGTCTGAAGCTTCTTCTGTAATAAAATTATATTTCTCCAGCTGACCAATAACCGTATTACGACGGTTCATCGCATTCTCAGGATTTCTAACTGGATTATATCTTGAAGGAGCCTGCAGCATTCCAATTAACAAAGCAGCTTCTTCCATCGAAACATCTTTAGGATCTTTTTGGAAATAGGTAGAGCTTGCCGAACGAATACCATATGCATTGTTTCCGAATTCAACTGTATTAAGATACATTGCAAGAATTTCTGTTTTGGTATAATTTTTTTCAAGCTTTACAGCAATAACCCACTCTTTGATTTTTCGAATTACAAGTTGTGACTTACTTAATTTTTCTCCTCGAGGAAATAAATTTTTTGCAAGTTGTTGAGTAAGTGTACTACCACCACCTGCATCCTGATGTAAGAAAATTGTTTTTACCAAAACACGAAATAATCCACGTACATCAACTCCAGAGTGTTTATCAAAACGGACATCTTCAGTTGCCTTCAACGCATTAATCAAGTAAGGTGATAATTCACTATAATGAACATTTACACGATTCTCTTTGAAATATTTTCCGAGCGATTGCATATCAGAAGAATATATCTCGCTTGCTAACATTGAGTTGGGATTCTCCAATTCCTCGAAAGTTGGTAATTCACCCATATAGCCCATAGCGACTAATGATATAAATCCAACTAGAAACAGAAACGGTGCAAAGACAATCAGCCAAATAAAAAATATTATCCGCTTAACCTTTGAAGATGATTTCATGCTTTATTTATTGCTTTTCAAATTTAAATATTAATTAAAAATCAGGATTGATGTCCATTGGCATATCCATTTGTCGACCAGACTTCTTACGTTGAAACAAGTTTGCATCTGTAGATCCAAATCGATATACAAGTGTAAAGTTTGCTACTTGCGACTCTCGTTTACGTTCTGCATCATACACGAATCCTTCTCCTACGTTATGGATAACCATTTTACGTGTATCAAATATATCGGTGATATTAACCGACAAATTCAACTTGCCTTTCATAAAATCTCTGCGTGCTCCGATATCAATTCCACTCATACCTCTAAAGGTTCCCTGTGGATTTCTGATAGCTGACATATACATACCTGTTATTTGTAAACTCGTCGTTTTTGATGCTTTGATATTAATGTTACCTCTTAAAGTCCAGTTATTACTTGTGCTTTGTAAGGCTGCATCAATATTTTCTCCGTTGATTTTATTATTAAAATAATTAAACGTTGTAGTAGAACTTACCGCCTTCCCGAATTGATTCTTAACTACAATTTCTAATCCTGTATTTGCCGATGAGCTATAATTAATAAACGTCATCGTAGATACACCTGTTAGTGAATCAATCGATCTAAAACGACTAATCAAGTTTTTTGTATATCGATAATAAAGCGTGGCAGAAACAGAGTGCTCTTTTATTTTTCTGAAATAGTTGAATTCGTAACTATCAATATACTCTGGTTGAAGGCGAGGATTACCCGTTCTAACGTTACGCACATCCGAGATATCTGTAAACGGGTTTAAGTTTTGTGGATTGGGCCTGTTTACTCGCTTACTATATACCAATTGAAAATCATTTTTTTCTTTCACTGTATATTTGATTGCAGCACTAGGAAACAAATTGGTATAATTGTATTCGAAATCGTCTGAATCTACCTCGGCATTGCCTATAATTTTGGTGTTTTCTACTCTTACTCCTCCTTGTAGCTCTACAAATTTCTCTTTCTTAAAAAGTGCAGGGGCCTTACCTGCAAATTGCAAATACGCTGCAGTGATTTCATCAGAATAAATAAAATGATTCGTATTAGCGAGATCAAAACCATTTCGGTTTAAACCTACTTGGTCATTATCACTTGTTCTAAATGTTCCTTTTAATCCTGATTCAAATTTTGCATTCTGATTTATTGGATGCGTATAGTCAGATTGTGCTACAAAAGTAGTGAACTCAACATCGCGATCTAAAGAAGTATATTGAAAGGCGCTATCGACAGTTAAAAATTTATCAGCATCTATATTATGACTATTAGAGTAATTTGCAGAGGCAGACCACTCACGCTTAGTTCCTGGTATCATGTGGCGTATATCCACGCCGCCTTCCATATTTTTATTCTCACCAGTTGAATTAGTCATCCTATAAAAGCCACCTGCATCATTCGAGGAGGAATCAATATAGGCTGTATTGTTTAGTTCATATTTACCTTCGCTTTTTTCACTATATCCACCCGAAAACCCAAGGGTAGTATTATTACTTAAATTAATATCGAGTGATGATCGAAACGAATTGTTGAAATTCTGATTTCTTCCTTCTGATTCAGAATCTTCCAACGGATTTAAAAAAGCAATGAAATTTTGTCGTGTTGAAATTCCTGATGAACGCCTTGTTTCTTCTCTGAAATTGTAGCTTACATTCAGATTGGTTTTTTTAGTTCTATTATTTAACGATACTCCTGCATTGTATTTATCGCGTGTTCCAGCACCCAACGTTAATGAACCATTGATGCCACTTCGCTTATCTTTTTTTGTCTTGATATTGATAATACCTGCCATTCCTTCTGCATCGTAACGGGCACTAGGATTAGTAATAATTTCTATCTGATCGATAGAACCGGCAGGAAGCTGTTGCAATAGTGAGGCTTTATCACCACCACCTAAACTTGATGGCTTACCGTCAATCAAGATTGTAAGATTTTCACTTCCTCTTAAACTAATTTTACCATCAATATCTACATTAACAGATGGTACATTGCGTAGCACATCAGAGGCTGTTCCTCCTGTACTTACTAAATCTCTTTCTACATTATAGATTTTTTTATCGAGGGAATTTACATAATCTGCTCTTTCTCCTTGCACTTCTACTTCCTTTAAATTCTTTTGAGAAGAAGCAACGTAAACAATACCGAAATCTTTAGTAGGATCCATTGGATTTAACAAAAAAGGTTTTGAATCCATTTTACGATAACCAATAGCGCTGATGCGTAAAAAATATTTGCCTGGTTGTAATGCTTCAATACTAAATTGTCCTTTGCCATTTGTTAGTGTACCACCAACAATAGAAGAGTCACGCACTTTTAAAACAGCAACTGAAGTAAATTCAAGTCCTGACTTTGTTAGTGAGTCTTGTAAAGTTCCAATCACTTTACAGATAGCTGGCATATTTCTTAAAGCAGAATCACGATTCATTCCTCCACGCATAGAAGAGTCGCGCATACCTGGATAATTAGGTTGCTGAGAAAATCCCGCTAAGGCAAACAGGAAAATATTTAAAGTTATTAAACTTAATTTTTTGACTATGCTCATTGCTTAATACGATAGCTCGTTAAATAATACTTGTAATAATGTTTGTCCTACAGCCTTTAATGAATTCTTATCAATCTTATCAATTGTATCACCGTGTGTATGCCAGTGCTTCCAGAAATGGGATGGTGTGTTATGGTCGTAGTGAATGATATCAGTACATTTAATTTGTGCTATTTGATTAATGTAATAATGATCATCCACAATTGTATTCGTTTGTTCTAACAGAAAGTAACTTCCATAACCTAAATCACCTGCAGTTTTCCATACCATGCCCGTTACATCTTGTGCATAACGTATTGATGTTCCCTCTTGCGTATACGTAGCATTAGCTGCGCCGACCATGTCTAATAAAATTCCGTAGCGAGCAAAATAATTTGGTGTGTGTAAATGTTGCGACCAATACTGCGAACCTAAACAATAGGTATCATCTTGATCTGGGAAACCGCTATTCTCTGGTTGTCCGTAATCTTCAATATCAAAGAAAATAATATCAACTCCTAGATCTGGTTTTGCGATTGATAACTGACGAGCCACTTCTATTAAAATTCCTACACCACTTGCTCCATCATTAGCTCCATCAATTGGTTCATTCTTTCTTACTGAATCTTGGTCGGCAAAAGGACGAGAATCCCAATGAGCGCAAAGCATAATACGATTTCCTTTGGTAGGATTAAAAGAGCTAATGATATTTTTGCCATTCAGTGTTTTACCATCAAATCCTCGTGACTGAAAACTTTGAACGATTACCGTATCTGCAAATTGCTTCATGGTATTGCTTAACCAATCTGCACATTTGGCCTGAGAAGTAGAATTAGGAATTCGAGGGCCGAAATCAGTTTGGGCTTTTACATAATTAAAAGCAGAGTCTGCATCAAACAAAGGAGCAGGTTTCGTGTTTTTCTTAGTTTCAACTTTCGTTGTTTCGGTCTTGTTACCAGTGTCACATGCAACCATTGCGAAGATGCATGCAAATAGTATTAGGCGATTAATTCTTGCTCCAAGTTGAGCCATCTTTACCATCTTTGATTGTGAAATTTAATTTAATCAATTCATCACGAATTTTATCTGATGTAGCAAAATCTTTATTTGCTTTTGCTTGTGCGCGGATGGATAACAAAAGATTCATTAACCCATCCATATCATCATCTGATTGTTTTTCTTCTCGTTTCAATCCTAAGATGTCAAAAACAAAAAGATTCATTAATGATTTTAATTTGTCTATATCCGCAACCGTTAGCGATTCAGTTCCTGCATTAGCAGAGTTAATTATTCTTACGGCTTCGAATAGATGCGATAATACAATCGCTGTATTTAAATCGTCGTTCATCGCATCAAAACATTTCTGTTCTAATTCAGCAACTGAAACTGTTGAGCTATCTGAAGGGTTTAATTTTTCTAATGTATCAATTGCATTTATAATTCGCTGAAATGCTTTCTCAGCTGCAATCAATCCTTCATTAGAAAAATCAAGTGTACTTCTATAATGCGCTTGTAGTATGAAAAAACGAATAGCCATTGGAGTGTATGCTTTTTCCAACAACTTATGATCTCCTGTAAAAAATTGTTTAAGCGTAATAAAATTACCCAAGCTCTTTCCCATCTTTTGTCCGTTGATGGTAATCATGTTATTATGCATCCAGTATTTCACTGGTGCTTTGCCGCATGAACCTTTTGATTGCGCAATTTCACTTTCGTGATGTGGGAATAACAAATCCATTCCACCACCATGAATATCGAACGTCTCTCCTAAATATTTACTGCTCATTGCTGAACACTCAATATGCCATCCAGGGAAACCATCACTCCACGGCGAAGGCCAACGCATGATATGTTCAGGACTTGCTTTTTTCCATAGGGCGAAGTCAGCAGGATTTCTTTTTTCTGATTGTCCTTCTAATTCTCTACGTTCATTACCTGCTCCTGCAATTAATTCATCAATCACACGACCAGATAATTTTCCATAATCGTTAGATGCGCTGTAATTAATCACATCAAAGTAAACAGAACCATTCGACTCATAGGCATACCCGTTAGCAATGATTTTTTTGATCATTTCAATTTGTTCGATGATATGTCCTGATGCTCGAGGTTCAATACTTGGTACATTATTATTTAACTCGCGCATTGATTCATGAAAGCTTCCAGTATAAAGTTCCACGACTTCCATCGGCTCTAATTGTTCTAATCGAGCCTTCTTGGCAATCTTATCTTCTCCTTCGTCAGCATCATTTTCCAAATGACCTACGTCGGTAATATTTCTCACATAGCGTACTTTATATCCGAGATGAAATAAATAACGGAATAAAACATCAAACGTGATATACGGACGAGAATGTCCTAAATGCGCCTCGCCATAAACTGTTGGTCCGCAAACATACAAACCAACAAAAGGTGCATTAATCGGAATAAAATTTTCTTTTTGTCGCGTTAAC
>Ga0222712_10007094_pt1 | contig 10926 bp, 5 predicted proteins | sample C33_657DmetaG_FD_165043 | JGI IMG/M metagenome (GOLD analysis project Ga0222712, IMG submission 165043) | Estuarine water microbial communities from San Francisco Bay, California, United States - C33_657D | ecosystem: Environmental > Aquatic > Marine > Unclassified | place: USA: California... | reverse complement strand
AATATTTATATGCACAATCTTGCAATGACCTTGAATTAGACTACGGGGCACAACCTTTATATGGCACTGCAATCTCGTTCAATAACAATGTTGTGATGATAGGAACACCAAATTTCAAACCTGCAACAGAAGCTGGTAGAGTAGTAATATATACCAATAAGAGCACCGAAGTAAATTGGCATGTATATAGACAAAGTAGTGACATTGTAGACATTGAAAAAATACAAAAAGTTCAGTTATATGATAATATTACTGATGCTAACTTAGTATCATTAGACTATATCGATCCATTACAAGGTAAGTTACTTGGTGTAGTAAGAGAGAACCTTGATTTTATAGGTATGTCAGACCCTGCAGGATATAATTCTCCTACTATGAATACTGGTAGATTAGTATGGGGTAAAGGACAAGTTGGCAAACTTTGGTTTGACACCAGTTCAACTAGATTCTTAAATTATCATCAAAATGACGTAGTATACAATTCTCAATATTGGGGTAAGGCATTTCCAGGAAGCGATGTTACGGTGTATAGTTGGATAGAGAGTGATGTAGTTCCATCATTCTATACAGGTACTGGAACTCCGTATGACTTGATGAAATATTCTGTAACATTAATTACTGACAGTAATAATAATCTTATTGCAAGATATTACTATTGGGTACGCAATACAAATACACTATTCACTGAATACGGAAAAACATTAAGTGACACTATTCTTGCACAATATATAGCTGATCCTATTAATTCAGGAATAGCATTCTTTGCACCATTGCAGCCAGATGCGTATGCTTTATACAATGCAGGTGAATATATTAATGACACCTCTACTAATCTTCACATAGGATTTGGTAGAGGTACAATGGATACTACCGGACATAATGAATATCAATTAATTAGATCCGAATATCCAGACGATTTCTTACCAGGATTTGTCAATAGAGAAAAAGGATATAACACACCTGTTGGATTGTATGACCGTTACTTAGACAGTTTTACAGGAACAGATGAGACCGGGGCATTGGTACCTGATCCATACTTACCAAAGTTACTACAAACTGGTGTAAGTGTACGACCTAGACAGTCTTTCTTTATTAATAGATTAGATGCACTTAAAAATTATTTAGAATATGCTAATAGTGTTATTAAACTATACCCAATTAATGAATTTGGTAACACTACCTTTCTAGTTGCTCAGAGCACCTATTTTGATGTTTCTAATTATTGGGAAAATATATATTGGTGGGCAGAAGGTTATAGCAATAGTACTAGGGCAGCAATTGATGTGCCTATATATAGTGATTTATTAACACTTACGGTTACGGACGGGTATATTGCTGGTGTAACTAGTAACTCACAAGGCAATCGTGAAGTTTATATATACAATCAAGGTGTATGGACTAGAATCGGTGTACAAAACGGAACTATACAATTCTTGTCTACTCTTTGGGATTATCAACTAAACAAAATTGGGTTTGGTGATAATTTCTTTGATAGTACTCCTTATGACTATTACCCAAGCGTAGAGACACGTTATATTATTCGTGCATTAAATGAACAAATATTTGTAGGTCCTTTGTATGAATATAGAAACAAAAGTCTAACATTAATGTTTGAATATATTGCAAGTGAAAATGTTGAATCTCAAAATTATTTACCATGGCTTAATAAAACTAGTTTTACGGATGTTAGTTACACCGTAAGAGAATTAACTACTAATCAAAAGTTTCAACGTGATAATGAAGGACTACTAGAAGGTTATATCAATGAAGTAAAGCCATATAGAGTAGTGTTGAAAGACTTCTATCTAAAATATTCACATATAGATACGTTTGCTGGCTTTATTAGTGATTTTGATTTACCTGGTTTCTATGACGAGAATATTGGTAAATTTGTTTCACCGCAATTAGTGAACACGCAATATAACGGAGATCCCTATCAATTTTCAAAATCTAGTACCATATGGACAAATGAAGATTATACTAGTTGGTTTAGTAATTACGGGTTAATGCTAGGTGCTATTCCTAATACCAGTATTACTACCGTTTCTTTATTCATATCCACATTAGATCAGGAAATTTATGTTGATAATCTAGAAGGATTTCCGGTAGCAGGTAGAATTACTATTGATAGTGAGATTATCACTTATACTGCTATTGACAGAATTGCAAATAAATTATATGGTATTAGTCGCGGTGTTGATAACACAACACCTACTGCACATTATGCGGGAACATCTATTTTTATTGATATACCTGGCATTGTTGTGTTAGACAGCAGTTTTGGATATACTTCTACACCTTTAGTTACCGCATACATTGATACTTCTATATACCCTGCACCAAGAAGACCAGCTGTATTACGTGCAGTGTTATCAGGTGATAAGGTTATCGGTGTTGATATAGTAGATGCAGGTGAAGGTTATGTCGTTAATCCAGAAATAATATTTGATTCTAGTTTTACACTGACCACGGAATTATTCAGAATTAACTTTGTTAATAATTCAATTCAAATATTGTCTACAGGACTTACTACTGGGGATTTAATCTACAGTCAAGGTATTAGTTCTAATGGTATTACTATTATACCTGACGGGTATTACTATGTCAGTGTTCAAGAAATTGTTGCACTATTTGCTGTAGAAATTGAACCATATGGTAATGCAGTTCTTGTACAATTTCATAAGACATACCGAGATGCAATTAATTTAAAAAATCCAACAATCTTTATCAATGAAACATTAATACCATCAGATTATTCACATGAAGTAAGTGGTAGAGCCAAAGCTATTCCTACAATGATTAGCCCAATGGTTAGAAGTATTAAGACTACGTTAAGATATGACAGAACTAGTTATCAAGCAAAAGTAAAACTATGGACTCCTAATACATATTATGCTAGTACATATATAAGCATAGGCAATGATTCTAGCAGTCCAGCTAAACTTTATATAAGTGCAGAGTACGAAGATTTGGGAGGAACAGTTACTCCTGCAGGAGGTACTGGAGCAACATTTAATGTATACAATGTATTATTGGGTGAAAATTATGTGGTTAACATTGTTACAATGGGTATTAACTACGATATAGGAGATATTATTGTTATACCGGGTACACAATTGAATGGCTCTACCCCTGAGAATGATTGTACAATTGAAGTCATTGATAATGAATTTGCTGGTGGAATAACCGAAATATCGGTAACAGGTACTGCGGCTGATCCTAGTCTTGCAAGTTTGCAAGGAGCTACATTGCCAGTGACTGGTAAAACTGCTAGTGCCGCCGGCGGCGCCGTAGTCTCAGTTGACTATAGTTATAGTGGATTGAAGCCAGGTCAAGTTAATAATTCATTTATGTATTTTTACAGAATATTACCTAAATATACATACGATGATTCTGGTTCAGGTGGTGCAATAATTGATATATACCATCCTCAATTCAATCCAGACACATTGGCTAATCAATATTACATACTCATTAGAGATTTTGGGACCATATATGCTGACGGTGATGTTATTAATATTGCTGGATCTTTGTTAGGAGGTGTTACTGGTATAAATGACGCTAAAATATATATTACATTTGCTAGACTAGATGGATCAATATTTTCAGCAAATATTCAAGGAGTATCAGTAGGTCAATTTGCACAATATTATGTAAAAGCTATTAGCAATACTGAGTTAGAAATATACTCAGATTCAGAACTTAATGTGCCGGTACCATATGGATCATTTATATGGGATGGATCATTAGATACTGATTATGGATATCTACCAGAACCTATTATATCTAACTATGCATATAATTATGAACCGACTTCTATTGTTTCATATGCTGGCTTTATTTGGCAATGTCTTGATAGTAATAATGATGCTACATTTAATCCTAGCAAATGGGCTATATTATCACAAGCAGATACTACATTGAATGCACTAGATAGAATTGAAGGATATTATGAACCTACAATTAATATGCCAGGCAAGGATGCTCAACAACTTGTCAAGGGTATTACATATCCTAACAATGTATATTATGGCAATGCGTTTGCACCAGAAGATGAATTACCGTTAGACTTTGAAGTACGTGATCAGCCTTTCTATCCAGCAGATATAAATATCAAGGCTATCGTATCTGACGGCACTACTTTATTTGCCGCATGTGATTCCACAGAATATTCATCTGTTCTTGTCAGTAACGAAACCGGAACATGGGATAATTATATAATCTCAGAAGTTCCATTAGGGGTTACTGATATATCATATGGTGAAGTTAATAATGAATACATGTTCATTATTACTACTACTTCAGCTACTTCACCTATACTAATTAGCTATGAAGGAACCAATTGGATATCAGTAGGGGAATACACACCATATGATTCAATTGGTTTTGGTGTAGGGGGATTTGATTTTACGAATTTATCTTTCCCAGGTATATCAATGTACAGTGCCATCATTACAAACGGAATACCGTTAACAGTGGGCAAAGAAATAATGCATAGTACATTAAATGGATTGGATTGGTCTAGATTATATGCAATAGGATCACGATTAGACAATGCTTTCCGTGATATTGCTTACGTAACTATTCCGGGATATATCGGGTATATTGCAGTTGGTGGCGCTGACTCAGTTATATCCGGTTCAGGAACACCGGTACCCGTTGTAAGCACAGTATCATTAATATATACTAATCCTAATATAGACGGTAACTGGCATAAACTAACACCTACATTAACTTATAATGGTCTTAGAAGTGTTACAGCCTCTGAGGAAGTTGTAGTTGTAGTAGGAGAAAGTTGTTCAGTATGGTATAGTACTAATGCCTCAAATTGGGTAGAAGGTACTATTAGTTGGATAGGATCATCTTTATCTATCACTATCAATAGTGTAGTATATGGTGATGGGTTATTCATTGCCGTTGGTGATAAAATAGACGTTGGTGATAGTGATCCAGGCTTCATTATGACTAGTACTGATGGTATATCATGGACAGAAATTTCTAGTCAATATATTACTACTGACAATCTAAACAAGGTATATTTTGATGATGGATACTATTATATTGTAGGAGAAAATCATACTATAATAAGAAGTAATGATGGTTCAATATGGACATCAGTATCCAATATACAAGTAGATGATCCTTATTACGTAGTAACTGGAAATGATTTCTTATATGGTTATGGCCCAGAAGAATTAGTGCCAGGAGTAGTTTCTGACACTATATCAATGCATACTAGTACAGCACCGGGTGCACCATGGGACTTAGATGATGCTGTTGGCTATTGGTATAAACATACTGGTTTTAATATGAAAACTAAGATTGCCGCATTGACTTACGACCTAACAATAAGTTTTGCGAATGTTGTAGTAAATCCAGCAAGACTGTCTGTGTTTATTATTAATGATACCACGCATCAATCTTACCGAATATATGAAAATATAACCAGCACATCAAATCCCTATAGCTATAACGTAGATTGGTTTAATCAACTAATCATATTGAACACTGCAATTCCTGCAGGAAGTTCTATTATGATTGAAGCATACGAAGTTGGAAATGGTAGAGAGTTATTTAGAAGCAATAGCAAAATATATCCGTTAACAGAAGATGATGAAACTGGATATTCAAAATTCGTATTACCTATACAATTTGAACCTATCGTTAATGACCCAATTGTTTATGTTAACGGAGTAAAACTAACATATCAAACTGATTATACTATTACTAGTGGAAATACAAGTGAGATGATAATGTTGTTCTACTATCCATATAGTTCAGCTAATGATTATGTAGTGTTTGCTATATTAGGTACTACAGTAACCGGTATCAACAGTGTAGAATACGGATACAGTATACCTGAGACTCAGGTATATAACCCAATTAGTGGCACAACTAGCATCCCGTTGGATTTATCTTTGGTAACTGTAACTGGTAATAATGTAGAAAATGCGGTAGTCGAACTTAATGGTAGACGTTTAGTACCGTACCCGTTAGATGGTTATGATTATACGTTTAATTTAGGAAGTGATACACTAGATTTAGTTGTGGCTATTGATTCAGATGACTTACTTGCAATAACAACATACTATGACACTACTCGTCAGTATATGGTTACCGACAAATATATCGGTATCATTAATACTGAAATCTCATATATTGATCATTCACTTACACCTATACAAATAACGTTTGCAAGTGATCCTGGATTTAGTTCAGCTAACTTAATCAGAATTGATGGAGTTATTGGGACGGTAGAACTTAATAATAATACATATTATGTTAACCCATTATCTACCTATGTGAGTGGCGCGACAACATACTATCCTTTTGAATTGTATACTAACGTTGGACTTACAAATCCAGTTACTGGACCTGATATGAGTATGTATATTGATTCAGGTTATGCATGGTTAGATTATAGTACGCCAGTAGTACCTTACCCTGATTTACAACCAGGATGGGTAATGCCAGATATGACATACACTGATGCTACTAGAACTTGGGTTACTATTAATGGATATCGAGTAGATCCGAGTCAATTAAGATTTAATGAGACAAATCTATTAAACATATTATCTCCAGTTACTCAGTATGATGAAGTAGTGGTAACTGCTATGGTTACTGGTGCAAGCCCAAATCAAGCCGGGTTTACATTATCAGTCAATAAAAAATCTGAGCCTGCAATTTATAGAACAAATTTTGAAGATGGTTCTTGGTTGGTACAAGATTTCTTAATTTCAGATGATACTATGTATTTTTATAATGTTTCTAATTTTACAGAAACTATAACGTTAGAAGGAATTGTTATAGATTACGGCGGCACCATGGTAGCATATGTGCAATGTGACACAAACGAAGTAAAAGAGGCTGTGGTATACAATAATAATTCAATCACAACCTTGTCTACTGACTCTTACAACTTGGGCTTATTTAACGGTAAATCCGCTGTTGTAATTACAGATCAGGCTAGTGTAGGTGATTCATTAACTGTAACATTAACTATAGGAAGAGTTATTGAAATTGGAGCCGAAAGAATAAGATTTAATACATTAAATACTACTAATAATACTATCACTGGATTAACCCGAGGGATTGATGGTACAGTTGTAATTCAAACTCATTATAAGTACGAAATTGGTTATGGCATTAACATAGCTAGAAAATTGACTGAGGAAGAGTATAACAGCACATGGAATAGTGAAAATATTACCCCAAAGGGTGACCCATTGCAAATTAGTACTACCCAAACTGCAATATTTTTACAAAGTAATGAAATTAACCAATGATAAATAAATTATGATTAATGAAATAGAAGACCAAAATTCTACAGAAAATACAGATACCAAACCGGTTGATGAGATCGGTGGGTTAATTTTAAGTTCTGCAATTAAGATTTTTGATCCAAACACAAGCGAAGTACTTGTGCAAATACGAGGCGATAACTAATGTCACAAATAATGATTCCGATACAAATTGAAGGTTTTTTGAAGATTTATGATCCAAAAAATGGAGAGATATTTGTGGATAAAAAGAATGCTATCCATTATGAAAATATAAGTGTAGCTATAGCTAATGCCGTCAGTGGCCGCGGCGTAGGAACTATATACAAAATGGCTTTTGGTAACGGTGGTGCAAGTGTAGATGAGACCGGGATTATAACTTATCTACCTCCAAATACAGTAGGTCAAAACGCCGCATTGTATAATCAAACTTATGCTAAAGTTATTGATGATACTAACATATTAAACTTGAATCCAGCACGTAATAAGATGACTGTAAGTCATGCGGCCGGTAAGGTATATAGTGATATTATAGTTCAATGTTTGTTAGATTATGGAGAACCTCCCGGACAAATGGCATTTGATAATGGTACACAAACGGAAGGTGCATTTGTGTTTGATGAGATTGGGTTGTTATCATATAATGGTACAGATAATTCAGGTAATGAATTGACAAAATTAGTAACTCATGTTGTATTTCACCCGGTGCAAAAGAGTTTAAATAGGCAAATCCAAGTTGATTATACAGTTAGAATTCAGAGTCTAACGAACTTGGTTACAATTTAAGATAAATATAAAATAAGCGGAGTAATTCATGGCATACACAATTATACGAAGTGACGGTAACGTTTTAACAACAATTCAAGACGGAACTATTAATACCACAAGCACAAGTTTAGGTCTACCAGGACGTAACTATGCAGGTTACGGACAAACACAAGACACAAATTTTGTGAGAATGGTGGAAAATTTTGCAAATGACAGTCCACCAGCTAACCCACTAAAGGGTCAACTATGGTTCAATACAAATGATAATACTCTACGAGTTTGTCCAGCAGATAATACAAATACTGCTACTAGTTGGATTGTACTTACTTCTGCTACAAGTGCAGGAGATACAACACTAGGTAATGTCGTAGTTACTGGTAATATTACTTCTAACAATATTGCAGTAACTAATGATCTGAGTTCAGATACTTTTACTACACGTTTAGCTACGGTATCTGCTAATTTAGATGCAAGTAATGCAAATATATCATCAGCTAATATTACTACATTAAGAACAGCCGTAATTACTACCGGGGCATCATCGACTGCCGGTGCATTGACTGGTGTTTGGACAATAACTGGTAATACTACTGGAAATGCTTTGGTATTAAATCAGGGTAACCTAATGTTTAACGGTAGTTATGGTATTAAAACAGATAACTATTACTATGCTAACGGAAGCCCTTTCAACCCAACAGGTACATACACAAACGGTAATGTTTCTGATTATTTGACAGGTGCTAATTCTGTTGCACAATTTACAGGAAATATTGCCCCAACTAAAGTTACAACAGCTACTCTTGCTGGTGGCGGAAACATTTCTGGCATTTGGACATTAGATTCAGGAGCAAGAATCAATGCTACATATGCTGACTTGGCAGAACGTTACGAAGCAGATGCATCCTACTCAGCAGGCACAGTAGTTGAAATTGGTGGTGAAAAAGAAATTACTATTGTAAAAGACGATTTGAGTGAAAATGTATTCGGCGTAATAAGTAATACTGCTGCATATATGATGAATAGTACAGCCGGTGATGATTCTACACACCCAGCGGTAGCATTGGCAGGAAGAGTTAAGGTCAGAGCAATTGGTATTATTACTAAAGGGCAACGTTTAGTTAGCGCAGGTAATGGTATTGCCCGTGGTGCAAAACCAGAAGAACTTACCCCGTTCAACACTATAGGTCGTGCATTACAGAATAAGCTGACTGAAGAAGAAGGTATAGTAGAAGCAATTGTTGTTATTAAGTAAGGATTAAAAATGTCATATGCACAATATGGAAAAGTAGAAGCGGCGGATTATAATACCTTTGTAGGTAATTATTCCACTGCAAGTAGCGCCGCAAATGCATTAAATACCGTATACGGTATCGGATCAGGTAGATCAGGATATGGTCAAGCATTTGTTTCTGGAACAACTTCAGGATTGCCTCAAGTAAGTGTTGGCGCAACTGTTACATATGATAACTGGGCAAATCTTATTAATGTCAATACAAATTTAGCAACTCATCAAAATACATCATTAACATCAATAACACCACCGTCTCAGGGCGCTACTATTGCGTATCTAAGTGCAGTCAGTACTAATTTGACTTCTATATATACAAATAGAAATAATGCAGTAGCCCAAGCAGGTACAACTGCAAACACAACCACTACTAGTACTAATTGGTCAAGTGCAATTACATTTACTCATACGGTAACATTTGAATCTGCTGATAAGGCACGATATTTCTTTAATGCAGGTGGACAAATAAAACTTCAATTCTCACATACATCCGGTACCCCTATTAATACTTTGATCAGCGCATTAGCTACAGCATGCGGTACAGTAGTAATAAGTGCAGTTAATAGTGGAACTCAAACAATTGCAGGAGTATCCTATAACGGAGTCACTAAGCGAGGTGGATCAGGAACGGTTAATACTTTGACTACTAATGCAGGTTATTATGGGTTAACTACCTCTGACCAACTCTTATTTAAACAGTTTGCTAGCGGTAGCCCAGCTGGATATATTGGTACCTTCATATCAGTAAGTGCTAGAACAAATGGCACACAAGGTGTTAACAGTGATAATGGATCAGTGATGACCATAACTACAGTTTGGGATATGGTTCCAAATGGTGCCCCAACTTACATAGCATCTGCATCAAGCACTAGAATAGATGCAGTATTCCCAAGTAGCACGTATCTAACTAATACATGGGGTGCGGTATCACTATCCGGAGTAGTTAGCGGTACTTAAAATTTACGGGTAAACAGTATTCATTTAAATAGTTAGATGGATACTGAACAACTTATCATTGATGTAAAAGCCCGTTTTGCTCATAATGCTTCTAAAGCATATCTTAAAGACAAATATGAAAGCAAATTAATTTTTGCAGACCAAAATGGCATGTGGACTGCAAACGCAGAGTTATTTGCAGTATTATCAGTACTCATTATTGAACCAGTTATAATCCTTGATAACTATAGTAACCCTGTGAAAGTAAACAGGAATCAACTGCTAACCAAAGCACAACAAGTATACCGTTCTGTTATGGAAGAGTGGTACGATGAAACAGAATCATTAAAAAACAATAGATGACTAAGGGCGTACTTTTATTTGCGTTTAATAACGGCACCGTTGATTATTATAAAATGGCAGTAGCTACTGCTAAACGAGCAAATCAATTTTTAAATTTACCAGTAAGTGTTGTAACTGATAACACAGTCAATCCTGACAATTACGACTACACATTTGACAACGTATTCATAGAAACGGCTGACAAGTCAAACAACAAGGGTAGTAATATTTGGATAAACAAGGGTAGATATAAAGCATTTGATATTACCCCATATGACGAAACTATATTGCTTGATACGGATTATCTCA
>Ga0222712_10007092_pt1 | contig 10926 bp, 13 predicted proteins | sample C33_657DmetaG_FD_165043 | JGI IMG/M metagenome (GOLD analysis project Ga0222712, IMG submission 165043) | Estuarine water microbial communities from San Francisco Bay, California, United States - C33_657D | ecosystem: Environmental > Aquatic > Marine > Unclassified | place: USA: California... | reverse complement strand
ACATGTTGTCTCGTCTGCGCAACGCGAACTCTGCTTACCATGACACGGTTTCAATGCCGTCTTCATCGGTCAAGGTTCGTATCGCAGAAATTCTTAAGACAGAGGGTTACATTGGTGACTTCCGCGTCGTTTCAAATGAGAACGGTGTAGGAAAGACTCTTACTCTCGATCTCAAGTTCGGCACAAACCGTGAGCGTTCAATCGCAGGTCTTCGCCGTGTATCTAAGCCAGGTCTCCGTGTTTACGCGAAGTCAACTGCGCTTCCTAAGGTACTTGGTGGACTCGGTGTTGCAATCATCTCTACCTCATCTGGTCTCTTGACCGATAAGCAGGCTAATAAGAAGGGCGTAGGCGGAGAAGTTCTCGCTTACGTATGGTAATCGACTATGTCACGTATCGGTCGTATGCCTATCACCGTTCCTAGCGGCGTAGAGGTAACAATCAATGGCCAGCATGTATCAGCAAAGGGACCTAAGGGATCACTTGCTCTCACAGTTGCAGAGCCAATCAAGGTTTCACAGGCAGATGGTGTTATCACCGTTGCCCGTCCAAACGATGAGCGCATGGTTCGTTCACTCCACGGTCTCTCACGCACACTTGTTGCAAATGTGATCGAGGGTGTAACAACTGGTTACTCACTCACCATCAACATCGTCGGTGTTGGTTACCGTGTTGCTGAGAAGGGCAAGGACCTTGAGTTCCAGCTCGGCTACAGCCACGTAATTAACTTCCCAGCGCCTGAAGGAATTTCCTACAAGGTGGAGTCACCAACAAAGCTCGTTATCAGCGGAATCGATAAGCAGCTCGTTGGAGAGACAGCAGCGAAGGTTAAGAAGCTTCGTAAGGCAGATCCATACAAGGGTAAGGGTCTTCGTCTTGAAGGCGAAAAGGTTCTTCGCAAGGCTGGAAAGGCAGGTAAGAAGTAATGGCAATCGGAGTTAAGGTCCGCAAGGGCAACGCACAAGTTGCGCGTGCTCGTCGTGCTTTCCGTCTTCGTAAGAAGATCTCAGGCACACCATCACGTCCACGCCTCGTCGTTTCACGTTCATCACGTCACCTCTTCGTTCAGGTTATTGATGACACACAGGGTAAGACATTGGCTTACGCATCAACTATGGAAGCAGATCTTCGTAGCGCATCTGGCGAAAAGACAGATAAGGCTAAGAAGGTTGGAGCTCTTGTAGCTGACCGCGCAAAGAAGGCTGGCGTCACAACAGTTGTATTCGATCGCGCTGGTTACAAGTACCACGGTCGTATCGCAGCAGTTGCTGATGCTGCACGAGAGAACGGATTGGAGTTCTAATATGGCTATTGAAACTACAACAGCTGCTCCATCAACTGGTGCTCCAGCTAATAATGCAGGTGGTAAGGGTCGTGGCGAACGCCGCGAAGGTCGTCGTGACGATCGCGAACGCGAGAAGTCGCCTTACACAGAGCGCGTGGTCTTCATCAACCGCGTATCTAAGGTTGTTAAGGGTGGACGTCGTTTCTCATTCACAGCTCTCGTAGTTGTTGGAGATGGAAACGGTCTCGTCGGTATCGGTTACGGCAAGTCAAAGGAAGTTCCAGCTGCGATTGCAAAGGCTGTTGAAGAGGCTAAGAAGTCATTCTTCAAGGTTCCACGCGTCCAGGGAACAATTCCTCACCCAGTTCAAGGTGAGACTGCAGCAGGCGTAGTTCTACTTCGCCCAGCTAGCCCAGGTACCGGAGTTATCGCTGGTGGTCCTGTGCGTGCAGTACTTGAGTGCGCTGGAATCCACGATGTTCTTACAAAGTCACTCGGATCATCAAATGCGATCAACATGGTTCACGCCACTGTTGCAGCGCTCAAGATGCTCGAGTCACCAGAGCAGATTGCAACTCGACGTGGTCGCCCACTAGAAGATGTTGCTCCTGCTGCAATTATCCGCGCTTCACAGCAGACAGTTGGTGCATAATGCCACGTTTGAAAATCACACAGATTAAGTCAACAGTTGGCAATAAGCCAGAGATTCGTAACACTGTTCGTTCTCTCGGTTTAAAGCGCATCAACGATGTTGTCGTTAAGGAAGACCGTCCAGAAATTCGTGGCATGGCAGTAGCTGCTCGCCACTTGATCAAGGTAGAGGAGGTCGAATAAAGATGACACTTAAACTTCATCATCTTCGTCCAGCTCCAGGTGCTAAGAAAGCTAAGACTCGTAAGGGTCGCGGTGAGGCATCAAAGGGTAAGACTGCAGGTCGTGGTGGTAAGGGTACTCACGCTCGTAATACCGTTCGTATCGGTTTCGAGGGTGGTCAGCTTCCACTTGTAATGCGTCTTCCAAAGCTTCGTGGCTTTAAGAACCCAGCACGCGTTGAGTACCAGGCGGTTAACGTCTCAACAATCAACGCACTCTTCCCAAAGGGTGGCGATGTAACAGTTGCTGATCTCATTGCGAAGGGCGCAGTTCGCGACTCCTTGCCTGTAAAGGTCCTTGGAAATGGCGATATCGCTGTGAAGGTTTCAGTTACAGCACATGCATTCTCAGCTTCAGCAGTCGAGAAGATTGCAGCGGCTGGCGGATCAACAAACACACTGTAAAAAGTCGAACTGTAAAAAGTTTCATCGGTTGAGAGAGTTGGAGAAGGTTGATGCTTAGTGCATTTGGAATGGCGTTTAAGACGCCAGAACTTCGAAAGAAAATCTTCTTCACTCTCTCCATCATGGCGCTCTTCCGCTTTGGCTCTGTAATCCCAACACCTGGCGTTTCATATACAAACGTTAAGCAATGTATCGATGGCGCTGACACATCAGGCCTCTTCGGTCTGATCAACCTATTCTCTGGTGGAGCACTCTTGCAGCTCTCTGTCTTTGCGCTCGGCATCATGCCTTACATCACCGCATCAATCATCGTTCAATTGCTCACCGTCGTAATTCCTCGCTTCGAAACTTTGAAGAAAGAGGGACAGTCAGGTCAGCAGACACTTACTCAATACACTCGTTATCTCACAATCGGTCTTGCAATCTTGCAGTCAACAGGTTTGATTGCTGTAGCGCGCACACCAGGTCGTTTGATCTCAGGTTGTAATCTTGCAATTATCCCGGACACCTCATGGCAGCGCATCGTCACAATGATCGTTGTAATGACAGCTGGAACATCTGTAGTTATGTGGCTCGGTGAGCTCATCACAGATCGCGGCGTCGGTAACGGTATGTCAATTTTGATCTTCACATCTATCGCAGCAGGTTTCCCTGGCCAGCTCTGGGCCATCAAGGTCTCAAAGGGCTTGCCTGTATTCCTCTTCGTTCTCGCAATGGGAATCGCAGTCGTAGCAGCGGTGGTCTTCGTTGAGCAGGCTCAGCGCCGTATTCCGGTTCAATATGCCAAGCGCATGGTTGGACGTCAGGCATATGGAGGAACATCTACCTATATTCCAATTAAGGTAAACCAGGCTGGCGTTATTCCAGTGATCTTTGCATCATCACTTCTCTATATCCCATCGCTTATTGTGAACTTCACCAATAGCCAGGCGGGTTGGGCTGTATGGATTCAGCGTAACTTGGTCAATGGAGATAACTGGTTCTACATCCTTTCTTACTCAGCTCTGATTATCTTCTTCACATACTTCTATGTTGCAATCACATTTAACCCTGATGAGGTTGCAGATAATATGAAGCAGTACGGTGGATTTATCCCTGGTATTCGCGCTGGTCGTCCAACATCTGAGTACCTCTCATATGTTCTCTCACGCGTGACAGCACCAGGTGCTATCTATCTCTCACTCGTTGCGATTATTCCAATCATTGCACTCGTTGCATTCGGTGCATCACAGAACTTCCCATTCGGTGGAACTGCGATTCTGATTGTTGTCGGTGTTGGTCTCGATACTGCAAAGCAGATTGAGTCACAACTTCAGCAGCGTTCATACGAAGGCTTCCTTAAGTAATGCGCCTCGTCCTGGTAGGTCCACCAGGTGCGGGCAAGGGAACTCAAGCACAATTCCTAGCAGCGCACTATTCAATTCCACATATCTCCACAGGAGATATCTTTCGCGCCAACCTTAAAGAGAATACAGCTCTTGGCCAGGAAGCTAAGACTTATATGGATGCAGGGCAGTTAGTTCCTGACTCTGTCACCAATGCGATGGTGAAGGATCGCCTTAATTGGGAAGATGCTGCAGAAGGCTTCCTACTCGATGGCTTCCCACGCAATGTTGTTCAAGCTGAAGTGCTACGCGCAATTCTCGCTGAAAAACGCACACCGCTCGATGCAGTCCTAGAGCTCTCAATCCCTAACGATTTGATTATCGGTCGTCTCTCATCCCGTCGTACCTGCCGTGCATGTGGAGCGCCATCTGGCCCTGATGCCACAGCCTGCAGCGCATGTGGGGGAGGAGACCTCTACCAGCGTGAGGATGATAAGGCTGAAGTCATTGCCAAGCGCCTTGATGTCTATGAAGAGCAGACAGCTCCCATTATTCACTTCTATCGCACAGAAGGCCTTCTGATCACAATCGATGCGGATGGCGAGATTGCCGAAATTACAGAGCGCGCAACATCTGCTCTTGCTCGCGTAAAAGCATAAATTCGGTAACGACAATGGCGATTCAAATAAAGGACCTTGATCAACTCAAGGTGATGCGTCGCGCTGGTTTACTCGTAGCCCAGATTCATCAAGCAATTCGTGAGAACATTAAAATTGGAATGACAACGGATGCTCTTGATGTGATCGCAGCGGCGACAATTAAACGCGGTGGTGGAACCCCCAACTTCCTCAACTATCACGGATATCCCAAGAGCATCTGTGTCTCTGTTAATGAAGAGATTGTCCACGGCATCCCTGGTCCACGCACGCTACTCGATGGCGATGTTGTCTCTATCGATTGCGGAGCAATTATCGATGGTTGGCATGGAGATGCAGCATTTTCTATCGGACTCGGAACCGTTGACCCAGAAGATCAGAAGATGATGGATGTCTGTGAAGAGTCGATGTGGCGCGGAATCGCCGCAGGTTCTCTCAATGCGCGGTTATCTGATATAGGTCATGCAATTGAGCAGTATGTAAATTCTCAAGGTAAGTATGGAATCTTGCGCGAATATGGTGGCCATGGAATTGGCACAGAGATGCATCAAGAGCCGCATGTCCTTAACTTTGGACGAAAGGGATTTGGTCCAAAGATTGTTCCAGGTATGGCCCTTGCGATTGAACCGATGATTACTCGCGGCACAGATAAGACAAAGGTCCTTGGCGATGATTGGACCGTTGTCTCAACAGATGGCTCGCGTGGCGCCCACTTCGAACACTCTTATGTCATCTGCCCAGATGGAAAGCCGCTCGTCTTAACAGCAATCGATGGAGGGGCGCAAAAGCTTGCTCGATATGGAATTGAGATCTCACCTTCACTCGACTAGGCGTGCTCTCCAACGCCCTCTCACCGCTACCTTCGGCGAGAATTCTGACTCCACAACGCTGATTCGCTGGGGGTATCCTCATGCCATGGAGTCGCGGGCATGAGCCAACAGAATCAGGTGGAGTTCACCCTCTGGCTACGGGAGAACCAGAGCGCCTTCCTTAAGGCTGCCAAGGTGATCTGCTTCGATACTCAAAATGCCGAGGATGTTCTCCAAGAAGCCCTCGCAGATGTTTATAAGCGCTGGTCGAAGATTCGCGATCATGAGAACCCTGAGGCTTATCTGATGCGAGTCATGGTGAGTAAGCATGCCGATATGCGCCGCAAGTGGCTGCGTAAGCAGGAAGAGCGTGAAACTTCTTGGGATCTCGCTGAGAACATACGCGATATTGCCGATCAGACAGATGATGTCACCCAACGACTTTTGGTGCAGGCAGCCCTTAAATCTTTAAGTGCGATTCAACGCGCCGTCCTTGTTCTCATCTATGAACATGGAATGGTTCTCCGGGAGGTTGCAGAGGTTCTTCAGATTCCAATGGGAACAGCTGCATCACACCTAGCTCGAGGCAAGGCGGCGGTTGCTGCCTATGTAGAGTTAGTACCCGAACTTGAGAGATCTTCCGCTAAAGAGTTAAGTGCTCCAACAGATAATGTCCGAGAAATATTAATCGCAGAGGTGGTGGATTCCAATGAGTGATATTGATCCGCTGATCAAACGCGAGATGCAATGGATGGCTGTGAGCGTTAACGATAACCGTGACCTTGCTCCAATCATCATTGCCAAGGTGCGACGCCAAAGAATTCGCAACGCGATTTTTGCAGTGCTCGGTGTATTCGCAATTAGCGCTGGCAGCATCGGCATCTATGAATTACTCAAGAGCGATCCCATTCAAGTTGTCGGTGGAATCACTGGCGATAACACTGCGACTCAGCCAGAGATCATTGGTCTGACTTCAGACTATCCCGTCGAGTGGGAGCAGAGCGTTGGCGATGTTGCAGCCATTAGTTCGGCAGGTGGACTCGGTGACACCCTTGGTGGCCTTACTGCGGTGGGATTGAAGATCTCTTGGGAGCGTTGCGGTGAGCAGCAATGCCCAACAACCTGGGTGCTCTCAGTGGAGAACAACACTGCCGATTTGGTCTCGACCTCACCATCACTTGGAATCTTCAATAATCACACGCCACTTGTTAGCGACTCCCGCCCCACCACCGTCCTTCCTGGTGGAAAGGCGCTCCTAGTTTTCTCATTCCCTGAGTTCAACGATGGGCTAGAGGTCGCATCCGGAGTCTCTTGGCAATGGAACTGGTATCTCGCCCAGCTCAGATAGGCGTTGCTGCGAGCGTGAGCTATGACCATCAGTGACCATTCACACCTATCTCTGGCCTATAAGAGCGCATAAATTACGCCCTATATCGCGGTGAATGAGTTAGAGCCGAACCGGCTAACTCGTCGCTCATTTGGGGGAAAAGTGAAGAAGATCATCACAGCAGGAGCAGCAACCTTTGCTCTGATTGCAGGCCTAATCGCCTCGATAATGCCAGCTGAGGCTGCGCTCAATGTGCCAAAGACATCGTGGCCAGCCTGTAGTTCGGCTCGTACGACCTATTGCGTCGATAGCGTCACCATCACCACAGCAGGTGGCGTCGTCGTTCCACTGACATGGGTTGCAGATGGACAGATCCTCGCAACTCCAGAGAGTGCAACGGTCTCAACTGATACAGCAACGGTAACTGCTGATACAACGACAGTCGTAGCTCCAACACTTCCAACTGTTGCAACAGGTCGCTCTTTGAGCGGTCGTTGGACATCACTCGATTGGTCAAGCAATGGTCTTGATTCACTTGGCTTCGGCGGCCTCTTTGTTGATGCAAAGACTGCCAATGAATTTGTTAACCACGTCTTTATCGATGTTCTTCCAACATATACAAATGCTGAGAAGAAGGTCAAGGTTGCAACCCAGGTTGATAAGCCAGCTTATGCCGTGAATATGGATCCTGACACATATATCTCTGTGACTGTAAAGACTGGAGAAATTAAGCCAGGTGTACTCGTAGGTGTAGGAACAAACTTCACTGGAGATTACAGCTCAGCTAACGGTCTCTCAACAATTAAGTTCTCAGGTAGCCCAGTAACTGTGGCGCTCGCTGGCAAGTCAGCAGACTGCTCTGGTGAGACTGGAGTTGCAAAGGCAAATGTCCGTCAATTCCAGGCAATGCTCTTTATCAATAATGAAGGCCAATCAGCCTTTGGTGTTGAAGGAACATCCGGAGATATGGTCGTATCTTCTAACGGCGTCTGCGATCTCAGCACACCAGTATGGAATGCTGAGAACAAGGAGTTTGCTTGGACAGCTGCTGCTCCACACTTCGCCGCAGATGGCGTTACACCAAATGTCGGTTTCTATAAGGCTGTTATTCCTGCTGCAGATGCCAAGCTCCTCTGGGGTCTCGATATCGTCAATGACGCAGTCAAGGCGCTCTCTGTTCAGGTCATCACTGATGGATCTGTGACAACTGCAGCTGTTGCAACTGTCGGCGTGAAGAGCGGCAAAATCATCATCGATGTATCCGGATTTGGCTACTCTCGTCCAAAGCTCAAGATTGCTTTGAAGAAGAGCTGGAAGCCGGCCACAGCGATGCTTAACAAGACAACTATCACCTGCGTGATGGGTAAGTCAGTTAAGAAGATCACGGCTGTTAAGCCAACTTGTCCGAAGGGTTATAAGAAGAAGTAACTCTTATGAAGAAATTTCTTGCAGTACTGATGGGGGGAGTGGTCCTACTGGGGCCACTCTCCTCTATCAGTATTGCTGCAGAAAATCCGGATGAGCATTGGACCCCAATATCCTCACCACAAGGTGAGGGCTGGAGATCTCTCTATATTGGAGATAACACCACGATTAACCGGGAGCCCTCCACCCTCTATGCCGAGGAAGAGTCCACCGGGAGAACCAATCCAATCTCCTATCACTGCGCAAATGTGGATTCACCTAAATGTGTCGAACTGAAGCGAATTTCTTCCTATGCCTTCCTGCAGCCTTGTTCTGATCTGATAGTTACTAACTGCATAGAGTCCTTCTATGCAGTTGATGCAAGTGGAATTCGCATCAACGCTCAAAGTCCAGTGAACTACCCAACATCATCGAAGTGGGATTACGCGGGCAATGATGCTCTCAATTTACCTGTCGGTGGAACACCAACAGTCTGGACAATTTCTGGAATTAACCACGGTGGCGGCAATGATCAATACATGGTTCAGGCATTCACCTCGGGAAGTTTAGAAAAACCAGCAAATACCAAGGTGACAAATGAGCAGTTCAATCTCTATAACTTAATCGTTAACGTTTCACCGGTGACCTTGGTTTCTGGCCGTTACTCCCAGCAAGTGGCGGTCGACTACACCGAAACTCCAGAGAAGAACCCCAAAGGCGTGATGCACCCATCAATTGATGAGTGGCGATACTGCGCAATGATTGGTGATGGCACCTGTCAGAAGCGACAAGCATTTCCAGAGAATGTGAAGTTTGGAGTCAAGCTTCGCCTCCAGAAGAAGATTGGTGGCTGGCTCCACGGAAGAATTTACAACCCGGATGCAACGATTGTTACTGCAGCAAATAACTCGCAGACTATTGAGGTCAGCGCATCGCCAATTCGGGTTCCTGTGGTGGGAGAGTGGTTTAGGTGGAGTGAGCTCACTCCAGAGATTCAAAAGTATGTCTTAGATGGCAAGGTATATGGCGGCCAAGGCTCATTTATAACCAAGAACCAGGCCAATGGAAATTTTCAAGAGATGGTCGGCACATCAGGGCAGCAATCTTTTGATGCGCTCTCAATTTGGCTGCCGCAGATTAAGGATAAGGCAAGCGCCAATCCATCGACCTGGGCTTTCTACACCCTCAATGAGTGGGAGTTGGCAGATGCCAGCCGCTGCATTAAAGATGCAAAGGATCTCGTTGGCTTAGTAACAACTAATGCAACCGTCTATGCAGCTGGAACCCCCTCCTTTAATGCAGAGAATCAGACTTTGGATTACAAAGTTATGGCGCCACATTTAACTTCTAAGGGTGAAGTATTTAAAGGTACTTACGATCTAAAGATTAAGTCCGATATCGCCAGATGTATCTATGGGTTTAGCAAGGCGCCAATACAGGCATCTCTTTCAATCCTCTCTGAGGATGGAACTACTCAGACTGCGACCTACACCGTTAATGAAAATGATGGATGGCTCAGCCTCTCGGCCAATGGATTTACTTACTCATCTCCAACAATTCAGGTCAAGCTCTCGCAAGCAGAGCCAGCTCCAACACCAACTCCGGTAGTGACGCCAGAGCCTGAGATGACAACACAGGCTGCACCAAAGCCACAGCCCAAGAAGGTGACAATTACCTGTGTTAAGGGCAAGTTGAAGAAGAAGATCAGCGCGATCAAGCCCACCTGCCCTAAGGGGTATAAGAAGGTCGCGTAGCTCAATCTTCGGCGTGTCGCCGGTCACAGATGGCGGCCTTTTCGCCGGATTTCCCTTATAAGGGGGCTTTCCCATAGAATCACCCTTCTGTTCAGCCTGATTTCCACAGATTTCTGGCTGGGCCGAATCATGTTCGTTTAATTTGATACAGAAATTGGGTGGCGTTACTTGGCTAGTAAAGATGGTGCGATCGAGATCGAAGGCACTGTGGCTGAAGCACTTCCTAATGCAATGTTTCGCGTTGAACTAACAAATGGACATAAAGTCTTGGCTCACATCTCAGGAAAGATGCGTAAGAACTACATCCGTATCTTGCCTGCAGACCGTGTAATCGTAGAACTAAGTCCATATGACCTAACTAAGGGTCGAATTATTTACCGTTACAAGTAAATCGTTCGAAACTTCTAACAAAAGGAAAATCACGTGAAGGTTAATCCAAGCGTGAAGAAGATTTGCGACAAGTGCAAAGTCATTCGTCGTAAGGGTCGCGTAATGGTGATCTGCGAAAATCTTCGTCACAAGCAGCGTCAGGGTTAATTAACGAAAGTTAATTACAAGCTTTGACAGAGAAGTAAGTACGCGTAGTGCGACTTAGGTAGAAATACTTAAGACCCCCGGACCGGCAGGCCGAGGCTCAGTAAATATGCTGAGGAGCACTGCGGAGGACCTCCGGATACAGAATGGTTGATTAAATGGCACGTCTAGTCGGTGTTGATCTTCCGCGCGAAAAGCGCATCGAGATCGCACTCACATACATCTTTGGAATGGGTCTTACTCGTTCCCATGCAACCCTCGCGGCAACTGGTATCTCACCAGATACTCGCGTTAAGGATTTGCAGGAAGCAGAACTCGCACAGCTTCGTGAATACATCGAAGCTAACTACAAAATCGAGGGTGATCTTCGCCGCGAAATCGCTGGTGACATCCGTCGTAAGGTTGAAATTCAGAGCTACCAAGGTATTCGTCACCGTAAGGGACTTCCTGTACGTGGTCAGCGCACACATACAAATGCACGTACTCGTAAGGGTCCACGTAAGGCAATCGCAGGTAAGAAGAAGGTGACTAAGTAATGGCCGCTCCTAAGTCAAA
>Ga0222712_10007091_pt1 | contig 10927 bp, 14 predicted proteins | sample C33_657DmetaG_FD_165043 | JGI IMG/M metagenome (GOLD analysis project Ga0222712, IMG submission 165043) | Estuarine water microbial communities from San Francisco Bay, California, United States - C33_657D | ecosystem: Environmental > Aquatic > Marine > Unclassified | place: USA: California... | reverse complement strand
AGGATCAGGAACGCGGCGCGCGGGTTGGGGCCATTCTTGCCTTGGTTGGCATTGTGAATATCCCGATCGTGAAATTCAGCGTGGATTGGTGGAATACGCTGCATCAGCCGGCTTCCGTCACGCGGCTTGATGCGCCAGGGATGCATGTGGATATCCTTTATCCGTTATTGACCTGTGCGCTTGGCTTTTCGCTGTTGTTCGGCGCGGTGGTGCTGGCGCGCACGCGGGCCGCCGTGATGGAACGGCGCATCCGCGCCCTGCAATTAGCCCGCGCGCGGCGAGAGGAGGCAGCAGGCGCATGACCCATACATTCTTCATCGCCGCTTCCTATGCGCTGGTCCTGCTTGGCTTTGGCGCGCTGGTTTTGGACGCGGCGCGGCGCCATGCGTCGGCCAAGCGGTTGCTGGCGGAATTAGACCCGCGCGGGGATCGGCCATGACTCGCAAAAAGCGCAGGCTTTACATTCTGCTGCTGTGCGGCCTTGGGCTTGGGAGTGCCACCGCGCTGACGCTGACGGCGTTTCAGGATAATTTGGTGTTCTTCCGTTCGCCTTCGGACATCATGCGCGAAGCGCCGCCGGCCAATCGCGCCTTTCGCCTGGGCGGACTCGTGGAAGCAGGCAGCCTGGAACGCGCGACGGGCGCGGATGGCAAGCCCACCGCCAATTTCCGCGTCACCGATGGCGCCCATGCCATCCGCGTTTCCTACGCCGGGGTGCTGCCGGATTTATTTCGCGAAGGCCAAGGCGTGGTGACGCTTGGCACCATGCTGCCCGATGGGTCTTTCCGCGCAAGTGAAGTGCTGGCGCGACATGATGAAACCTATATGCCGCCGGAAGTGGCCGATGCGTTGAAGCGTGCCGGCCATTGGAACCCGGCGCAGGGTGCGGCTCCGCCGCCGGCGGAGTGGAATACCGCACCAAGGAGAGGCGGATGATCGGCGAACTTGGCCATTTCGCGCTGGCGCTTGGCTGTATTCTGGCCTTGGTGCAGGCGATCCTGCCGTTGATTGGCGCGCATCGGCGCGATGCGCGGTTGATGGCCCTGGCCTCGCCGCTCGCGGGCGCGCAGTTGATTGCGATTGCGTCTGCTTTCGGCGCGCTGCTTTGGGCCTTTGCGGTGAATGACACCACGGTTTCCAATGTGGTGCTGAATAGCCATTCGCAGAAGCCGCTGCTCTATAAGTTTTCAGGCGCCTGGGGGAACCACGAAGGTTCCATGGTGCTTTGGGTGCTGATCCTGGCGCTGTGCGGAGGCGCGGTGGCGGGCTTCGGGCGCGATTTGCCAAGCGCTTTGCAGGCGCGCGTGATCGGCATTCTGGGGCTGATCGCGGCGGGGTTTCTGGGCTTCATTATTTTCACCTCCAACCCCTTTGAACGCGTTTGGCCGCCGCCCATGGATGGGCAGGGGCTGAACCCCATTCTGCAAGACCCTGGCTTGGCCTTTCATCCGCCCATGCTCTACCTGGGCTATGTTGGCTATGCGGTGACGTTTGCCTTTGCCGTAGCGGCACTTTTGGAAGGGCGCGTGGATGCCGCCTGGGGGCGTTGGGTGCGGCCCTGGTCACTCGCGGCCTGGTCCTTTCTCACGCTCGGCATCGCGCTTGGGTCCTGGTGGGCGTATTACGAATTGGGCTGGGGCGGTTATTGGTTCTGGGATCCGGTGGAAAATGCATCCCTGCTGCCATGGCTGATTGGCGCGGCTTTGCTGCATTCAGCGATTGTCGTGGAAAAGCGCGAAAGCCTGAAGATCTGGACCGTGCTGCTGGCGATCCTCGCTTTTGGCATGTCGCTGTTGGGCACGTTTTTGGTGCGCTCAGGCGTGCTGAATTCCGTGCACGCCTTCGCCAATGATCCGGCGCGCGGTGTTTTCATTCTGGCGCTGCTGATGGCCTATGTGGCGGGTGCGCTGGCCTTGTTTGCCTGGCGGGCGCCGAAGCTTGGCGGCACCGGGATTTTCGCGCCTATTTCGCGCGAAGGCGGGCTGGTGTTGAATAACCTGCTGCTCTGTTCCATCGCCGCTGTGGTGCTGGTGGGCACGCTTTGGCCGATGTTCGCCGATATCCTGTTTGGCGCGAAAATTTCCGTGGGCGCTCCTTTCTTCAATGCGGCCACGGCGCCCTTGGCGATTCCGCTGGTCGCGGCCATGGCACTGGGGCCGATGCTGGCCTGGAAGCGGGCCGATCTGGCGGGCGCCTTGCAGCGGCTTTGGTGGGTTGGCGCACTGGCGGTGGCTTCAGCTTTCCTCACGCTGCTGGTGGCGGGTTATCATGTGTGGCCAGCGCTTGGGTTTGCCGCCGCCGCCTGGCTGATTGGCGCCGCCGCGGCTGATATTCTGGACCGTATCGCGGCCTTCCGCCGGCCATCCCAGGCGTGGAACCGCGCCCGGGGTCTGCCGCGCGCCGCCTGGGGTGGGGCGATTGCCCATGCCGGCGTGGGCGTGATGTTTGCCGGGCTGGCGGGGATGGGGCTGGCCACCGATGCGCTGGTGGCGCTGAAGCCTGGTGAATCAACAAGGCTCGCGGGCTATGAATGGCGGCTGGAACGCATCCGCGATGTGCAGGGGCCGAATTGGTCAGCACGCCGCGCCACCGTGACAGTGCTGGATGGCGCGCGTGTGGTGACAGTGCTGGAACCGGAAAAGCGCTTCTTCCCTGTCGGGCGCATGAACACCACAGAAGCGGCCATTCATACCAATGCGCTGCGCGATCTTTACGCTGTGCTGGGTGATGAACGTGATGGCGGCGGGGTTTTGCGCCTGCATCACAATCCCTTGGCGCCCTGGATCTGGTTTGGCGCGGTGATCATGGCGCTGGGCGGTGGGCTTTCGCTTTCTGATCGGCGCGTTCGAGTCTCCGCGCCATCCCGCAAGGCGGCGACTGCACCAGCATGAGTGATATCACGCCACCAAAGCGCCCGCGGCGCTGGATGCTTTATGCGCCGCTTGGGCTGGCGGCGGCGGCGGGCGCTGGCTTCTACGCCATGCTGCAAGGCTTGCAGGATGGTAGCTACGACCCGCGCGGGGTGCCTTCCGTATTGCTTGGCAAGCCCGTGCCGGATTTCAGCCTGCCGGCGCTTGAAGGCGTTGATCTGCCCGCCCTGGCGGCGGCGGATTTGCGCGGGCCTTTGCCTGGGCCCGTTTTGGTGAATTTCTGGGCTTCCTGGTGCGCGCCCTGCATTATTGAACATCCGCAGTTGATGCGCCTCGCGCGGGAAGGCATCGCGGTTCATGGCATCAATTACAAGGATCGCGTGATGGAAGCCGGCGCCTTTCTGCAGCGCCATGGCAACCCGTATCGCCGCCTTGGGCGCGATGAGCCGGGGCGGATCGCCATTGATTGGGGCGTCTATGGCGTGCCGGAGACGTATTTGCTGGATCGCCAAGGCATGATCCGCTGGCGCTGGGCTGGGCCCATCACCGCCGATACGCTGGAGAAGGATTTGCGCCCCCTGCTGCGGAGATACGCGTGACGCGCTGGCTTTTCTTCTGCCTGCTGCTGGCTTTGCCGGCCTGGGCTGCCGTGGGCGACCCGAATGAACGCCTGCCCGACCCGGCCAAGGAAGCGATCGCGCGGGAGATTGGGCGCGAATTGCGCTGCCTAGTCTGTCAGAACCAATCCATTGAAGACAGTGACGCGCAACTGGCGCGGGATTTGCGCCGGCTGGTGCGCGAACGTGTGGCGGCGGGTGAGGATAGCGCCGCGGTGATCCGCTTTGTGCATCAGCGCTACGGCGATTTCGTGCTGCTGCGCCCGCCCGTGACGGCGGCGACCATGCTGCTTTGGGCGACACCCATTTTGGCGCTTGGTGGCGGTATTGCCGTGATTATGCTGCGCCGCCGCCGTGCTTTGGCCGAAGCGGCGGCGCTTTCCCCTGAAGAAGCGCGGCGCCTGGCTGAGCTTGATCGCGGGGCGGCATGATCTGGGCTGCAATGCTGCTGCTGGCTTTGGCCGCCATGGTGCCGCTAGTGGCGATGCTATTCCGCCCGGTGGTCACACGGGGCAGGCGTGAAGCGGATTTGGCGCTGTATCGCGCGCAATTGGCCGAGCTGGATCGGGAGGCTGCGGCCGGCAGGCTGGAAGGCGATGCGCTGCGTGCCGCACAGGTGGAAGTACAACGGCGCTTATTACAGGCGCCGGAAGAAGCGGCCCCCAGGGCGCGGGGCCGCGCGCTTGGCTTCCTGCCGCTGGTGTTTCTGATCCCCGCTGCCGGGCTTGGGCTTTATCTGCTGCAAGGCACACCCGATATGCCTTCCGCCCCGCATCGCGAAAGGGCTGAACTTGCCGCGCGCGATGATGCGCTATTGAACCGGCTGCGCGAAAGGCTCGCTGGGCTTGACCCGATGAGTGACGCGGCACGGCAAGGCTTTGTGATGCTGGGCAATGCTGAACGCAGCCGCGGCAATGCCGATGTGGCAGCCGAGGCTTGGCGCCGTGCCTTGGCATCCCGCTTTGATGTGGAATTGGCCGGCGATCTGGTGGAAATGGAAATCGGGCGCGGTGAGTTTGTGGCCGCCGGCCCCATCCTGCTGCGCGCCTTGGCCGAGGCGCCGCAAGAACCAAAGCTGCGCTTTCTGCTGGGCGTAGTGGAAGCCGAGGCGGGCCAGCCCGAACGCGCACGGGCCACGTGGCGCGCATTGCTGGCCGATAGCCCGCCCGATGCGCCTTGGCGGGCGTTGGTAGAGAGAAGGCTGGGGGCTTTGCCTTAAACAACAAAAACCCGCCCAGGCTTGGCCCGGGCGGGTCGTTTGGGTAGCGGACTTACTGCCCCTGCCGCACAAACCGCAGCTGGATGTAGTTATCCGCCGTCTGCACCACATTCCAGCCTTGGCGCACCGCCCAGACGATCTGCTGTTGATGCAGTGGAATATAGCCGACATCATTCTGGATCACCTTGCCCGCTTCGGTGATCAGCCCCTGGCGCGTTGCCTGATTGGTTTCAACCGCAATGCGGTTGATCAGATCATCCAGCCTTGGGTTGGAATAGCCGCCATTGTTGAACATGCCGCGCGAGCCATCGCGGGTGGCGGCCAGGTTGAACAACGCGTTATGCGCATCTGATGTCGCCGGCGTCCAACCCAGCAAATAGAAGCTGGTATTGTAGCGCGGTGCATTGATTTCGGCGAAGAAGCGCGCGCGGGTCTGCGCGTTTAGCGTTACGCGGATATTGATGCGCGCCAACATGGCAACAACGGCGGTGCAAATCGCCTCATCATTCACATAGCGGTCATTCGGGCAATCCATCGTTACGCCAAAGCCATTCGGATAGCCCGCTTCGGTCAGCAGGCGGCGCGCTTCGTTCAGGTCAACGCGCGGGCGCTGGTCGTCTTCTTCACGGAAGCCATTTACCCCCGGGCCATAGATCAGATTGGTCGGGCGGGATTGGCCGCGCATCACGCTGCGCTGAATGGCCGATGTATCAATGGCAAGCTGCATGGCGCGGCGCACGCGCACGTCCTGGAAGGGATTCTTGCCCTGTACATCGGATTTCAGAAGCTGCGGGCGCATCTGATCCATCCCGAGGTAAATGGTGCGCAGTTCTGGCCCTTGGATAATGCGCACGCCGGGGGAGCGCGAAATCCGGTCCACATCCTGCGGTGGCACGGTATAGACAAAATCCATCTCACCCGAGAGCAGCGCGGCAACCCGCGTCGCGTCATTGGAAATGATGTTGAGTTCCGCGCGTGTCAGATTATGCACGGGCTTGTCCCACCAATTGGGATTGGGCGCGACAACCGTGCGGCGGTCAGGCTCGCGCGACACCAGAATGAAGGGGCCGGTGCCCATGGCGTTGCGCGTGGCGAAATTTTCTTCGCGCGTCGTCAAATCCGCGGGGCGCGTGGCGTTGTTCTTTTCCGCCCAGGCGCGGCTGAACATGCCCCAATTGGTGATTTCCTGCAGCAGGATTGGGTTCGGCACAGTGGTTTCGAAATCAACCGTGTGATCATCAATCTTGCGCACTTCCTTCACGGAAGCGAGCACGCCTTGCACATTGGAACCAGGTGAGCGCGCACGCTGTACGCTAAAGACCACATCATCGGCAGTGAAAGGCGTGCCATCGGAAAACTTCACGCCACGGCGCAGATGAAAGCGCCAAACATTCGGCTGCGGCTGTTCCCAGCGTTCGGCAAGTGCGGCTTCCACCTTGCCTTCATGATCGCGCCGTACCAGCGGTTCATAGAAATTGGACCCGAAGGCGAGCAGGAAGGTTTCCTGCCGGGTATAGGGGTCCATGGAATTGACATCGCCATCATTGGCCCAGCGGAAATTATTGGCCTGGGCAGTCAGGGCGGAACCGGCCAGCAGGGCGGCGGCAAGGGTCAGGCGGCGCAGCATGAAGCTTTCTCCCATCGCTAAAAGCGGGGGGAGAGTACTGTTTTTGCAACAGCAGAAAAAGCAGAAAAAGCAGAAAAAGAGGAATCACACCGGCATGAAAAAGGCCCCGGTTCCTTGCGGAAGGGGGCCTTAATCTTAAGTGTGGTGACTTCAGGCGACGCGAAGCGCCCTTGGCAAATCTGCGACGCTGCGATCAATCATGGCGCCATCAGTGGCAGCATCCATGGTTTCCGCCAGCAGGCTCCGCGTTGCGGCGGTGGCGATATCGGCTGCAGCCTGACGCACCTCTGCAATCGCGCCGGCTTCAGCGGCGGCGATCCGGTCCATCGCCATACGTTCGCGCCGTTCAGCGGCGGCTTGCGCTTCCGCCTGGGCTGCCGCAGCCACGCGTTCAGCTTCCGCCTTGGCGCGCGCCAGCAATTCCTCGGCTTCCTTCATGGCTGTGGCGCGTTCCGCTTCCGCGGCCTTCAGCATCGCCTCGGCCTCGGCACGGAGCTTCGCAGCCTCATCCAATTGGGCGCGGATACCTTCACCACGCTTATCGAGCGCGCCCAACAGGCCGCTGAACACCTTGCGCCCAAAAAGCACGAAGAACAGGACGAAGGAGACAGCTACCCAGAACTTCGGGTCGAGCCAGAAATGCTCATAATGGTGCATCATGCCCTCCCGCGCGCGGCCAATTCGCGGCCAACCGCGGCGCCAATGGCACCACGATCCGCCGTACCGACCAGTTTCTGAACCAAGGCTTCCGCAGTGTCGGTCGCGACATCACGGAGTGCCCCCATGGCTGCGCCACGCGCGATATCAATCCGCGCCTCTGCCGCCGCCACTTGTTCGGCCAGTTTCGCATTCAACACTTCGGCGCGCTTTTCAGCTTCAGCCTGCGCGGCTTGCAGCGCACCGGTAATGGCTGCCTGCGCTTCCGCCCGCGCCTTGGCAGTGGCATCACGATGAGCGGCCATGGCCGCATCCGCAGTGGCCTTGGCGGACCGCGCCGCTTCCAGATCACCCTGGATGCGCGCACGCCGTTCTTCCAGAACGCCTTCCACAAGCGGCAGGCCCTTATTCTTCACCAGCCAGTAAAGGGCGGCGAAGATCAGCAGCATCCAAACAACCTGGGCGATGACCAGGGGATTGCCGAATTCAAGCTGAGGCATGCCACCGCCACCGCCGCCGGCCCAGGCAAGGCCTGGGAGCAGCATGGCCGCACCCGCAGAAACTCTGATCCAAAGGCTCATCATACCACGCCTCATGCTTCCATCGGCGGGGCGGAGCCCCAATGGCCCTGCCCCAAGCGCCCAAAGGCCCGGCGCACCGGGCCGCGCTTTCCTCAGGTGAAGAGGATGAGGAACGCGATCAGCAGCGCGAACAGCGCCACCGCTTCCGTCAGCGCGAAGCCCAGGATCCCGATCGGGAAGACCGCATCACGGGCGCCCGGATTGCGGGCTACCGAGGAGACCATGGAGGCAAAGATATTGCCGATCCCGATGCCAACACCGGCAAGAGCGATAACGGCGAGGCCAGCCCCGAGGGCCTTAGCGGCGAGCACGTCCATAAGAAATTCCTTCCTTTTCCTGACAGGAGTGTTGAAACCCGAATGATCAGTGCAAATGCACCGCATCATGCAGGTAGATGCTGGTGAGAATAGCGAAAACATAGGCCTGGAGGAAAGCCACGAGGAATTCGAAGCCAACCAGGGCCACATTTACCGCAAGCGGTGCCGCAGCACCAAAAATACCAACCGCGCCGGCGCTGCCCATCAGCACGACGAAGGTGGCAAACACCTTCAGCATGACGTGACCGGCAACCATGTTGGCGAAGAGACGCACCGAAAGGGAGACCGGCCGCGAGAGGTAGGAAATTACCTCAATCGGGATGATCAGCGGCGCCAACGCCTTCGGCGCGCCTTCCGGAAAGAAATAGCTGAAGAAATGCATGCCATGGATGCTGATGGCGACCACAGTGATCAGCACAAACACAATCATCGCCAGCGCGAAGGTCACCGCAATGTGGCTGGTGAAAGTGAAAGCATAGGGAAGCATGCCGAGCAGGTTGCCGAACAGCACAAACATGAACAGTGCGAAGACGAAGGGGAAGAAGCGCTTGCCTTCATCACCCACCTGGCCGGTCACCAAATCATGCACAAATTCATAAGATGTCTCGGCCAAGGATTGCAGGCGCCCCGGCACAATGGCGCGCTGGCGCATGCCATAGACCAAAAGGCCCATGGTCAGCAGCACGGCGATCACCATGAAAAGATTGGCCTGACTGAAGCCCACAGACGTGCCCAAAGCGCCAAGCACGGGCGAGAGCTCAAATTGGCTCAGAGCGTCAATCGCTTTGCCTTCCGCAGCCACTGCCTACCTCTCCCGATCCATCATCACTTCACTTTTGGACGCGATCGCGGGTTGAAAAGCCGATAGACATTCATAACCCCGGCCGCGCTGCCCAAGACGAAAAACACCAGGAAAAGCCAAGGCCAAGTGCCAAGCCAGCGATCGAGTGCCCACCCGATGCCAACACCAACCACAAGAGCCGAGACAACCTCAACCCCCGCGCGGAACCCGATTCCCCATGGTCCTTTCGGCAAGCCTTTAGACCCTTCCGGGCCTTTCTCCAGGCCGCTTTTGGCCTGGGCCTGCTTAAGGCGCGCATCAAAATCTGGTTGCGAATTCACCTTTGCTCCCCAGGCGGTGACCGCCAGAAGGCGAAGCGGCGTTTACGGGTGGGATACCCCAGTGTCAAGCATGCACAATGCAGTAAAGGGGCATTTTCCTGCTGGAGTACCGGCAGGAAGGGATGGCGCGCGCCCATGGGTCAGCGCGGTGGGGGTGGCTGTCGTGGCGCGGAGGGTGTGCGGCGGATCGCCGGGCGCGTGGCCGGGCGCGCTGGGGGCGGCGGCGCTGGGGGCGGCGGAGGCGGCCGGCGAATGGCAAAGCGCTGTTTGGCCGGCGGCAGCGCTTCCCATTGGGCGATGATCGCTTCCTCGCTGGAGGTGTCATAGCCAAGCCTGCCCATCACTTCCCGCGCGCGGCGCTTCTGGTCCTGGGTCAAGCTGTCCCAGGGAATCGGGCCGGGGGCGAAGACCGGTTCCGGTTCCTCCGCCAAGGGGGCGGTGGTCGCGGGCGGCGCTTGGTTTGGGTCGGCGCAGGCCGCGGGCAGTAGGGCCAGCAGGAAAAGCCGGCGCTTCATGGGGCAAGTTCCACCAGCACGGGCACATGGTCTGACGCCTGAGGCCAATCCCGCGCATCCTTCAAGACTTGGTGGCGGCTAAGCTTGCCGGCCAGATCATCACTGACCCAAACATGATCCAGCCGCCGGCCACGATCCGCCGCACGCCAATCCCGCGCGCGATAGGACCACCAAGTGTAAAGCTTCTGATCTTCCGGCACGAAATGGCGTAGCGCATCATGCCAGCCGGCTGCTTTCTGCCAGCCGATCAGCCCTTCCACTTCGATGGGCGTGTGGGACACCACATCCAATAATTGCTTATGGGACCAGACATCATGTTCAAGTGGCGCGATATTAAGATCGCCCACCAGCACCGCGCGCTTGGCGCCGCGCGCATCAAACCAACGCGTGGCTTCGGCGACAAAATCAAGCTTATGGCCGAATTTTGGATTGGCTTCGCGATCCGGAATATCGCCGCCGGCAGGCACGTAGAAATTATGGAGCTCCACCGGGCCACCAGGCGCATCCAGCATCACGCCCAAATGCCGGCAATCACCCTTGCCACACCAATCAGGATCATCTTCGCGCAAGCTGATGGGCAGGCGCGATAATACCGCAACGCCATTATAGCCCTTCATGCCGCGGATCAGCCGATGCGTGAAACCAAGTGCTGCAATGCCTTCATGCGGAAATGCCTCATCCGGGCATTTGGTTTCCTGCAGGCAGATCACATCAGGCGCCAGATCAGTCACCAGATTTTGCAGCAACGGCAAGCGTAATCTCACACTATTGATGTTCCAGGTCGCGATACGAAGAGCCTGCCGCGATGCGCTGCGTTTCGCCATGGGTTTTCCTGTCGTCACGTCTGAGAAAGGGTTTCGAAAACATCGCCGGCTGGCGCGGCGCCTTGGATATGGCGCCGATGCCATAGCGCATGGAACAGTAAATGCCAGGCAGCGAAGCCTTCCCGCTTGCCGCCTGCCGCGCGAAATAGCGGCAGGATGCGATCCGGCTTGGCGATTTCCGCGATGCCTTGTTGGCGCGCCACCAGCGGCGCCAACTTATCCGCCACATCCGCAATCCAGGCGCCCACCGGCACCGTAAAACCCTGCTTGGCGCGGAACGGCTCGCTGGCCGGAAAGTTCTTCGCGAGCCATTGGCGCAGCAGATACTTCCCGCGCCCATCACGGATTTTGAGCTTATCAGGCAGACGAAACGCGGCAGCGGCCATGCCGGGGTCAAGGAAGGGGGTGCGGCCTTCCACACCATGCGCCATCAGGCAGCGATCAAGCTTGATCAGCAAATCATGCGCCAGCCAATCGGCGCAATCGGTGGCCTGCGCCACTTGCAGGCGGGACCGCCCAGGTAGCGCTTCAGCGGCTTCGGCGGCGGCAATGCCATCGCGCCAACCGGTCAGGGATTC
>Ga0222712_10007088_pt1 | contig 10929 bp, 8 predicted proteins | sample C33_657DmetaG_FD_165043 | JGI IMG/M metagenome (GOLD analysis project Ga0222712, IMG submission 165043) | Estuarine water microbial communities from San Francisco Bay, California, United States - C33_657D | ecosystem: Environmental > Aquatic > Marine > Unclassified | place: USA: California... | reverse complement strand
TAGCAGAATTATTATTAGAAAAAGGTTATTTTGTTCACGGAATAATAAGAAGAAGCTCTACTTTTAATACCGAGCGTATAGAGCATTTATATATTGAATCTTTAATTAAAGACCTTCATTTAAAGCAACAAATTAAACTTCATTATGGAGATATGACCGATTCAACTAATTTAATTCGGTTAATTCAACAAATAAAACCAGATGAAATTTATAATCTTGCTGCTCAATCTCATGTGAAAGTATCTTTTGAATTGCCAGAATATACAGCTGAAACAGATGGAATTGGAACTTTAAGACTTTTGGAAGCAATAAGAATATGTGGATTAGAACAAAAAACCAAAATATATCAAGCCTCAACCTCTGAGCTTTATGGTAAAGTTCAAGAAATACCACAAACAGAAACTACTCCGTTCTATCCAAGAAGCCCTTACGGAGTGGCAAAGATTTATGCTTTTTGGATTACAAAAAACTATAGAGAATCGTATAATATTTTTGCTGTAAACGGGATCCTTTTTAATCATGAATCTGAAAGAAGAGGAGAAACCTTTGTTACAAGAAAAATTACCTTAGCTGTAGCAAGAATTAAACACGGTTTACAAGAAAAATTATACTTAGGAAACTTAAACTCACTAAGAGATTGGGGCTATGCAAAAGATTATGTGGAGTGTATGTGGTTAATGCTACAACAAGAAAAACCAGAAGATTATGTAATTGCTACAGGCGAACAACATTCGGTTAGAGAGTTTTGTGAATTAGCGTTTAAAGAGGCTGGAATTACAATTATTTGGCAAGGTGAAAACGAAAATGAAAGAGGTATTTGTAAAGAAACAGGTGTTGTTTTAATTGAAGTTGATCCTAATTATTACAGACCCGCTGAGGTGGAAACTTTACTTGGAGATCCAACAAAAGCAAGAACTCAATTAGGTTGGAATCCTACGAGAACTTCATTTGAAGAACTTGTAAAAATCATGGTTTCACATGATATGGAATATGTAAAAAGAAGATAAGTTGGAAAAAGCATCTAAAATATTTGTTGCCGGTCATAATGGATTGGTTGGAAGTGCGCTAGTTAAAAACCTTATTCAAAAAGGGTATACAAATATTGTCACTAGAACGCGACAAGAACTTGATCTTACAAATACTTCAGATGTTACCACATTTTTTGCTGCAGAAAAACCAGATTATGTTTTTTTGGCAGCGGCAAAAGTTGGAGGAATAATTGCAAATAATACTTATCGTGCCGATTTTATTTATGAAAATCTAATGATTCAGAATAATATAATTCATCAGAGTTATATTAATGGAGTGAAAAAACTTTTGTTTTTAGGAAGTACCTGCATTTATCCAAAAAATTGTCCTCAACCCATGAAAGAGGAATATCTATTGACCGACGAATTGGAATATACCAACGAGCCTTATGCCATTGCAAAAATTGCCGGGATAAAGATGTGTGAGAGTTATAATATTCAATACAAAACCAATTTTATTTCGGTAATGCCCACTAATTTATATGGGCCAAATGATAATTTTGATTTAGAAAAATCGCATGTATTACCTGCCTTATTGAGAAAAGTTCATTTAGCTAAATTGCTTTCAGAAAATAATATTGAAGCGCTTTTATTAGACTTAAAAGTAAATACATTAGACGAAGCAAACTTGCTATTGAATCAATACAAAATAGCTAAAGACAAAGTTGAAATATGGGGAAGTGGCGCGCCTATGAGAGAATTTTTATGGTCGGAAGATATGGCCGATGCTTGTGTTTTTATTATGGAAAACAGAGATTTTAAAGATTGTTACTCAAACCCTGATTCTATAAAAAACACCCACATTAACATAGGGACTGGAATAGATATTTCTATTAAAGATTTAGCTTATCTAATAAAAGAAATTGTAGGTTATGACGGTGATTTTGTTTTTAATACAGAAAAACCTGACGGCACCATAAAAAAACTTACCGATTGCAGTAAGCTTAATAATTTGGGCTGGAAACATAAAATAGATCTAGCTGAGGGTATTAAAAAAATGTATCTGTGGTACTTGGACAAATAATTAAAAAATTATTTATTTAAATTTTCATTTTCAAAATTAGTTAATATTGTCTCCATTGAAAATTTGTCTATAATGAATTTTCTTGCATTATTTCCAATTTCTATAGATTTCTCGGGAGATTCAATTAAATAATCTATTTTTTTTATTATTTGACTTAGTTTATTTTCTGAATAAAAATAAAATCCGCCATTAGAAATTTCGAAATTATATTTAACCTCAGACTCTTCATGGCCAGTTACAAATGATGGTTTACCGCTAGCCATCATCCCTAATATTTTTGAGGGCATTACAGAGTCAATAACAGCACTTTTTTGAAAAAGAATATGTAAATCAGCATTGCACAAGAAATCGTTTAATTCTGAATAACGGACTGGCGGTAAATAAGTACAATTCGATAAATTTTTAATTTTATTAACCACTTCTTCTCTTTTGGCTCCTTCGCCAATTAGATAAACATGGACTTTATTATTTTCTTTACAAGCTTTTACAAAATCTATAAAAAAATCCCAGTCTTGCTTTGCTCCTATATTTCCAGAATATAAAATATTAAATTTATTTATGTCAAAGTTTTTATTTGGTATTGCTGTTTCAGGATTAATTTTTGAATAATCTATCCAATTTGGAAAATAACTAGTTGATGAGGTTGTTTTTGTCTTCAGTTTTTTCAACATCCCATAACTTATTGTGCTAACAGAATCAGCTCTATTTAATAAATGTCTTTCTAGTTTAAGAATAAATTTGGCTAATAATCCTTTCTTTTTTGATATTCCTGTTTCAAAAGCTGCATCAAATTCAAAATCTTGTACATGAACCAATAGTTTTCCGCCTTTAAATAATTTAACCATTATTCCTAAAAAAATTGAAATTGTAAAGGGCATAACTACAATTACAACATCATTTTTTTTAATTTTAAAAACATTTACTATTGAGCCTAATAAAAAATGGCACATTTGAAAAATCCTTTTTAAAAAAGTAGGGTTTTTAGGTATATATTGTTTAAAGCGAAAAACCTCAACGTTGTTGATAGTTTCTCTGTAAAATTTTGGTTTATCTTTATATTCGAAATAAATTTCCCATTGCGGGTAATATGGCATTGCAGTAATAACTTTTACATTGTGAGTTTTTGCCAAAAACTCTGCCATTCCTGAAGAATATAATCCAATTCCGCTGTCTTCAGGATAATAGTTATTACTTATTATAGTAATGTTCATAAATCAATTTCTTTAACTATTCTTTTTCGCTGGATTTCCTTTGTAAATACCTTTTTCTAATATGTCTTTAAAAACAATTGATCTCGCCCCAATAACTACTTCGTGTGTGATTGTTACGCCTGGGGCAATAAAAACATCCGTAGCTATCCAGCAAGAATTGCCAATAACAATTGGTTTTTGAAAAATATTAAAACTGATTGAACTATAATCATGAGAGCCTGTACATAGGTAACTTTTTTGAGAAACTATGGAATTGGAGCCAATTTTAATATCACCTAAATTATACAAAACAACATCATCGCCAATCCAAGAATAATCGCCAATTTCTAATTTCCAAGGATAGGTTATTTGACTAGATGGTCTTAAAATTACTTTTTTTCCAATTTTTGCACCAAACAACCTTAATAAAAATCTTCTCCACCCATACATTATTTGTGGAGAAGGTTTGTATAAAAGAAAATATGTTGTTCTCCAAAGTTGAACAATTAGTCCGTTTTTACCTCTAAAGTTTTCCGGAAGATTAAATTGATCTAGTTGATACATTGTAGTAAAATTTTATTTGCATTATCAATAAATTTTTCTGTAGAAAACAAGTCTTTAGCATAACCATAATTATAAAGACCCTTTATTTTTATTTCAGCCACATTATTTGATAGATATTCAATTGTTGAAATCAAATCTTTTAGATCATTCTTCTCACAAAAAAAAGCATTGTCGCTAGTGCAAATATCTTCAATTCCCGCGTGTTTAGTTGTAATAATTAAATTTCCAGTTGCCATTGCTTCAATAATACTAATAGGTTGACCTTCCATTCTGTAAAAAGTTGGTAGACAAAAAACATTACCCCAAAGTAAAAAGTCTTTTTTTGCTTTTCCATTAACTACTCCAACATATTCAATCCCATATTTACCAAAGTAATTGCTTAAATCATTGTTTGAAACTATATTTCCGGCAACCTTAATTTTAATTTTTATACCATTTTCATGTAATTTTTTTATCGCTTCTAATAATACATTTATTCCTTTTTCTTCTATTAAATTACTCAAAAATATAATTCTAATTTCACTATAATCTTTTGAATTTAACAATTCTTTTTCTGTCAATCTTAATTCTGATTCATAAAAATTTGGTAACTCAAATATTTTTGAAGATTTGATGAATTCGGAAAAATTGTCTCTTAACCTTTTTGAAAGCACAATTCCGTAATCCATTTTTGATACAAAAAAATAAAAAGCTTTCCTTTTTAGTCCATATAATTGATTATATTCATTCAATAAGTGGCCTCCATGCAAATGGAAGACAATCTTTTTTTTAAATAATTTTGAAAATATAATAAACGGCGCATACTTAATAACGCCAAAAAAAGATTGTCCAATTGTTATATAAATTATATTAGAAAACAGAACTTTATATAGGTATAAATAAGTTTTTAAAAAATAAAATTTATGAATTGTTATAGCTCCATGCACTGCTGGAATATTGCTGGAATATTCAGAATTTATAATATCAACTTCCCATTCCTTTGATTTTTTTAATCCATCGGATATTACTTTATTTGCCAAACTTACCCCTGAAATTGGAGGTGGAAATGAGCCAATTATAAGAATTCTATTTTTTTTCATAAAAATATATTTACCTATAATTAAGTAGATAATTTGTTAAAAAATGGTTTTATTTCTTTGATTTTTTTACTAAATATTATTAAACTAATTATTAAGCTGAAAAAAATTATTCCATTTTGTCTTTGCAGATAGCTTTCGGTAATAAATAAAATATAAAAATATATTAACGAAGCTACTCCAAAATAATTTTTATTGTAATTCAAATTAATGGTTAAATAAAACATTGCAGTTAAAAAAATTAAAAATCCAACAAATCCAACAGTAAGAATAATTTGCACATATTGATTATGAGTATTATAATTTTCTTTTATGAAGCTAAAATTTTTGTTCTCATAATATTGTTTATTTAATTCTTTTTGAACGCTACCAGCGCCAAAGCCAATAAATTTAGATTCTAAAGTAAGCTTTAAACTATTTTCTATTATTAATTCTCTTATTGCAGTAGATGAGTTATTTTGTTTTTCAGAATCAGTTAATTCTAAAAATCTGTTTTTTAATTCTGGAATTGTAAAAATAAGTATAATCGATGTGAAAATAATAAATAATATTTTTAACACATTTTTTTTATTTAAAATAAAATAATAAATCAAAATTAAAAAAAAGGCAATAATTGATCCTTTTCTGGATAGCAAAATCAATCCTAACAAAATAATAATAAATGAAAAAGAAGAAATATAAATATTGCTTTTATTGTTATAAATGATTAATAAAAGTCCAATACAATAGTATGATGAAATATAAATAGGGTGGTCGTTAAATCCATAAAATTCATTAGTAATATAAGAATATCCATAATTTAAACTGTTGTTTCCAAACAAGCAATCCAAATTATATAAATAAAACAAAGTGAAAATCGAATAGATAACAAGGCAAAATATAAATGCTGTTTTAAATTTAGAGAAAAATAATTCTGTATTATTTGTGCCAATTAATGAAAATGAAAATGGCAAAATAATTAATGGTAACATTCTAACTATTAATAATACTCCTTGATTCAAGTCGCTTGTATAAAACAATGAAAGCAAGTACATAAAGAATAAAACTAAAAGTGGAAGAGCCTTTTTAATTAACGCAGTAAAATTACTTTTTCTATATAAAATAATACAAATTAAAAACAAAATTAAGACTAAATATGGCTTTACTCTATTTGGAACAAAAACAAACATTCCAAAGAGGTACCCTAATTTATTTAAAATAAAATTAAACAAGTTTTTAACTTTTTCCATTAATTTTTATTTTAGAAAGAAATAAAATAAATGCGGAATAATATATATATCTAATAGATGATCTCAAATTATATTCAAAAGAAAATAAAATAAATAAACATAGTAGAATAATTATTATTGCTGGTGCAAAATATCTTTTTGCAATGATAGCTGTTTTTATATAAAAATCACAGAATGAAAAATAATAGCCTAAAAAAATATAATAAAAAAAGCTAAAAACTGGAAATTTAGCCATTTCTCCAATTGCTGTAAAAGGAGCATAAATGTTTATTCGTAATTTTTGCGAAAACAAATACCAATTTGTTAAACTTCCGGGTAATGGATTGATACAGGTTAATAAATTACTAATGTTTTCCTGATAAAGTTTTATTGTTTCCGAGGTTGCAACAAATCCAAAAATAAAAGTGTAGTATATATTAAACAAGGTGTTGTGAAAAATAACATCTGGCTTACTCAATATAATATTTAAATATGGAACTAGCCCATGGGTATTTGACTCTAATCTTAATGCTATATTATAACCAAAAAAGAAAATAATTATTGGAATCCAAACAAAAAAATATTTAATTTTTGTCCTTTTGTCTTTTATCATAAATGAATAGGAAAATATGAATGTTATTAAATTAACTGTTGCCATTCTACTTCCTAATCCTATACCTATCAAAAGAACAATAGTAATTGTAAAAAATGAAATAATTTTGTTCTTATTAAATGAAATTGCAGCTAATATTGACAAAACGATTAACAATACAGTGTAAATAGATTTTAAAACAGAGCTTTTATGAGGAATGTAATTTATTCTATAAAAAAAATCTGATTTATAATCAATTGCAACTAAAATTATGCATGTATATAATAAAAAAATCATTGCATTTTTTAAAAATACATAATTAAAGGGTGCTTTTTTAATGTTAATTATTTCTATTTTTTGGGAACTTAGCCTTAAATATTTTAATTTCCTAATACTAAATATAAAAACACCTATTAAGAAAAGTGTCATCATTCTAAAAAAAACATTTAATTGTGCAGGGAAATTCTTATTGTTAAATGTATCCAAATTGTACATATCAAATTTTTGATCTTTAGGATAGTATCTATATAAAATATTTAATATTATCACTGCTGAAAAAAACAAAATATACATATCAACAGGTGAAATAATAGAAACAATTCTTTTATTATAAAAGAATTTTAATATTACTAAACTTATTAATATATAAATAAATGAGTAAAAATATTCTATTTCCATTTTTTTCCTATATCAACTTATATTTTAAACAATAATAAAGTCGTATTAAAAGTAAAATTAAATCTGCTAATACTCTAACTGTTATAATATTTATTAAATTTAAATTATTTGTTGCTTTTAAAATAATAATAAATAAAACAAATAAAAATGCGGTAATAATTAAAGACCTGTTATATTCTTTAAAATATCCATTAGCCACCATAATACAATTTCCTAAAATAATTGTGGAGCTTACAATTGGGATTAATGGCAATACAATTGGTAAAATAAAATTATATTTAATCATAGTATTTCCTCCGAAAATTGAAATTATTTTTTCAGAAAAAATGTACGTTGATATAGCCATTAAAAGACTAAAAAAAAATGAATATATTAATATTTTTTTAATGTAAGATTTTTTAATTCCTCTAACAAACTTTGGGTAAATTGCTTGTTGCAAAACTTCAAATGGAATAATAAAAACAAATACAATTTTTATAGCTATATCAAACCCTGCAACATTCCCTTTTGAATAGAAATACCCTATTATAAACAATGTGCCCATATTAAATATAAAGGTTGAAACTTTGCCAATAAAAAATAGATATCCCTCTTTCAAATATTTAATTAATGTTAATTTTGAAATTTTAATTAATTCAAATTGAATTTCTTTCTTCATTTTCAAAAACCCTAATAAACCCCAAACGGCATTTGTAAAAACTAAAAAAACTATATATAAATTAATATCATTACTTTTTTTAATAAAAAATATGGTCAGTAATATCAATAACAATTTTGTTGTAAAAGTTAAAATTGTTACGGATTTCATTTTTTCAATTCCTTGAAAAAACCATATTGGCATTAGTACTTCTCCTAAGCCTAAAATAAGCATTAATGATATAAGATTTAAATAATTATTTATTTGAAGATTAAAAGATAATGGTATCAATAATATGAAACATAGCAGAAATAATAGACTTTTAATATAATAAATGGAAGCAATTACTTCGTTAAGTCTTTTAGGGTTGTTTTTGTTCTCAACTATATATTTAGCGGCATATAAATCAAATCCAAAATTTATTAGCATAATAAAATATTGAACGATGGAATCAACCCAAGTCAATGTACCATATCCGTTTTCACCTAAAACACGAATTAAATAACCAACTAAAATATATTTTGATCCAATATTTAAAATTTTTATTATTCCAATATTTAAAAAATTTAAAAAAGGATTGATTTTTATATCCATATCGTTTTTCAAATTAATTTTTCTATAAAGTTTAACATAAACTATATTTGCTAATTAGTTATTTTATTCTTTCTCATTTCCATTAAAAAGTCCTCCATCATACTCTTTACCTAACATTGTTCTCCAATCCCATAAGACTTGATTAATTCTAACTATTTTTTTGCATTTTGGATGAGTTTTACTAAAATTATTAATTGAATTAGCGTCTATTGGAATTTTTATTTTATTATTTTGGATCAACATTTCTATACCGCTTCTATCAATAACAATTCTATTATTGTATAATTCGAAAATTTCATTGTAAGTTAAATAATCCTTTTGTGGAAGCTCTATTTCATTTAATTCCTCATTCCCCGTAAATAATTTTCCATTATATTTTTTACCGGGCATAGTTTTAACATCCCAAAGTAGCCTGTCTATATTTATTTCTTTTTTATACTTCGGATGTTTCTTTTTATAATTATCAAATGAATATTCGTCTGCTGGAAATCCAAACTTAAAATTTCTTACAAGAAGTCTTGTGCCATTTTTATCTACTACTATATAATTATTATATTTTTTAAAAAATTCTTCATAAAAATTATCACCACTTATAAGGTCTTCCAATTTGTTTTTTTCTGCAGCTTGACCAAGTTGTTCTAATTCAAATTTTTTGTTGCTTTCTAATACAATTTTCTTGTCAAGGTCAATTTCATCTGGCGGATATATTTCTTCTTTATTTTTTATTCGTTCGTCACCGCGCCATACAAAACCTTTCAGTCTACGGGCATTTTCAGGCAGCTCCTTTTCAGGATAGATATCACCATCTACAGAATCAAAAAAAGTAATCGTATCAACTTTACTTTTATCATCCATAGTCATATTAATGCGGCTACTTACATTTTTATTAATCCCAATTAATTCATTTTTGTCATTTCGCATAAAATAAACTACCTCGGTATTTTTCACCACATCAGCTTCGTAGAGTTTGTTTTCTTTAAATTTTCCGTAAAGATTTAGACCTTTAATTTGATTGAAACCAGTTCCTAAAGTATCTTTTGAAATAATAAAAGTGTTTTTCAAAATTTTTAAAGAATCCAGTTTTTCTGTTTGATTGTTTCCAACCAAATGCATAATATCTCCAGTCATTTGACTTTCAAAATTCCATAGGATTGGTTTTCCAATAAGTTTTGTAAGTGCGACTTTTTGATCGGAATGAATCGAATCACATTTTCCGCTAAGGTCCGTTTTAAAAAACCGAACATTATGATATCCCGTGACTTTTCGGTCCCCTACTTTACCGGTAACAATTATTTTTTTGGCATGAATAAACATGGAATCTTTTTCTATTAAATACCTAATAGAAGCGTGTTTAGTAATATATAAGGAATCTTTGTTTTTATAAACCTCACCATAATGGCCTTTAATTATAGCTTTATTTATCGAGTCGGTGATTTTTACATTGTTAGTTCCAGAGGCAAATTCTCTCTTGCGGTCATAGTATAAACTATCCCCTTCAATTAGTCGTTCCTTATATTTTATGTAGGATTTCCTTTTAAAATTTCCAATGTTTTTCTTGCTATTATAATACCCGTTTTCGGTATAAATAAAATTGTCTTTCCCGGTTATGGTTGAAGGGCCTTTTAAATAAGAATCGCCTTGTGAAGTAAAATAATCAAGTTGGTTGGACTTAATGGTGTATTCTGGATTGGTAAGCACAACCGAAGTTAAAAACTGATATTTTTTTTCTTTAATATAATACCTTCCCGACTTGCTTTTTAAAGTGTTTTTTTTATTTATAATTGTGGCATTCGAATTGAAATAGGCCTCCTGAATATTTCTGTCTAAATAAATAGTATCAGTTGTCATTGTAGATTCTGGAGAGTTCATTAATACATTTCCAGATGCAAATGCCTTTTTTACGTTTCCATTATATTCGGCATATTTACTATTTAAATATAAGGTGTCCCCTTGAACCATTTGCACCTCTCCAAAAGCCTTGATGTAGTTTTCATTTTGAAAAAAGTAAGCCTTATTACAGGTCAGTACTACTCCGTCATGTCTTACTCTTACATTTCCGGTTAACAATAAAGCATCAGGAACTTCGTTTTGATTAATATCAGAAAAATCAGAATTTTCCACAATAATTTTGCTTGTTTTTTGAGCAAAACAAATTGTGAAATTTATTAAAAGAAATACAATTAAAAGTAACTTTTTCTTCAAGGGTTTGGAGTTAATTTTCTTAATTAAATAATGTTGTTTTTTTTCAAGCTTTCATCCCAACAATCTATAATAACGCAGAAAACCGATTTTATTTTAGTTTTATCTAAAACGCTTTGAATCGGCCTTTTGGCTGGTG
>Ga0222712_10007087_pt1 | contig 10930 bp, 16 predicted proteins | sample C33_657DmetaG_FD_165043 | JGI IMG/M metagenome (GOLD analysis project Ga0222712, IMG submission 165043) | Estuarine water microbial communities from San Francisco Bay, California, United States - C33_657D | ecosystem: Environmental > Aquatic > Marine > Unclassified | place: USA: California... | reverse complement strand
AGCAACTTGAGTCAACTGAAGCACCTGTCGATATGGATCGTCTTCGAGATGAAGACCCTATTGAGTGGGTACGACAGTCGGAAATTAGACGCCAGAAGCAAGAAAAACTAGCAGCTATTCAGTCCGAACAGCAGCGACTTTCTCAGCTAACAGCGCAACAAAGAGCACAGGAAATGCAAGCTCACCTTGCGACACAGCAAGAAGCCCTGATCCAAGCCGTACCTGAGTGGAAAGATTCCAAGAAGGCACAGGCTGAAAAGGCTCTACTCGTCGAATTCGGCAAGAAGATCGGATTCAGCGACGAAGAACTCAAGAATGTTTATGACCACAGAGCGGTTATTGCGTTGCGTAAAGCAGCGCTCTATGACCAGATGATGTCCAAGCGTGGGCAGATCAAACCTGTGATCAATAACGGTCCTCGCCCTGCCAAGCCTAGTGCAGCAGGTCGCGTCTCCACAACAACTGAAGCCACTCGCGCAAAACAGCGTCTTGCAAAGTCAGGTCGCGTCAATGACGCTGCCTCCGCAATAGAACTTCTTTTGAAATAGGACACTCAAATGGCAATCGTAACCAACACATTCACCACATTTGATGCGAAGGGTATCCGCGAGGACTTATCCAACATCATCACTAACATCGCTCCCGAAGAGACTCCTTACATGAGCAACATCGGTCGTGAGTCAATCAGCAACTCATTGTTTGAGTGGCAGACTGACACATTGGCTTCTGCTGCTGCTAACAAGCAGTTAGAGGGCGACGATGTAACTTCCTTTGATAGCGTTACTGCTACTGTGCGTTTGCAAAACTATGCACAGATCAGCCGTAAGACTATCGTCTTGTCTGCAACTGAAGAGACCGTCAACAAGGCTGGTCGTCGCTCTGAATTGGCATACCAAATTGCTAAGCGTAGCGCTGAGTTGAAGCGTGACCAAGAGTTCTCCATGTTGAACGGTGCTGTCGCTGCTGCTGGCAACACTACAACTGCTCGTGGTACTGCTTCATTGCAAGCCTTCATCAAGACTAACTACGATATGCAGACTAACGGTGCTAACCCATCGTATACGACTGTACCTACCAGCGCCCGTACCGACGGTAATGTGCGTACCTTTACAGAGACCATCTTGAAGAATGTTATTCAACAAGTTTGGACTGCTGGTGGCACACCAAAAATCTTGATGACTGGTCCAGTCAACAAGCAGCGCGTGTCAGGTTTTTCTGGTATCGCTTCTTCACGCTTCAACATTGATGGCGGTGCTCGTCCTGCAACCATCATTGGCGCAGCAGACATCTATGTGTCTGACTTCGGCAATGTGCAAGTCGTGCCTAACCGCTTCCAGCGTGAGCGTGACGCTTTCGTGATCGATCCAGATTACGCAAAAGTCACAACCCTGCGTCCTTACCAACAAGTTGAGTTGGCAAAGACTGGCGACGCTGAGAAGCGTATGCTGATCGTTGAGTGGGGTCACAAAGTGTTGGCAGAGAATGCCCACGGCATTGCTGCTGACTTGATCACATCTTGATCTAACTAACGAGAGGGTCTGGGGTAACTCAGACCCTTTTTTTACATGAGCGAAAAAAGACTATTTAGTATAGACGCAGAACAGGGGATAACCCGTTACTTCCACTTTGACGACGAGACAGGACAAGCAACGATACAGACAAAACAAGATGTGACTGCGATCATTGAAGAGAATAAACAAGAGTACGCACAGGTTGATGAGCGTGCTCGTTGGGGCGAGTGGAGCAGAGTCGCCAGCATCCCGATGTCTATCTACTTCCAGCTCAAGGCTGAAGGGAAACTAGACGATCAGGAGTACATGAAGAAGTGGTTAAACGACGCTGACAACAAATATTTCAGAACAAGAGCGGGAAAAATATGACACCAAACTACATTGCAGTCTGCACACCAGCGCGTGACATGGTTCACGCTAACTACACCTTCTGTATGGTCAATATGGTCGCGTATCACACCATCAATACGATGGATGCCGTGTCCCTAAAGATCATGCAAGGGACTCTGATTCAGAATCAGCGTGCTGACCTGTGCCTAGACGCAATGCGTGAGGGTTGTACCCATGTCTTATTTGTGGACTCAGACATGACTTTCCCACAAGACATGATTGAGAGATTGATGAAGCACGATCTAGACATCGTTGCAACGAACTGTGCAAGACGCAGGATGCCAACAGGACCGACTGCACAGAATGAGGTTAACGGTGAGAGACAGCTCGTCTACACAATGCCAGAGTCAACAGGATTAGAGGAAGTTCACTCTATTGGTATGGGCGTTATGCTTATTAAGCGCAGAGTATTCGAGAGACTGACAGAACCTTGGTTTGAGACTCCTTGGCGTACCGACAAGCGTGGCTATATTGGTGAGGACATTTTCTTCTGTCGTAAAGCACAGGCTGCTGGCTTTAAAATCTACATAGACCACGATGTGTCGAAGGAAATCGGACACATTGGGACTTTTGAATTCAAGCACGATCACACTTGGGTAATGCGTGATCTTGAGAAAGCAGAAAAGGCTGAAGATGGCGCTAACAACCTATGCTGAGTTAAAGACATCTGTTGGGGACTGGCTTAATCGCTCAGACCTAACTACTGCTATTCCTGACTTTATTAGTTTGGCAGAAGCTCAGATCGAGCGTAATCTGCGCACCAGACAGATGATCTCTCGCTCTACGGCAACTATTGACACCGAGTACGCAGCCGTACCTGATAACTTTCTTGAGGTTAAGTCCTTCAAGTTAAACACCAATCCAGTCACTCCATTGCAGTTTGAGACTATCGACTCAATGGACAACTTATCTGTTGTGTACAACTCGTCAGGCAAGCCAGCGTATTTCAGCGTGGTGGGTGGACAGTTTCGCTTTGTGCCGATACCAGATTCCTCATACACAAGCGAATTAACTTACTACGCAAAGTTGAGTAAGTTATCAACTACGAACACAACAAACTGGCTATTGACTGCTGCGCCTGATGTTTATCTCTATGGCGCTCTCATGCAAGCAGCACCGTATCTGCAAGATGATGCGAGAATTGCTACATGGGCATCGCTCTACAAGACGGGTCTTGAAGAGGTCAAACAAGCCGATGACCGTGGCGCTACATCTGGTGGCACTCTAATCACACGCGCAAGAACTTTGGGGTAACAGATGCTAGTGAACACAACAAAAGGCGAGATAGATGACTCCTTGCTAGAGAAGCGAGAAGGCACTATCGACAATGAAAACGAGACGACAAACTGGGTGGAATATTGGCTAGAAGGCGAGCTTGTGCATCGCTCAGTCGATATGACCTTAAAACGCATGACCGTGACTGGTGAACCAGTCGCTCAATCTTTATAAGGAAATATCTATGGCGAACACGCAAGCCCTCTGCACCTCATTCAAGGGTGAACTTTTAACAGGTACGCACAACTTTGGAACTGGTGTAACTCGCGCATCTACGGCTGCTGACACATTCAAGGCAGCCCTGTACTTGGCTTCTGCCACAGTCAATGCGTCTACTACTGCCTACTCGTCTACTGGCGAAGTGACAGGCACGAACTACACGGCTGGTGGTGCTACGGTGACCAATGCCACAGCGCCAGCAACCAACGGCACAACTGCCTACTGGACACCATCGGCATCCATTACATTCAGCAATGTGACCTTAACAACTGCATTTGATGCTGTCTTGATCTACAACTCAACTCAGTCTAATAAGGCTGTTAGCGTCCACACCTTCGGTTCACAAACCGTAACGGCAGGAACTTTTACACTAACCATGCCGACAAATGATTCAAGCACAGGCTTGATCAGACTCGCTTAATAAAGGGGCAGCGCAATGGCTGCTTACGGTACTGGCTACTACGGCAAGGGTGTCTATGGCATCGGTAATGTCGTTATTAGTGGTAACTCGTCAACCCTTGGCATTGGTACGCTTGGCGTAAACATATCTGAGCAAGAAGACGGCAATGTCATTACAGGCAATGTTGGCTCGCTTGGCATTACCAGAACTGTTGCAATAACAGGTAACTCGTCAACCCTATCGGTTGGCACTCTAGCGGTAGGAGAGAGAAGTTTTGCCGTTACAGGTAACGCATCAACCTCTGCCGTTGGCTCGGTTACCTATTCCACGCAATTAGCACTTAGTGGTAACTCCTCAACCCTATATGCTGGAGATATTGCGCGTGGCGCAACATCTTTTGCCCTGACTGGTAATGCCTCAACAACTGGCATTGGAAGCGTTGCCCGTGGTGACATTAACTTTGCAGTTACTGGCAACGAGTCCACGCTGTCTGCTGGAAGTGTGGCGCGTGGCACAGCATCCTTTGCAATTACTGGAAATGCATCAACCAGCTCTGTTGGCACGATGGTCGCAGAGGTCATATCCTTTGTGCCAATTACTGGTGTATCTGGGACTGCTTCAGTCGATAGCGTTACAAATGCAGTATCTATTGCGATAATTGGGCTAGAGATAACTGGTTCTGTCGGCACTATGAGGGGCTTTGGATGGGGTGGATTACCCGACACGCCAGAGACTTGGACAGCACAATCAGACACATCAGAGGATTGGACACCAGTTACAGATACATCTGAGAGCTGGAGTCCAGTCTCAGACACATCAGAAAATTGGACGGAAATATCGGACAATTCAGAAACATGGACGCAAGTCCCAGCATGAGGTGAAATATGGCAGATACCACAACGACTAACCTATTACTAACCAAACCAGAGGTAGGTGCATCCACAGACACATGGGGCACGAAGATCAATACCGATCTGGACTCGATAGATGCGATCTTTGCAGCAGCAGGTACTGGAACATCGGTAGGTCTTAATATCGGTAGCGGTAAGAATCTAAAGTTAGTTGGCGATGTCATTGACACCAATGGCAACGAGCTGCTAAAGGTGTCTGCAACTGCATCGGCAGTCAATGAAGTAACCCTTGCAAATGCTGCAACTGGAGTTGCTCCAACACTCACCGCGTCTGGCGGTGACACCAATATCGGTTTCAAGTTAGTCTCAAAGGGTACTGGTGAGATAACAGCCAAGGTTAACGGCTCTGATGTATTCAATGCGTCTAGTTCATTTGGCTTTAAAAACCGCATCATCAATGGTGCGATGGTGATTGACCAGCGTAATGCGGGGGCTAGTGTTACGGCAACAACTGCAAATTTATACACATTGGATAGGTGGCAATCTGTCGCTTCTGTTACTTCTAAGTTTACAGTTCAACAAAATGCAGGGTCAGTAACTCCACCAGCAGGATTTACAAATTATCTTGGATGCACTTCTTCTGCCGCAACATCTTTAGGTGCAACTGATAACTATCAAATTGCTCAAACAATAGAAGGATTTAATAGTGCAGACCTTGCATGGGGAACTGCAAATGCTCAAACTGTAACTTTATCATTTTGGGTTCGTAGTTCGCTAACTGGAACTTTTGGTGGGGCAATAACAAATTACAGTTTAAATCGTGGTTATCCTTTCACATTTGCTATTTCTTCTGCCAATACTTGGGAACAAAAATCAATAACAATTACTGGTGATACAAGTGGTTCTTGGAACAACGGAACAAATAGTGGTGGAATAGTTTTGCGTTTTAGTTTAGGTACAGGAACAACCTATAGTGGAACTGCTGGAGCATGGGCTGGTTCACAATTATTCTCAGCCACAGGCGCAACAAGCGTAGTCGGCACAAACGGAGCCACCTTCTACATCACAGGCGTACAACTAGAAAAAGGCAGTACCGCAACATCTTTTGACTACCGCCCTTATGGTACTGAGTTGGCTTTGTGTCAGAGATACTATCAAGTTTATGGGTCTGTTGGCTCAACTGGTACAAACGGTGATGTGTTTATTGGTACTTATAGAAATTCATCTACATTGTTCGTACCTGTCCAGTATGAAGTCCCAATGAGAACAACACCAAGTTTTACTCAAATATCTGTAAGTGGCGCTCAATGGTCAAGCCAAACGCAAGATGTAACCATTACTGGTTTTTCACTTTCAAACACACCAACACCTAGAACCGCATTTGTGCAGGCTACTTCTTCTGCCGCTTTTTCTGCTGGTAACGGGCTTGTTTATACAAATGGTGGAACTACTACAAACGCTTTCTCTTTTAGTGCGGAGTTATAAATGTATCAACTAGTCACACCAATAATTGGCACTGAAGTTCAGATTGTCAAAAAAGCAAATGGAGATGGGACAATAACTTTCATCCCTCTTAATGCTCCACAAAATTCAGACTACATCGCTTTTTTAAAATGGATTGAGGAGGGCAATGTCCCGACTCCAGCGGACGAGTGATGACAAATCAAGAAGAAACCGTAGGGGCTATTGCTGCCAAAGCAGCACCGCCAGTAGGCGTATCCCTTGCAACTGTCGCTGGCTATCAGGTCAGCGAAGTCTTGATCTGGGCGACTCTGATCTACACGGTCTTGATGATCTGCCACAAGTGTTACCAGATTTATAAAGACATAAAGAAGTGATGTGTTTGATCCCATCACCATTGGCGCTGCTTTCAAGGCAATGCAACTGGCTTATGACGGGATCACCTACTGTTGCGAAGCCTTATCCGATGGTAAGGTCGCTGTCCAGAAGATTAAGAAGGCAACCGATGATGCTCAGACCATCATTAAGGACACCAAGTCAATCTTCGGATTCTTCAAGAATCTCTTTGGTGGCTCAAAGCCAGACACCAAGCAGTCAGACTCCAAGACAGCCACAGAAGCCAAGTCTGTGGCGAAAAAGAAGGAAGTCTATACAACTCACATTCCGAATGAAACCGAGATCGTCCAGCAGTTTATTGGGCATCTAGGCGCATTCTTTAGACACCACAAGGAGTTAACCGAATATGTGGAAATCAAATATGAAGAAGTATTTTCAAGCGTTGATCCAGACCCTGAGACGATTCTGGAACTCTCTGTTTACAAAAACGAACTAGACCAGAGCTATGTCAAGTTGAGTGGAATGATGAGGGGTGCAAGTGTTCCTTATCAGCTCGGACCGCTCTGGGAGAACTACAACAACATCTACTCCAAGGTTCAAGCAGAACAGCAAAAACGCAAGGAACAAATTAGAATTAGGAGACAGATAGAGGCTTACAAACAAGAAAGGTTCAGACAAGAAAAGATTGAGCTTGGCATGGGATTGTTTCTGGTGCTAATCATTGTTTCTTGGCTCTATGCCGTATGGATAAATTCATTTATCGAGGCATTTTGATCCTTGTGTGTGTAATGCTGACTATTATCTTAATCATCACGCCAGTCTTGATTAGTATGTGGATCAAGATACAAAAAGCCGAGGTGAGGTTGGAGAAAAAAGAGAGACAAATAAACCGACAATTAAGGTTAATGGAAAGGCAAAGCAATGAATGAGCTACTCGGTCTTCTCAAGGGTGTCGCACCCACGCTGGCAATGGCTGTCGCTGGTCCTATGGGTGCTTCTGCTGTTACCGCTTTGGCTAGTAAGTTTGGCGTGTCTGATAGTGTTGATGCCGTTGCGAAAGCTATTGCTGGCGATCCAAAGGCTGCTGAAAAGATAGCAGAGTTGGAGCTGGAGATGGCAAAGATTGATGCAGCCAATACTGCCGACGCAAGGAAGATGAATTCAGAGATACAGAACTCTGCCACAGCGTCGTGGTTAGCAAAAAACATTGCCTATGTGATTGATGTAGCAATCATTGCTGGCGCTCTTACCATGACCTTTGTGGTGTTTATTGTTGGCGTACCAGAGCAGAATAAGTCGATGGCTTTCACGGCTTTGGGATCGTTGTGGACTCTGACGGGTACGGTGGTGAACTTCCATCGTGGTAGTTCTGCTGGTAGCAAGGCTAAGACTGAAGAAATGATGAAAGGTGTTAAATGATTGAGTTATTAAAGCAATTATTGTTGGCTAGGGCTAATCGTCCACAACTGACGGTGGAAGAGGTTGAGGTTCAAGTCTGGGCATTTGTCGTCAAGTCGATCACCATCATGGTTCTAGGCATTGCGTTTGGCACTTTGTGGCTGATCGGGTTTGAGAAGCAAGACGCTGAACTCGCACCGATTGACGCAATCTTCCTAGAAATCTTAAAAGCCATTGCGTTTATGGGTGTCGGCACTATGGGCGGTATCTCAGGACGCAAGGCATCAACTGCCATTGCAAAAGCCATTGTGGGAGAAGACGATGCAACTAAGTGAGCACTTCAGTCTTGAGGAGGCAACGCACTCCGACACCGCAACCCGTCTCGGTATCAGCAATCAGCCAGACGCACAGCAACTAGAGAACATGAAGACGGCTGCTGCTGGCATGGAGAAGGTCAGAGAGCTACTTGGCAAGCCTATCAACATCAATTCATGGATTCGTCTGCCAGAGGTCAATGTGGCGGTGGGCGGTAGCAAGGTATCGAGTCACATGGACGGCTGGGCTATTGACTTTGTGTGTAGAGGCTTTGGCACTCCACTAGAGGTATGCAAGGCTATCGACGCAGCAGGTATCAAGTTTGACCAGATGATTCACGAATTCGGTGAAAAAGGGTGGACTCATATCTCCTTTGCGCCAGCATTGCGTCAACAAAAGCTCACCATCTTTAGACCACAAAATAAATACGCCATCGGTTTGTTGACGCAAGACGAATACAACAAGGCAGTATGACGAACTTCTATCAGCAACTCCAGACTCCTGCCGTACCTGACTTGCCTAATCCGCAAGAGAGGTATGACCGTCTGACGGTTGCGCAGACGAATGGTGCTTTGCGCACCTTCTTCTTGAAGTTGACAAATGCCTTGCAATCCCTTGCGTCACCTCGCGGTGGTAGGTTTATAAACAACCCCTACGGGGCATTTCAAGACACAACAGACCAGACGGCTACGGCTAACACCGCCACAGTGATGACATTCAATACGACTGACTTTTCTAATGGTGTTTCAGTCGTCACCAGTGGCGGTAAGGCATCTAGACTGACCGTTGCACAGGCTGGTATTTACAACCTTCAATTTAGTGCGCAGTTTGATAACACCGACACACAAGAGCATGATGTCAGTATTTGGTTGCGTCAAGACTCGTCTGGCGCTGGAACTGACATTGCTGGATCAGCAGGATTTGTCGGTATACCAAGCTCGCATGGCGGTATAAGTGGTCATACTATTGTTGGCTGGAACTACTTTGTCACTCTCAACACAAACGACTTTGTGGAGATTTGGTGGTCAACTCCCAATACGGCTGTAACCATCCAAGCATATCCAGCAGGCACATCACCAACAAGACCGTCGACGGCTTCAGTCGTTGCGACAATGACCTTTGTGTCCAATCTTTCAGCATAATTAGACCCTATGGCACTCGTACCACTCAAAATCCCTGCTGGCGTATACCGTAACGGTACAGAGTACCAGTCTGCGGGGCGTTGGTACGACTCAAACCTTGTGCGTTGGTTTGAGAACACGCTGAGACCTTGGGGCGGATGGCGTAAGCGATCAACCTCACAGATGACTGGTGTCAGTCGTGGGATGCTGACTTGGCGTGATAACTCCAATCTTCGTTGGATCGCTGCTGGTACGCCTACGAATCTCTACGCTATGAATGAGGCTGGAACTCTTAAAGACATCACGCCTACAACCTTCACGACTGGCGCAACAAACGCAAGTCTAAAGACTGGTTATGGATACGGTAACTATGGCTCTTACTCCTACGGTGTGGCGCGTCCAGACTTAGGCGACATCATTCCAGCTACCACTTGGACGATGGATTCATGGGGCGAATACTTGGTTGCGTGCTCTAGCAAGGATGGTCAACTCTTGGAGTGGCAGCTAGGCTTTACCACGCCAACAAAGGCTGTGGCGATTACTAATGCACCAACGAGCTGTGCAGCCGTGATGACGACAGCAGAAAGATTTGTCTTTGCTCTTGGCGCGTCAGGCAATCCACGCAAGGTCTCTTGGTGTGATCAGGAAAACAACACAACTTGGACACCATCGGCTACCAATCAGGCTGGTGACTTTGAACTCAACTCTGTCGGCTCTTTGAAGTGCGGTAAGCGCGTCAGGGGTATAAATCTATTGTTTACTGATGTGGATGTACACGCTGCGACTTACATCGGTTTACCTTATGTCTACTCCTTTGAGAAGGCTGGATCAGGCTGTGGTGTGATCAGCTCACAGGCTGTCGCAGCCATTGATACGGCAGCGATTTGGATGTCTAAGTCAGGATTCTGGGTATATGACGGCTATGTCAAGCCTTTGGTGTCAGATGTTGGCGACTACATCTTCCAAAACATCAACTACAACCAAGCCAGCAAAGTCTATGCTGTACACAACAGCAAGTATGGCGAAATCATCTGGTTTTATCCTTCTAGCGCCAGCAATGAGAACGACTCCTATGTCGTCTATAACTACCGCGAAGGACATTGGGCTATTGGCTCATTGGCTAGGACTGCTGGAACTGACAGAGGCGTATTCGTCAATCCTTTGATGATTTCGTCAGATGGATACATCTACGAGCACGAAGTAGGCTTCTCTTACGACGGCTCTACGCCATTTGCTGAGTCAGGTCCTTATGAACTTACTGGAGCTGGTGAGAACATCATGTCGGTGCGTCGCGTCATACCTGACGAGCAGACCTTGGGTGAAGTCGTTGTGTCCTTCAAGACTCGGATGTATCCGACTTCGACTGAGACGACTTACGGACCATACACAGCATCGCAACCAACAGATGTGAGATTCGCGGCAAGGCAAGTCAAAGTACGCTACACGGGGAATGTCTTAGAGGACTGGCGTGTAGGCGTGAACAGATTTGATGTTGTCGCAATGGGTAAGCGGTGACTTAGAATTGAGTCAAGAATTAAGGGCGGGGAAAGTACCTGTGTGTATCCGAGAGGATTACACCGTGTACTTGGAGTTCTTTAGGGGTAATTTGTGGATTCATGTGGACATCAAAAGATGGTCTTCTGGGGTCAAAAA
>Ga0222712_10007085_pt1 | contig 10935 bp, 11 predicted proteins | sample C33_657DmetaG_FD_165043 | JGI IMG/M metagenome (GOLD analysis project Ga0222712, IMG submission 165043) | Estuarine water microbial communities from San Francisco Bay, California, United States - C33_657D | ecosystem: Environmental > Aquatic > Marine > Unclassified | place: USA: California... | reverse complement strand
CTTTTCTAATGCAATTGGTTTTTCTTCTTGTCCTCCGATTGGTTGTCCACCTGCTCCTAAAATGTTAGCCATTATATAATATTTAAAATTTGAATTAATGTAGCTGCTGCGATAATTTCTTTATCAATTGCTACTGCTGATTTACTTACACCATCTCCTAATAAAAGAATAATGTTAGCTGTGTTCTCTCCACCATACTCATCTACCTTATCATATAACATTGTATATAAATCGGTAAAATCCGTAACTTTAGAATCAATAAGAGCCTGTCTTACTTTCATATACTTATTTCTCTTATCATCTTTTGAAGATAGGATGTCAATAATTTTATTTCTATAATCATTCTCTAATAGATTTTGTACATCTACTTTCAACTTACCTTTGATTGAATTCAATTGGCAAGTATTAATCACCTTACGAATATCAGGATAAGCTGCGTCAATAATTGGAACTAAATCCTTCACCTCAAATTCAATATCCTCATTCTTTAAGATTTTACTAATTTGCATAGCAACATCCTTTTTAGTTGGAGGTACAATCTGAAATGATTGACATCTACTTTGAATCGGGTCAATTACTTTCTCAACATAGTTACAAGTTAATATGAAACGGCAATGTGCTGAAAATGTTTCCATTAAGTTTCTTAGGATAGCTTGTGCGTTGTGAGTCATATAATCAAACTCATCCAATATAATAATCTTAAATGGTTTGAATCCCATTGAAGATGCAAAGTTAGTTACCTTATTTCTAACGGTATCAACATTGTTCTCCGAAGATGCATTAATAATCATATAATCACATTCAATTGATTTTACGATTAATTTTGCCAATGTAGTTTTACCAGTACCGGCTTTGCCGTACAAAAGTAAATGTGGAATTTCGCCTGTTTCTAAATAACCTTCTACTTTTGATTTTAGATGTTCGTTACCTACATAATCAACAAGCTTTGTTGGGCGATATTTCTCTACCCATAAATTATTATTTACCTTTTCTTCCGTTTGTTCTATAAACATATTTTATTTTTTATTTTCCAGTTGAACCAAATCCACCTTCACCTCTTTCAGTATCGGATAACTCATCAGCTTCTTCAAACTGAATATCAGGATGTGGAATAATCATAATTTGTGCGATTCTATCACCTACCTTATAATCGTTTTCAGATATCGAATCGTTATTTATTTTATTGAATGTTGCCTGTAACTCACCTCTATATCCACTATCAACTACACCTACACAATTACTTAACATTAATCTAGTCTTTCTAACCGATGAACGAGGGAATATCAATCCCACAAACCCGTTTGGTATTTCTAAAGCCAACCCAATACCATATGTAATTTGAGTTGATGTATTTGATATAATTGAGGTTGCTACTAAATCCATCCCAGCATCACCATCTTTTGCATATGATGGGATAACTGCATTTTGATTAAGCTTCTTTATTCGTACTTTCATTTTCTAAATTTTGTTTTACTAATTCTGCTTGCTTTGTTTGAAACTCTCTCATTTCTTTACCTTCTTTAGAAAGTTCTCTAGCAAACAATTTAAATTTCTTACCAGTTTCTTTGTTTGTGAACGAAATGTAAGCATCTTTTGTATTACTAACTGTAAATGTAACTGTTGGGTCTTCATCAGTCATATCTTCGCTTGTCCAAGCAAATATTTGTGGTTCATCTTCATCAAATTGGAATACCCATTCGCATTGTTCTAATTTTTCAGGCTGTGCTAATTGTAAAGTATTGTTTGGATTTTCCAATTTAACTACTTCAACCTCTTGTTCGTTTTCGATTTTTTTGTTGTTTGTCATAATATATTTATTTTATCTTCCTACTTCTGATAGGTATTTAGCTTTCATTTCTTCCCAACTAATTCCAATAGCATCTATGTAGAATAAGTGTTCGGGTTTAATTCTTCCTTCATCATGTAGTTTAGTATATCTACTGATTGCGTGTTTCTTCCACCATTTGTTGATGTAATCAGTACCTTGCTTAAACTTATCTTTAATGATTAGTTTATCTTCGGTAATTTCGTTACGAAGGAATTCATTTCCATTCTCATACATCATAGCGAAGTAGACACCTCTTTTAAAACCATGATGATATTCAGTTGCCTTAATACCACATTCTTTGAATATCTTACCTAATATCTTTTGTTTGATACCACTAACAGGTCCGTTTCTATCATAACCCATATTAGCTCCATTACGAGCTCTTTCTTCGGTAATGTTTTCAGCGTACCAATCGGCATGATTTTCTTTAATCCATTGATGCCAAGGGTCATAGAATTTATCATCCGGCTTCAAACTAATCTTACCAGCTGATTCACCCAATGTTTTAAATAAAGGGATACCATTATATTGAGAGTGAATACCATACAAAGATGTTGTACCCACTGCAATCAAAACATTATCATACTTTGATTTCCAATATGCTCTAACCTCCGGTGTAGTTGTCATCATAGCGATTAACTTACCACCTAAGAAGTTATAACCTAATGGTTGAGTACATACAATAGTAGAAGCAATAGTAGTGTTGTTTAACTTACCATCAACAAATTTATTATCTTTAGTCCAACCAATAAAGTTATCTCTAACTCCCATAGCTGTAACATCAGATGCTAATGAAATTTGTCCTAATAGTTTTCCACTCACTCTATCTTTTACATTAATCTTTACATTACGACCAGGGTTTGCTGTAAAATCCATTGTGTGAATCATACGTCTTACCGCTGCCCACTTAGTAGATTCTTTCGGGTCTTCCACAATCTCAACGTAAGGTTCTAACGATTCAATTTCTTTTATCGTTAGCTCCTTATTGTTGATATCAGTTGGTTTCCATTGAGAATCGTAATAAGATGCTATTTGGGCTTTTGCTTGAATCATTGTAGGTTCTTGCAATTCTACCCACTTCTTATACAATGTTTGTTCTTGTACAGACATTGTCATAAGGTAGTCCATATTTTCTATTAACTTTGATTTTTCAGTATCAAAGTCAAAGACAGGTTTTTGTGGTTCAGTATCCCAAAAGCTCATATTATATTATTTTACGATTGCTCTAATTTGATTAGTTTCTATTGATGGTACATAAATGTATATTTCCTTACCAGCATTTTCAATAAGAAATTTTTCTAAATTCAAATTCCATGTTTCAGTTTGATATAACTTACCATCTATTTCAAATACAGGTTCACTTATTAATTTATAATGTTGGTTTGCCATATTACTTAATTTCTACTAAATAGTAATTTGAAGTGTAATCTCCATCAACGAATGCTACATGTGATAATCCCTTAGATGAGATTTTCAATGAAGATGATTTAGAACCTTTGTTAGCCATTAAGATAGCTTTCAAATACTTTGCAGAAAATGCAATTGGTTCGATATCTTCTTTAGCAGTTGCTTCAACTGCAATTGAAATTCGGTTTGAGTTAATAGAAGAATATCCTAAGATAATTTCAGCCTTACCACCCTTAACCGTAAATGTAAATGTATCTGAATCAGATAATACGCCTTTTGATTTGATGAACTTATTTACAAAGTCATCATCTAAGCTTACTTCCGTATCAAATGGAGGTAATGCTTTTAAATCAGGTACCGCAGGAATCACCGATGGTGCTGCTAACATATATTGTACCTTTGTTTTCTTATCAGAGAATTTCAATGCTCCAGTAACTTCTTCTACTGCGATTGATTCATCCAATACACTCAATAATCCTTTCAATTGAGATGTTGTGTAAATACCAAACTCACCATTTGGAAATTCACCACCTACTACTGTAACATCACCTAATAAGGTTTTGTCATCTGAAATCATTCTTACCGATAAGTTCTTGTCATCGGATTTTACCATAACGGATTCAATCTCACCACCTAAGTTGTAACGATTAACGAAACCATCAAATTTGCTTTTGTTCATAATTGAAATTTTAAATTTATGTTTTAATTTGTTATACAAATATACGAAAAATATCTGAAACCACCAAATCTTTTAGAAAGAAAAGAATTGTTCAGCGGTTTTTTGTGAGGAAAGTACTGCACCCCACCCTAAAGCCCCATAAAAGTCCTCTAATTTCTTCAATAATTCCCTTTCGAAGATTTTATCATAATCGATATACGTCCTCACCAAGTCCATTATTTCATCAGGGTCATCATGTCCTTTGAACCCAACCGCATCCAACCCATATGGATTCTGTTTCAAATATACCCACTTAATTTTATCACCATCTCTCATAGGAGCGTGCTTAGCTGCACATTTAAAGTGAACTAATAATTGATTATGTGCAATTGCTGCCTTTACGTGCGCCGGAGTTCCACTATTGAATTGGAACATTGCTCTATTATCTTTTTTCTTTGGAATGTATTTTGATAATTCTTTTACTGCTGAATTCTTAGCTATCGAAGTTACATCCATATTAACTAAGTCCTTTTTGAAATCATATATCCTATCAGTTAAAACCATTTCAGTTTCACCTTGTAAGATTGAAATAAGAATACCACTCATAAACTTACGGAATTGTGCGGGATACGATGAACGAACCACATCCAATCCTTTAACTTGCAACGTATCGCAAGGAATTCCATTCTCTGCAATAATCCATTGAGCGTATCTTTTCTTAGCAATCCAAATACCACTTCTACTTACGAATTCTTTTTTGATTTGGAATCTATGTTTTGTTTTATCTACATTGAATACTTTCTCAGCCAATACATCGTAGAACTTATTTAAGAAATCTTGCGTTTCACCAGCAATAGCATCTACCTTTAAAGCAATTTCTGCATCAGGCAAATTTCTCCAATCTTTATAACGATGGTCTAAGATAGGTACTGCTGAAAAGAATACCGAATCCGTATCAATGTATATGTTGAAATCCTGCCCAGTTGTTCCTAACTCTTTATTGTATTTAATGTTAGCCATATCAGCCGTAGATTTAATTACAGTCTGACCTGTTGTTGTAACTGCCTCAGCGTTATCCACATCATAGAAACGGAAAGCTGGTAAACCTAATACACCATATAAAGAATTCAATAAGATTTTTTGTACCAATTGTCTTTTCTTATAGAATGCGTACTTCTCTTTATCACCACTCTCACCATATTTCTTCTCCAATGCTCTAAACTCCACACGTTGTTTAAACCACAGGTCTAAGATATCAGGAATACAACCTACTTTATCAGTAGTGTAAAGAACTCCGTTGGATGATATAGCGTATTTACTTTCATCTAATAACTTCTTAAGGTTTTCTTTTGTAATACTTTTCTCACCTAAGAAAAATGTATCAATCTCATTCTTCATAAACTTTTGTGCATCCCAATTATCAATCTTACCAACTTTAGTTTCTGGTGAAATGTTAGTTGTCATAATGATTGATGGGTATAGTGATGTTAAGTCCAAGTCATATATCCACTCGTACTTACCAACGATAGGTGCCTTAACATATGCTCCAATGAATTTCTCTTGGTCATTATCTCTAAGCGCTTGCATCCTCTCTTGTCTATCCGCTGGTTTGTTAGGAGCTACAATGTTTCTTCTCTTAAGGTAACATAACAATGCACCCTCTAAGTATTTTGATGAGTAAACGAAATCCTCATATGGTACGTGTCCAGCGTGACAGATACCTCTAGCTGTATCAATGAATTGTAACTTCTTATCCATATCAGCTACCAACTGAACATCGACTAAGTTATACTCAATAAACTTTTCAATATCATCTTTGAATAAATCATCTAAGTTGCCAGAGTACTCAATCTTACCTCTACCCAATTCTTTCATCGCAATACTATCCAAACGATAGTTATCTAATTCCGAATAGGTGAAGTTCTTATATAGAGCAAGGTAATCTAAATAAGATACGCCGGCCATATAAAATCTCTTACGATATGGAGACCAGAAACATTCACCTATTGGGCTTAGTCTATTAGCGTGCTTAACACCTAATAGTCTTTTAATACGATTATATAAATAAGGAGTATCAAAGTTATCAATGTTCCAACCTGTTACAATTGTTGGATTGATGTACTCATACAATTCTAAATACTTCATACACATATCCCTCTCATCTTTGAAAGGAATTACAGTACGATTGCCGGTCTTCTTCTCACTCATCTTACCAGCCTTGTCCATAATCAGAACCCAATAATGGTCAGTAGCAGAATCATGCAAACCAATAGCGGTTAATTCATTTTCTGATTTTTCAACATCAGGCAAACCACTATCCATTTCACACTCAATATCATATGTAAGTGTAACGTGCCCCTCCGATGGTATATCTGAATCAGTATATGTATCAACCAAAACTCTAGTGGTTTCAGCTACATCTGATTCAAATAAATTCGGGTCATCTTTTGTGAACTTAAAAATCTTATCTAACTTATCTCCGTACAAAGATGTGTATTGTCCTCTTTGTGCCTTTTCATAAGCATACCTAACATACGGAAAGGTTCTATATCCCAACTTATCATCCCAAATGTGTACTAAATTTCTTTCTCTCTGATAATAAATATTTTGATACATCTATGCTTTTAATTTTATGTTTAATTGTTGTAACATTCTACCTTCGTTTTGTGAAAGTTCTAATGCTCTTTCTATACTTTTAATCTCCCTATCCTTTCTATAATTATCGTCATCTAATATTTTATCTAGCATTTCAAACAGGTCTTTTTTAAATTTAAAGAACAATCCATTTGGTTCTATTTCCTGATAACATAAAGATTCTTGATATATCATTGGAGTACCATTCATCAAACAATCTGTTGCGGATACACTCCATCCATAATTCGTTTGCCTCATTTGAATACCAACTTTACATTGCTGTAATCTACCATAGTATTCATGCTTTGGAAGTTTAGTTGAATCAATCCAGCTATGTTCCGGCGTTCCTTTTAATTGAGGCACCCATACACTAAAATCTTGTCTTCGTTCTCTATATTCCTCCATCAATTTAATAAAAGTAGGATATCCTTTGTAAGCTGCTGCTCTATGATTGAATACTATAATATTTCGTTTTTCTTCCGATGCTGATTCGATTACATTTTGTTTTGGTAGTCCTAAATTCCATACTACCAAAATATCATCTAACTTTTTAACAAACTCATCGTTAAACCAAATCTTAGCTTCTTCCAATACTCTATTCTTTTGGTCTTGTGTATTAAGATAGCAAGTTTCCATTTGAGATATACCTAATAATTCAATTGGCATCCATCTCCATTTGTTTTTTCTATCTTCGGCATTACAGGTTTTCATTTCCCACCAATGACAATATCCAATAATTTTTGTGTTGAAATCGTTTTTATATCTACCAACTTGAGGCCAATCAGGCAAATGTGAATAAATAACATCATACTCTAATGTTTCCAATAACCTATTAAAGTCAGGCGGATAGGTACGCATTTTAATCATATCGCCAGAGAAGGGTAAGATATGCTGCTTTACATTTAGTAAATTCAGTTTCCTAACCGGCTCTGGTAATATAATATTCCAAAAGTATTCTCCGTGTTGTTCTAAACCTTTAATATGATTGTAGATAACATCAACGAATGAATCCTTTTCTATGTTAGCGGAATTGGTGATATTAGGTATCACCAAAACACGCCTTGCTTCTTTACTTAATTGCCCTTCCCAAAATGTCATTAATCTATTGTTTTATTATTTCCAAACAACATAGCTGAAACCATACGAATTTCGTCAGGAGTTAAAGCAGTTGTTCTATTATCTGCGTTTAGTATATCAAGTAAACTTTGTGTTTTAACATACCCAGTAAGTTTACAAGCATACTTAACATCATCAATATCACACCCAGCTGATTTGTTTCGGTTTACTTCATTAATAATCAATTGACCATTATAAACTTCAGTTGGTCCTCCATATGTGTATGCTATAATGTGGTCTGCTCTCCACTCTGATTGTGGAACGCTTTTTAAATCTTGTCCAGTCTTTCTACACTTTCCGTTTTGTTGAGAGTATAATTCATCTCTTTGTTGTTGAGAAAACTCTCTTGGGTTTGTATTCTTTTGTTTACCAAATCCCCAAGATTTGAAATCAAACTCATGTAATAGAGGTAATAGTGTAAACTCCAAGTCATCAACACGAGCACCACCATTAAATACAGAACGATATCCGTATTCCTCACCTTTGTTTACAGTCTTAGTAGATTGTCTTTTCACCATAACACCATCCGAACTAATACTTTCATATCTTTGATGCGGATTATGTTTGAATTTGGTTTTTCCATTAAGATACGTTATCTTTTCTTTTAACATTTCTAAGAATACATTCTCATCTAATTTGAGAGATTGCCAGTTTTGTAATGGTAACCCAATCTCATATATAAAACAAAATAACTTTTTAATGTTACCTTTCTTCCAACTTGTCTTTGTACTTATCTTACCAACCTTTACAATCTTATCAACCAATACTAAAATTGCATCCATATCAGCGATAAACTTAATACCTTCCGGCGTTGTTAAGAATTCATTGAATGGTTCACTACGATACATTTCCTCCAAAGTAACTGCGGTTGCATCTAAACCAGTACATTCCTTTGATGTGAAACCACCCTGTCTCATATATAACATTAACAATGAAACAATTTCATCGGTTTCCCTCTTTGTAGTTTTTAATGCACAATACTTAAGTTTTTGCCCTTCCTTCTCACGAAGAAAAGTTATTGCCTTTGAACTATCAACAGCTCCCCTAACTCTACATATATCCGATACATCTGAATTGATGGCGTTTCTTTTATCTGCAGGACTCATATCATGCAAATCATTTAATGTTAAGAATATTTCCTCAGCTTCATCATCGGAAATGTTAGAGTGAATTGTTAAGTCGAAGTATATACTATCAAGATAGATATCTTCTAATTCTGGATGCTTATCGATTATTGCCGACCAACTCATATTACCAATCTTATATTCCGTTTCAATACCAGTGTTAGTATTTACTAAAGTTATAATTAAGTTGCTTGGAGTTTGAATCTTTCCAGTGAAGAATGCCATAATAGTTCTGGAACGATGTCCTCCATCAAGGATTTCATAGATTCCATAATTATCTCTTAGATGGATTTTTTGGAAAGGTCTTAGTTTTAAGATATCCCCAATAAGATGTTGTTGCCAAGCTTCTCCTTCGTTTCCAACCAAGTCAACATAATGATATGGTCTTTGATACTTTGCGTTAGGATTGATTTTTAAAGTTATCCACTTTTGTTGGTACTTTCTAAGAGTCCAAAACTCATTGTGAATGTTTGAGTGTTTTTCTGCGTACACTCTTTTGAATTGTTGAATTGCGGCCTCTCTGATTTGGCCATCTAGTACGTTTGTACTCATTTTGATTGTTTGGTTGCCTATACACCATAAGGTTTTGTTGGTTTGCCGTTACCTGTGTTGTTTGTTAAAGTATTAGCATCGACATATACAAATACCTTTTTGTTTATACTCAAAGATACGAAAAATACCCGAGTCTACCAAAGAATTTTGGTACTTTTTTATAATTGACTGATTATCAATCAGTTACATATTACCAAAAATTGGCAGTACCTTCCGGTACTTCGTATGTAGTTAGGTGATGTACCACTTCTGTGTTGTATGAAGCTGTATCTTTTGGATAAGGTCTAATTTCATGCTTCAATCGTTTCATCAAATCTTTCTTTTCTTTTTTATCTTGCGCAAGTATTTGAACATATCTATGCTTTGGTGGTTCTTCCCTTCTCCAAAACTCTTTATATCCTTGCTTACCTATTTCCATTTGTAAGTGTGCTAAGTTACCACTACCCCACATTGAAAATACTGTCCTACTATGAATCCATTGATATGGGTCTTTGTGTAATGATATACCCCAATTTGGCATCAATGCAATATCCGTAGATAATCCCTGATAAATCCAGTTGGTAGCCTGATAGATTCCTCCTAAGTGAGCTTGTCCGTTATCAGCGTATGATAGTAATACTTTAATTGCTTTATCATGTTCCTTTAACCATTTGAAAGATTGTCCTAATGCAAATGATTCAATATTAGAACCATATCCATCATCACAATATAAACGAGTTAATTCCAAAATGTTATCTTTAGTTAATCCTTCACAAATAGAAGTGGATGCCTTTGCTCCAACAGGAAATCCATAGATTAAACAACCTATAAGTTTATCACCATCAAAGGTATTAGCATCTTCTGATTTGTAATAGATTCCAATTGCATATCTACAAGCTGTCCAAGCGTGAGTATAATGTTTTTTAACAATAATATCTTTAGCGATACTCTTTGCTATTGGTGCTACATATACTTTGGATGTATCACAATAATTTTTACCTTCTACCTTCATTCTTTTTTGCTTGTTTTGCTTTTTCTAAAATAGATAAACTTCGTTCAGCCTTTGCTAATTTTTGTCTTTGTTTCAATTCTTTCACATAACCAGCAGGATATTTGTTTTCTACTGATATAGGTCCATTTGGAAATTTATCCAAATCATATTTCCAAATTGATTCACACCCATCATCATCTTTATAGATGTGTTCAAATTTACGTGGTTTATCCTTAGCGCTGGGTTCTACTCTTGCCATAACATTACAAATATACGAAATTAATCTGAAACTACCAAATCTATCGGGTCCATTCTATGAACTTCATCGATAATATCCAATTCTACCTTTGGGTATGGAAAGACCTCATGTTTAAGCGATTTTAAGAGGGCTTTACGCTCCTTTTTATCTTTGGTTAGAATATACACATATCGGTGCTTACGGGGTTCTCTTTTAATCCAGAATGGGCTTGTAACCATTGTCTGAATTATCTTCGGGTCATTCGTTCCGTACTTTACATAAGAAGTCCGAGAATGATGCCATTCATCATCTTCACTCCATTTGAAAGACCAACTATCTGACCATCTGATTTTATTACCCTGATATATCCAATTGGTAGCTTGATATATCGTACCTAAATGCCCAGCG
>Ga0222712_10007083_pt1 | contig 10938 bp, 10 predicted proteins | sample C33_657DmetaG_FD_165043 | JGI IMG/M metagenome (GOLD analysis project Ga0222712, IMG submission 165043) | Estuarine water microbial communities from San Francisco Bay, California, United States - C33_657D | ecosystem: Environmental > Aquatic > Marine > Unclassified | place: USA: California... | reverse complement strand
ATAATTTAACGCACGCTCAGCAGAAATTGCCCCTACATTTTGAGTGCGATCCATGAAAATACGATTCCGCATGACCATTCCCTCAAATTCCTTCAAACCTTTAGGCAATCCTTCTAATAAAATATTGATTTTTTCAATGGCTACCTTGGACAAATCACGCTCCATTCCACCAAAACGACCCATGTTGGTCGTCAACCGTGCCCCACATAATTCCTCGTAAATTTCATAAATATGCTCCCTCCACTGATAGACATACAAGAAACCCGTTAAAGCTCCCGTGTCCACAGCCAAAATAGAATTACAAACAATGTGATCAGCTAAACGAGCTAACTCCATCATAATTACCCGAATGTATTGAGCACGCTTTGGAACCTCAATTCCTAATAATTTCTCAACCGTCAAATGCCAACCCATGTTGTTGATCGGCGATGAACAATAATTCATCCGGTCAGTCAATGTGGTAATCTGATAAAATGGACGACGCTCAGCAATTTTTTCAAAAGCACGATGTATGTAACCCACCGTTTGCTCCGCATCTACGATCGTCTCCCCATCCATCGTCAAGATATTTTGAAAAATACCATGCGTGGCCGGATGTGTAGGCCCTAAATTTAGTGTCGATAAATCATTCACATAAGGACCCCCTTTTTGTGTTTTATCTAAACCAACATTTGGACTATTTACTAAGGCTATTTCAGACATAAAATTTTATCAATAAGTAGATTATCTACCAAAAAGTTCATCAATCTTATCATGACGCGTCGCATCCTCTAACGGATATTCTTTACGCATCGGATGGTAATCCATATCATCCACATTTAAAATACGTGTCAAATTAGGATGACCTTCAAAAATAATTCCATAAAAATCAAAGGCTTCACGCTCCATCCAATTGGCCGACGCGTACAATCCCGTGATCGTTGGAAAATTAGGTGCATCAATAGGCGCATAGGCCTTAATCCACAAGCGCACATTGTTCTCTAAACTGTGCAAATGATAGATAACACCCAACTCCTGACCTTTCGCTTCCGGAAAATGTATCCCCGCTAAATCGGTCAAAAACTGAAACTTTAAAATAGGATCTGCATATAAAAAATGCATCATAGGAACAATTTGATCTACAGAAGTCGTCACCTGAAGAATCCCATGAGATTCTCCTATGCCATAAATAGCATGTTCCCCAAATGCCTTCTGAAGGGCTTCTATGATTTGTTGATTATTCAATTTTTCCATATCCCTACCCTTATTCGATTCCGTATGACGCTAATAAAGCCTTGTACTCTGGCATATTTCGCCTGCGCGTACTTTCTTTTTTTGCTAATTCCTGAATTTGCATAAATCCATCTAAGATTTGCTCAGGGCGTGGAGGACAACCAGGTACATATACATCCACGGGGATAATTCGATCTATACCTTGTAAAACAGAATACGTGTCAAAAATTCCCCCAGAACATGCGCAAGCTCCTACCGATAAAACCCAACGAGGTTCCGCCATCTGTAAATAAACCTGCTTAACAACGGGAGCCATTTTTTTGGCAATGGTTCCCATCACCATCAAAACATCAGCTTGGCGCGCAGAAAAACTAAGTCTTTCCGCACCAAAACGACCAATGTCATAATGTGATGCCATCGTGGACATAAATTCAATCCCACAACAAGAGGTCGCAAACGGCAAAGGCCAAAGCGAATTCGCTCTGGCCAGTCCCACCAATGAATCTAAACTTGTCGCAAAAAAACCTTGTCCCTCTAATCCCGGTGGCGATTCCACCATACTTATCTCTGAATTACTCATATCAACTAGACGCTATCTTGAAAATTATAAACCATCAATTCGTTTGAAAGTTTATTTTTCCCAGGTTAAAATTCCTTTTTTAATCACATACACGAATCCTGCTAAAAGTAAACCCATGAACACAATCATTTCATAAAATCCATTCCACGATAATTCCTTGAAATTAACTGCCCAAGGGTACATGAAAACAATTTCTATATCAAATAGCACAAACAAAATGGCTACTAAAAAATACTTGACTGAAATAGGTGTGCGGGCATCTCCTACAGATTCAATTCCACATTCGAACGTGTCATCTTTTTTCTCGGAATGCCTTTTAGGACCCAGCGCATGTGTCGCCAACATCGTGGCCACGATAAATGCAAGGGCCGCCGCAAGTTGGACAAAAATCGGAAGAAAATCCTGTGGTTGATAGTTCATTACTTTAGGCTAAAAAATGAAGCCGCAATTTAATTAAAAATCTAGTTTTTTTGAGATAATTTTTTAAAAATACTTTGTTTTTCCAGGTACTGCCACAGCATACAAACCATTTGCATCTGGCTTGGATGGCATGTCCGCATCCCAACTAAAAGTAGAAGGTGCTATATTAAGTCCTGAATTGATGGCTTTATCCCATTCAATTACTTGGCCTGAATAAGTGGCCATACGCCCTAAAATTGACGTCATGGTCGAATAAGCCCCATTTTCAGCATCAGCAAACTTGTATTCGCCGGCTGCCACAGTAGCCCATAATTCATCATGCTCTGTTTGATATGGATTATTTTCCTTCGTCTTTTTATCAAACGCATATTGAAGATTTCCCTTGTGATCAAAAATTTTGGCCGCATCAAAATGTATCTTTCCTTTCGTTCCAATCACATGCTCATCCACCTTAGCCCAAGTACCTGGGATATGTCGGCATTGACTATTCAGAATTGTACCATCCGCATATTCAAATTCAACAATGTGATGATCAAAAATTTCACCATAATTCTTTCCTTTTCTTACCTCACGTCCACCCGTTCCACGAGCTTTTACCGGATACCCATTTTTAGCCCAGTTGATGACGTCAATGTTATGAACATGTTGCTCTGTAATATGATCTCCACACATCCAATTGAAATAATACCAGTTACGCAATTGGTAATCCATCTCCGTCTGACCTTCTTTACGAGGTTTCACCCATACTCCGTCATTATTCCACCAGCAAGAGGCCGAAACAATATCTCCAATTTGTCCATCTTGCACACGTTTCATCAGTTCTCTGTAAGAGTTTTGATAATGACGTTGTAAACCCACCACCACATTTAATTTCTTTTGCTTCGCTATTTTAGCTGCTGCCAAAACGCGTTGGATACCCGCTGGATCTGTTGCCACCGGCTTTTCCATAAAAATTTGCTTTCCTTGAGCCACGGCTTCCTCAAAATATGGAGGTCTAAATCCTGGAGGAGTAGTCAAAATTACTACATCCGCTAAGGCCATTGCTTTTTTATAGGCATCAAAACCTACAAATTTATGGTCTTCAGGAACATCCACTTTTTGGCTAATTGGGATTGCCTTCGCTGAAGCATCCTTCGCTCTCGATTTCATCAAATTGTTGTAACAATCATCTAATCGATCACGGAAAACATCAGCCATCGCAACTAATTTGATATTTTCTTTCGTACTTAATGCCTGAGTAATGGCACCTGTTCCACGGCCTCCGCAACCAATGATGGCTACTTTTAGCGTATCGCCTACCAGGCTTTGACCTGCAAATGCATTAGCTGCCCAAGGACTTAAAATCAATCCACTAGCTGCTAAGCCTGACTGCTTAACGAAATCTCTTCTTGAATTTTTCATGTGTAAATAGTTTAGATTCTCAATTTAAATATTTTTCAAAAAATGTCCTAATTTCCTGTGCACTTGGCTGCGGATTAGGTCTAATAATTCTAAAACCAACAAAGGGGGCATCCGCGTTCCACCAAATACTTTTAGGTATTTGTGGATCTCTGCGATTCCAAACTGGATCTGCAGCAAATCGGGCGAAGGGGCTAACTAATACCTTTTCATCTTGAAAATTTCCCCCTCGAACAATCGCATCCGCATATTTATCTGTAAATACAGGTGATTCAGCTTTTTTATATCCTTCCGCATCATAATGATCTAATACCCATTCTGAGACATTTCCCAGCATATCATACAAACCAAAGGCATTCGGTTTTTTCAAGCCGACTTGATGGTATTTTTCTTGTGAATTTTTAGCATACCAAGCATACTCATCTAGCGGCTCGATGGGATTTTTTTGGCCCGCCTTGCACGCATATTCCCATTCTATTTCCGTTGGGATGCGATAAAAAATACCCGTTTTCGCATACAACCATTTGCAATACATGATGGCCGAATATTGCTGCATTGAATTGGCTGGGAATCCACCTACTTTCCCCATACCTAACGTAAAATCAATGTAAGGAGGGCTAGGTCTAGTAACCGCATCAGGACCTGTTTTAGCCGGCTTAGGTTCTGGGTCACGCTCCTCCTCAAAAAATAATTGATATTCATCGTAGGTTACCTCTGTTTTCCCCATCCAAAAAGCATTTACTTTAACTTTTTTCTGGGGACCCTCATCTGCTTTATGTCCCGCCTCTTGGGCCGAACTGCCTAATAAAAAATCGCCTGAAGGAATAGCCACCATATCGAAAGAGACCGTGCTTCCAGGAATCGTTTGTTTATAATTACTAAGTTTTTGGGCTGAAATTGGCTGACAAACAAGAACCAAAAAACAAGATATCAACATGTATTTCATACTACAAAAGATTACGATTAAATAAAATGTTCAATTTATCAGCGTTGAATTCCCAAACCAATAAGCGAACATCTGGCAATTTTACCAATAATTTTTCAATTTCCTGTATCGTCATGATGGTGGCAGCCGTCGCAATCCAATCGGCCAGCGTCCCATCAGACGCTATGGCTGTGGCAGAACGTCCATGCGTTAATGCCATTCCGGTTCTCGGGTCTAATACATGTGAATAAGTTTGATTGCCAATGCGAACTTGTTGGTAAGTCTTTCCTGAACTCGCTATGGAGCAGTTTTTTACAGGTAGCATTCGATCTGAAACGGATGTCCCACCGGGGATTTCTAGGCCAACGATCCACGCTCCGCTGGTATCAGCCTGCGTCGTCAGGCAAATTTTCCCTCCAGCATCTACTAACACATTAGGCCATGAATTATTTATCAAATGGTCTAAAACTTTCTGCGCTACAAATCCTTTGCCCAAGGATCCTAAGTCCAATTGGCAGTCGCGGTCCACTAACCGTAATTGGGAAGAATCTTGGGAAAATTCAATGCAATTCCCTTGAACAGCCCAAGCAATTTTTCTAAGTTCATTTTCATTTGGTAAAATTTTATCCCGCCGCGTTTTTCGCCAGGCTTGAACCAATCGGCCCACTTTAACATTCAACGCTCCGTTTGTCATTTTCTCTGCACGCATTGCATGAGCCAAAACCTCTTTCAAAGGGGGATGAATCGAAAAAAAATCACCTGTACCTGCTCTAAGGTTTACCTGACTTAATTCTGAATTTATTTGATAATCGCTCAACTGAGATTCTAATTCTTTGGCTAATGCAAAAGAGCTTTGAATTACGTTCGAAATTCCTGTGCTGTCCTTAGTAGAAACAACGATCCGAAAGGGTGATCCCATTCGAGCCGTCTCAAAATTATATTTAACCGTTTGAGCAAAATTTTGTTGGTAAATAAATAAGAAACAAAGGAATAGAAAATTGATTTTTTTGTTCATAATTCAAATATTACAAAAAAAAATTGTAATTTTATCCGGCAAATAAGGGTAGTATTCGTTTTCATCAACCGTTTACCCACACCCATTCAATATATTTGCTATGCTCGATTCCAATAAATTTCTTTTTGAAGCCTTAACATACGATGACGTATTGTTATTGCCTGCCTATTCTGAGGTATTGCCTCGAGAAGTAAGCACACAGACTAGATTAACTCGAAATATTACGATTAATATTCCGATCATTTCTGCTGCCATGGACACCGTAACGGAATCAGCTTTAGCGATTGCATTAGCCCAAGAAGGTGGAATTGGAATCATTCATAAGAATATGACGATTGACCAACAAGCCGCACAAGTACGCAAAGTAAAGCGATCTGAGTCTGGAATGATCATTGATCCTGTTACTTTAAAGGACAATCAAACCTTAGGAGATGCTCAGCGCATCATGAAGGAATTTAAAATTGGAGGAATTCCTGTCATTGATAACGGAGGGAAATTGGTGGGGATATTGACCAACCGGGATTTGCGGTTTCAAAAGCAAACGGCACGTCCGGTGGCTGAGATTATGACGAAAGTGAATTTGATTACGGCCAAAGAAGGCATTACCATGGAAGATGCTGAAAGCATTTTACAGGAATATAAAATCGAAAAATTGCCGATTGTTGACAAAAATGGAAAGCTTATCGGCTTGATTACTTATAAAGATATTTTGAAACGCAAATCTCATCCTTTGGCATCGAAAGATTCCTTAGGCCGTTTGCGTGTAGGTGCCGCGGTGGGAGTTACTCCAGATTTATTAGATCGGGTACAAGCTTTAGTCCAAGTGGGAGTTGATGTAATTAGTATTGACACTGCCCATGGACATTCCAAAGGAGTGATCGACGCATTAAAGTCGGTCAAAAAAGCATTCCCAACGCTTGAAGTTATAGTGGGCAACATTGCAACAGGGGAAGCAGCTAAGGCCTTAGCAGAAGCGGGAGCCGATGCCGTAAAAGTGGGAGTAGGCCCTGGCAGTATTTGTACGACGCGTATTATTGCGGGGGTAGGAATGCCCCAACTAACTGCAGTTTATGAAGCGGCAAAAGCATTAAAACCTTATAATATTCCACTCATTGCCGATGGCGGAATTCGGTATTCAGGGGATTTGGCCAAAGCCATTGCCGGAGGAGCGAGCACAGTGATGATCGGATCCTTATTAGCCGGGACGGATGAAGCGCCAGGTGAAATGATTATTTTAGAAGGACGTAAATTCAAATCATATCGTGGGATGGGTTCCTTAGAGGCTATGGAAGATGGTTCAAAAGACCGTTATTTCCAAGATGCGGAAGATGACATTAAGAAATTAGTGCCAGAGGGGATTGTAGGCCGAGTGCCATTTAAGGGTTCTGTGACTGAAATTTTATACCAAATGGTCGGCGGATTGAAAGCCGGTATGGGATATTGCGGCGCAGCGTCGATTGAAATCATGCAAGAAGCGAAATTTGTCAAAATTACCTCTGCGGGTGTAAAAGAAAGTCATCCACATGATGTGAGCATTTCGAAGGAAGCTCCGAATTATTCAGCGAAATAAAAAAATAAATGATTGAATTGAAAAGCCAGCCCTGATCGGTTGGCTTTTTTTTCTGCCAAATTACCATAAAACCATGTTTTATCCCAAACGGTAATAGGCTGATGAAAATCATCGCCTATTACAAACCACTTTCATTAAATAAACATTTTTTAACCCCTAATTATAATAAGTTATTTTTTTGTAATGATTTCGATGACTCCATTGACGCCTTTTTCAGCGTATTTTGCCAAAGCTTTTTCTCCCTTTAGGACATTAATGGCTTCAATTGTATTTGGATTAATTATGTTTAAATCCAAATCTTTCATAATAACTCCATCAACAACCACCAAGGGTTTGTTTTTTTCAATTCGAGGAGCGACGAATGTTACACCATCTACCTCCATGCGCAAAGGTTTCGCACTTACAGCCTTTCTGTCTGCTACCTTTTTTGCAATAAATATTATTGGATTGTCAGAAAAAGAACCTCCCCCAACTGTGTCCAATTCAACCTTCAAAACGGATCTTGGTCCTGATGGAGCAACGGGTGGAGAAGGTGGAGAGGGTGGCGGCGGACCAGGCATATCTTTCGTGGCAACAGAAAATACTTTCTTCCCCGTTTTAGGGTCTGAAAAAGTGGTAGAGTCTGGTCGCATTGTTATTGTGTATTGAACCTCTGCTTTTTTCTTAGGCTTTGGTTTTTGCGCGCTTAATTGGATAGAGAATAAGGCCAAAATAAAGGCCAACATTGGTAACACGGCCACCTTTCTCAGGTAGGCGTATTTAGGGGATTGGGAGATTGTTAACATGATAATTCTTCGTTTAATGGATGAATAATAGAATGAGTGACTAGGGTTTAAAAAATGATTGCCGTAATGAGTTTGTAAAAGCATTTTGGCGAAAGCATCCACCTCTCCGGCGCCTACAGCTTCCCGGTCAGCAATAAATTCGTGAATGTTTTGTAATTCCTTTTGGATGAACCAGTTGAATGGATTCATCCAAAAAACAGCGCATATAATCTGCGAAAAAAGGCGGTCCCATGAGTGTTTCTCGCGGATGTGGGCGAGCTCGTGCTTCAATATTTTTTGACCACTTTCATCCTCCATGGAGATGGATTTTTTCCAAAAAAGATTCGAGAAAAACGAAAAAGGAGCTTCGTCCAAATCCGTTTCGATAAAGGTGAATTCACCCATTTGTGTATGACTATTCTTCGCTTTCAATCGGAAAATCCGCAACACCGAGTAGACCAAATAACACAAAAATAAACTGCTTATGGTGGCAATGATTATGATTTCCCAAGAGATATTTTCATCCTGCACTGGTGATGCGGGAAGCTGTGTCAAATAAATCAACACATGCTTTGCTCCTGCGACCTGTTCCTCTGTTACGCTAAACATAGAGAGTTTAAAGAAGGGAATCGCTAAACTCAAAGCCATCGAAGCCAACAGATAAAAACGATTATAAGCGTGGTAAATCGTGTTCTTCAAGAACAGCGTATAGTATCCAAAGAAAACCCCCGACAAAATCGTTGATTTCAACAGATACATAAATAGGTCTGTCTTACTCATCTCCTTTCGATTTTAAGTTTTGCAATAACAACTCCAAATCTTCGATGGACATTTGCTTTTTATCCACTAAGTAGGATACCACATTCGTGTACGACCCTTCGAAAAATGATTCCGTCAAACCGGCCATTCGTTGGCCCGAATAATCCTGCTTAGAAACTTTTGCGGAATACAGATTATTCCGATTGGGGTTTGAGATTTGGACAAAATCCTTCTCCACCAGAATCTTTAAAAGCGTTGCCACGGTATTCGAGTGTGGCTTTGGCTCTGGCAACAGCTCAATGATGTCCTTTAAAAACCCACCTTCCGATAAGTTCCAAATCACCTGCATAACCTGCTCTTCTGCTTGTGTTAATTTTTTCATCTTTTTAGATTTTTGTTGGGACAAATGTATAACTAAATTTTTAGTTACAAAATATTTATAACTATTTTTTTAGTTATAAATTAAATGATAATGAAATTACCCTAAAAATGGGTGATTAAAGACGGTTTAGAAAATACAGATGCATCAATTAATCCTTGTTTGAAAAAATTGAAACCTCTTAAACCCTTGAAAAAATAAATAAAAAATCCGATGAATGTTACTGCTGATACCCCTGCACGGTATCCACGAAACATTGAACCTTGTCCGGATGAATATCAGGATAAACTCCATGGCCTAAATTCGCGATGTATCGTTGGCCCCCAAATGCCTTCAGCATTTCCTTGGTCTCTGCTTCCACCGTTTTAAAATCACCATATAAGACACATGGATCTAAATTTCCTTGCAATGTTTTATTGGGTCCCACCAGTGTGCGGGATTCCGTAATATCCATATTCCAATCCAACCCAATGGTCTGACAATCTAATTGGGCCATTTCGGCTCTAGCAAAGAAAGCCCCTTTGGCAAATAATGTGAGAGGGACCTCTTCTATGGCATCACAAATTTGCTTTAAATAAGGAGTTGAAAATGTGCTGTATTGAGTGGGTGATAAAATACCCGCCCAAGAATCAAATATCTGTAATAAATTAGCTCCAGCCATTTGCTGAGCTTTTAAATAGGCAATGGTAGAGTCTGTGATTTTTTGCAAAAGCGCGTGCGCCAATTCAGGTTCAGCATACAGCATTTTTTTTGCTTGAGAAAAGGTTTTTGAACCTTTCCCCTCCACCATGTAACAGAAAATAGTAAAAGGTGCACCGGCAAACCCAATTAAAGGCACGCGCCCAGCTAATTCTTTTTTGACTATTTTAATGGCGTCTAATACATATTTCAAATCTTCTTCGGGATTTGCTAATCGAATCTTGGCTAAGTCGGCACGCGAACGAATCACTTCAGGAAACACGGGGCCTTTTTGTTCTTCCATCAAATAGGGCAAACCCATCGCCTCAGGGACTACTAAAATATCGGAGAAAATAATCGCCGCATCGACACCAAAGCGATCTACCGGTTGTAAAGTCACTTCAGCTGCCATTTCTGGATGAGTAGCCAAAGCAATAAATGAGCCCGCTTTTGCCCGAACCTCTCGGTACTCAGGCAATATTCTACCTGCTTGGCGCATCACCCAAACGGGTACTCGTTCAACGGGAAGGCCTTGAGCGGCACGCAGAATTAAATCGTTTTGTAATTTTTCCATTTTGAAGGTACAAAGGTAAAGAAAAATTAGGTATTAGGTAAGAGGTAATAAGTAATAGGTAATAGGTATCAGTTATTTAAAAACAATTTATTGGCAGGAAATATAAGATTTATTATATTGTAATTCTTAATACCTATTCCTTATTGCCTATTACCTAATTTTACCTAATACCTAATCTTATCTAATTTTCACTATTACTTATTACCTCTTACCTATTACCTCTTACCTACTACCTAATCTTACCTAATACCTCTTACCTAAAAAAAACTTACCTTTGCAGCCTAACAATTACCTCATGGCTGCAGCACCGATTATCGCCCGTTTCATTACCAGCAATACTGATTTTACCAAAAGTCCTCCAGCTAGGTTTCCAGAATTTGCATTTATTGGCCGGTCTAATGTAGGGAAATCTTCATTGATCAACTCGTTAACCTTCCACAAAGGTTTAGCAAAAACGTCTCAAACGCCAGGAAAAACGCAATTGATCAACCATTTTATGATCAATGAGAAATGGTATTTGGTCGATCTGCCTGGCTATGGATACGCTAAAGTAAGCAAGGAGAAAAGAAGGGATTTTGAAAAAATGATTTTTGATTATCTACTTCACCGAGAAAATCTAACATGCCTTTTTGTCCTTATTGATGTTCGAATCAAACCCCAAATG
>Ga0222712_10007082_pt1 | contig 10939 bp, 14 predicted proteins | sample C33_657DmetaG_FD_165043 | JGI IMG/M metagenome (GOLD analysis project Ga0222712, IMG submission 165043) | Estuarine water microbial communities from San Francisco Bay, California, United States - C33_657D | ecosystem: Environmental > Aquatic > Marine > Unclassified | place: USA: California... | reverse complement strand
TTCACAGAAGGATGGCTTCATCCACTTGAATGACTCAAGGGTCCCAGCTAGCGGCGCGTTTTTCAAACAGCTGGCTTCCCTACTTAACATCAACCAGACCCTGAACTCTAAGTTCGAGAAGAACGGTGATGCAGCAATCGGTAATAAACTTATCGGTGCAGTAAAACATTATACAGAGCGTAGAGGTGGAGATGTTCCCCTTATGATGGTCGCTAACCGTGATCAGCGCGAAGTAACAGGTATCGTGAAAGCAGATAAGTTTGCACGTATCTCTAATGAGACTCTATTTAAAACTGCAGAGGAGATCCTTAACGAGGTTCCAGACATGCATATCGAGTCTATTGACAATGGCGGCGGAACAAGCCGTATTAACCTCATCCATACAAGCGAAGTAGGATTCGAACGTATTGGTAAAGATGAGGTCTTCCGCTTTGGAATCTCTTTAGTGAATAACCCTACACAAACTCAGGTAGATGATTTCTTCTACAGATTAGTATGTGCTAATGGAGCAGTTGCTAAAGACATGACAGCAGCATTCCAATTGAAACAGGCAAATGCTCAAGGTATTGCTGAGTTATTCCAATCTCTTAAAGCATATGGTAAGAATGGTTTTGTACCACGTGCATTCTCTGAAAGATTGGAACGAGCAACCGGTACACGTGCTAGCTTGCAAGAGGTACAGAGAGCGGTTGACTCCGTAGTAGGTAACCTTAAGCATGAGGATCCTGAAATGAGACGTCGTCTACAGGAAAGCGTAGTAGATAATCATTTCCCAATGTATAAGTCTACTATGGCAAGAGTGTTTAATGCAGGTCATAACCCAGATTTCTTGACTGACAAACAAAAGAGTTTCATCAAGACAGGTATGAGTGTATGGGATCTTGTAAACGAATTGACATGGTTAGGTAGCCATAACACTGTCGAGGAATACGAAAACCGTGCTCGCTTCAAAGCAGCAGGTGGAAGTCTCTTCGCTAAAAGTAACTACGATCTGGAAGCAGCACAGTTTGCAACCATCTAGTTTGATTGATTGATTGATAAAATAAAAGGTCCCCGAAAGAGGACCTTTTCTTTTTAACCTAAAACCGTACTCCGTAGTCCAGTATAAGATATCGGAGTTCTTATCCAGCTATTTAAATCTAGACCGTTTCAATAGCTAACCCAAAGGGATCTGCGCAAGCTGGTCCCTTCTTTTTTGTGTAGAGCCCGGGCTTAACGACCCTGTCCTACGTACTTCTTGGGCTTCTGCTCCTTAGGACCAAAGCTCTTCTTAGCCTTGCCAACCTTCTTTACCTTTACACGGAAGGGGGTTCCTGCGGTAGCGCCTTTCTTTGCTGCCATATCTAGACCGGGTTATTTGCAATTATTTATTAAGAATGGGTATAATATAATTAGGCCCAAAAGCCCGGGCCCATGCCGACGGGGCATAGGTATTTTTACGCACCCCGCTCCGTGGGGATCCCCGGCCCCTGGAGAAATGTCCGCCTAATAGAGGCCCGGGAAAATGTTAATAACTTTATTAAAGAAAATTGTCAGGTGTCGCGGAAAAGTGGTATATTAGCTATAGGTAACAGGTTAAGAACTCCTACCAGGGCTGGACCCCGCATAAGGATCCAGGAGAGTATACTCCGACCTACCTCTCTCTAGGGGTGCAGAACTAATGATCTACACTACTCTGCTCTATATTAAAGTTTTTAATTATATGCCGAGCTCCTTGGCGCTGGCGATTATATCTACCAGTTCTTCCTTGATTTCGTCGACGAATTCCTGCCGCCCGACCTTGGGCTGGATTATATGTATATCTACACCATGATAGATTAGCACCCTTTCTATAAGATCCCAAGCAAGAAAGCGGGCAAGGCGGTCTGGTGTTTCTATAATAAGAGTACTAACCTTTTTGCGCAGGACAAGGTCTAAGATCTTATTCAGACCAGGTGCATTATCATCCAGTCGGTTCGCGCGTCTTACCTCTTGGATTACCTCATCGACCCGGATTCCCCTAGCCGTGCAATAGCCCTGTACCCGGTCCACCTGCTCCTTAAGTCTCGTAGCACTGGATATCCCCGCGGCTCCAGAGTCCGGAATGGGGGCCGTTCGGCAATATACTATTACTAACCGGTCTTGAGGTACCCTACTCCCTAGTAGATATAGTATCTGGTCTGAGTCTATATAGACCCTACCGTTAACTCTATTCTTCATAGGGGTTATCTTACCCTGCTCTATATAGCGGCCTAGCGTACGGGTAGTTACACCCAGTCTCTTCGCGGCTTCGCGGCTGCTGATCAACTCGCCTGTTGGGGCGGTCTGCGGTATTGTAGGTTGTATCTTCATATAGGTTATTTATACAGACAGCCCGACGCCCGGTGTCAGCAAATGTCCACTAGTGTCTATGTTTCCAGGCTGGTCGCCCGATCCGAGGAACCCCGTAGCGGGCCCGAGACGAGAGACGCACCACTCCGTAGTCCTTAAGCTGGACCAAGTGGACCAGTCTGGGTCAGGCTGGGGCTGGCACTCCGTAGTCCCGGTACCTGGTACAGCGGCTGGCTGGGGTCTAGCCTATCCAGGTTACTCCCTAGTCCCGGTCTGGCTGGGTAGAGTCTGGATAGGGTTGGTGATAATATAGAGAAGAGTAGTGTAGGTGGGTCTTATACCTAGGGTTAGGCTTGTTCTTTCTTTTATTAATATAGGTAGGGATAGTATCTTGTGTAGGCTAGATACAAGTAGTGTTATTATAGGTAAAGAGCCGCCCCTCAGAGTTTTGGGATCCCAGAAAGTCCAGAACTGGCCCGTCTGCTGGGAATAAATATCTATATGAAGAAGATAAAACCATTTAGAGGCTGGCTGGTGGAGAACACGGAGATTAGTCGACTGCTGGCACTGGGTCTAGCCCAACCTGAAGAAGTAGTTAAGGACCACTTTACCAAGATTGCTGCTGGTACCGACTGGCCAGTAGAAGACTGGACTGGTGCTGAACTTGACGATGACGGTACCGAGGACAGTGATATCCATTTTATAAGAGCCAAGATCGGCGGAATAGCTAAACCTTCTGGTTTCTTACAGAGTCTTTCCTTTGCGGTTTGGCCTGATGGAGGTGTCCTCTTAATGCTAGACGATTTAGGTCAGGTACCTTGGCGCCGGCTCAATACCCAAGAGGAAGTCGACCAAATCCTAAACTGGGGAGAGTATGCACCCGTTAAGTGGAATCGGGTCGAGGCCGAGGACTGGACCCTATTATGGCAGGACGCCCTTAAGATTTGGGAAGATGGTCACCTTGAATAAATAAACCAGAACAAACCATTTTTAACCATGACAGAACAGGAATATCAAGCTAAACTTAAGGAGCTCTACCTAATTGAAGAGGCTCAATTAACATTACAAAAACTTTATAAACAGGGCCATTTTAGCTTTGGAGCAGGCGGCGGCACCAAGCCAGATAACTGGATTACCGTAACCGATACTGCTTACCTCTATCCAATACAATATATTGAAGAGGGTTTAACTCTTACCCAAGCTACTGTAACCCGCAGCGGTAACCAGATTATTACCCCAACCCTTGCTGATATGGATGCTCTATTCTATGATATTTGGTATCGTACTCAGCAAGCTCTACCTCACCCAACTATTCCAGGAGGCGGTGGTTTTTCCTGTGCAGTGGGTACTGAATTGACTGGTTCATTTAATATACTTGAGTTTAGACTCTCAACCGGTCAATTAATTATGATTTGGCAAGAGGTGACCCAAGTTACAGATCAAGCTGACCTACCAAATAGTGGAGCATCTCCACAAGGCACGGTTGGCTTTGTGCCAATTTGGATTGATGGCGATGGTAATGGCGTAGCTGGAACAATTACTGAGGCAATGATTGGTAATTTTGACCCGCTAAGAGTAGTCAAAATTTAAGTCTTAACCTATTATAAAAAGAAAGGGCCCCAAATTGAGGCCCTTTTTTTATGGAGTAAATTTGGATTAACAGGCATAGAATCCTTCAACCCAACCACAGTTATTAAGCTGTAAGGTTGTACCCGCTGTAAAAATAGTTAGGTCATCTGCATGGAACCAGTTTCCTCCACCAACAAACGGCTGGGTAAGGGCCTGGTCCAACCAAATGCGGTCGACTTGCTGCCAATAGGTTCGGTTAACCCAGGCAACTTGAGTATAGGGTCCATTAAGATTACATGAATTTGCATCCGGCCCACTTAATCTTATTTGCATAGGACTAGGCTGGCTTAATTGGGTAATTTGATTAATGCCTAATCCATTTCTATAGGTAAAGAGGAAATCATCAATTCTAAACTGATCACCGTCAACTGCTTTAATTTCTTGAGCAAGGGTTGCATCCAAATAGAGTAGGGTACCTGGTGCAAGGGTTGGAGTGGATGGCCATACCTCAATGATTCCACCAAATACAAGTTCTTCCCAAGCTTGGGTTGAGGTAGGATCAGTTGAACCATAATACCAATCTCCAGTTTGACCGGCTGGCGTATTAATATAGGAATATCTAAATTGTAGAGAGTCTGAACAGTTTGAGGTTGGAATAGAACCGGGTCCACCTGCTCTACGGCCTAATAGGGTGTAATAATAATTATGATTCATAGTATAAGATAGTTGTTATAGCTATTTATTCTCGGGATAAATAATAAGAAAAGAGTAAAACTCTACAATGAAAGCAAAATCATTTAATCAATTTATCACTGAAAGTTTCGGTGATGAAATGGCACAGCGCCATCAGGAAAAGCGTAGACTTCAAGATCTAGGCTTAGCCGATAATCCAATGGATCAACTAGAAGAGATGTTGGTACGCAGACGCTGGAAATATTCTAAAAATTCTGATGGCGGGTTCCAGATTGAGCTAACCCGTTGGGAAGCCGAATCAACTTATCTTTCGCGAATGGGTGCACGCCACCAAAAGAAATATCCAAATACCTATGTATTTGATGTAACTGACTTTGGTGCAGAACCCGGTAAAGTTAGAATCCTATGGTTTTCAAGCAAAGACTCTGTAAAGGAGGTTGAAGTTGAGGCAAATCCAGAAGGAATTATTCGTAAAATCGATCAACTATTTAGCGAGCGCAGTGTTGATTAATCGTCATAACATATGGGAAGCCTTTTCATTTGGGGCATGGCAGCGACTACAAGATCTTGGTCTAAGTGAAGAGGGTATTGTTGCAAAGCGTATTGAACTCCACCGTAAGCTGATAAGTCAAGTAGTAGATCCAGAAGAATTTAAGGACCTGTTAGTTGAACTTGGTTTGGCTATTATTAAGGTTAAAGTTACCCGCAATAAAGGCTATGCTATGCATCAATCAGTTGCTATCGCTGGGCCAGAAGAAGCATTTAGTGAATTAAATAGGTGGTGGAATGGGCAAACCGGTCGAGACTGTCCACTTTACCTGCATCTTGAGCCGCACCATGCAAATAGCCCGCTGGTTAGGGATCGTTGGGAAAGGGCAGTTTCAAGTGGAACCCCATTTACAGTTGGTGCGCTTAGCGATCATGATGCAGAATTATAATTAAGTACTATGAAAAAACTAATATTATTAACAATACTGGTCCTAACCCGCTTTACTGCCACTTCACAAGTTGCACAAGACACAGTTAAGCTTACTCCACAAGAACTATTTGAATTTAACCAACAGTGGACCAATTTGGGAACAACTCAATCCTATATTGATTTTTCAAAGGATGTACTTAATACGTCGGACCTATCGCTTGGTATTGTTGGCAGAAAGGTTTCAACAACCCTTAACCTAGCAATTAGTAAAGCGTCAACTAGTGGTAAGTGGACCAATGCTGCTTTAGTATCAATAAATCCAAGTTGGAAATATTATGGACTTGGTTGGGCTGTAACCCGAAAGACCTCTACTCGAAAAACTACACTACAGGCAATCGGCTCATTTGATTTTACATTTCAGAAAAATCTTAACTTGTCTATTATTGATCTGTTTAAAACTAAACGCTTTGGAAACTTTGGTTATAACTTAACTGCATCTCAAACCTGGTGGGGAGAGTGGGAAGGTCCATGGCAAGGGGAATATACAGTAGATTCTCTAGGTAATTGGGTTGCAAACGTCTATCCAATAATGCCTCCATCGAGACAATTAACTACCCGTGCAATGGCAATTTGGTCCTATCCAATTCAAATGAAAAGAGTCACAGTTTCTCCACAACTAGTTTTAGTTAGCGATATTCATCGCAGCTTTACTGATGGTACTCTTGATATTTCATATCTAGCAGATTTTAATTTGGATGCATATTATGGTGTACAATTTGATTGGAAATTAGGAAAGAATTTTATCTTAAATAGTAATATTAGATTTAATAGTACAATTGATAGATCCAATACCGGTTTTAAAAAGAGCAATCCGGTTCTATTTGCAATCGGAACAGGTTTCTAACAAATAGATAATTTTATAATAATTAAAGAGATGAAGATACAAACATTTAAGGGATGGTTAAACGAAGCAGCAGCTCCAGTACCAGATACAATGATAGAAGATGGTCTTGAAATTATAGATGGCCTGGTTAGCAGAGGATTTGATCCTAAAGTTGCAGCTGCTCTGGCTGGTAATATGTGGCAAGAAAGTAAATTTAATCCAGCGGTTCGTCCAGAATCTGCAGCCTATGTCGGACTTATTCAATGGGGCGATTATCTTGGTAAAAAACAAGGACCAGGTGCCCGCAAAACAAATTTAATTACAAAACCCAATTGGAAAGATAGAGAAGTTCAACTTGATTATATTAAAAATGAATTAGATGGAGCCTATAAATCAGTTGTACCTGCAGTTATGTCTGCTCCAACTATTCAAAAGGCAGCAGAGATTGTTGCAAGAAAATATGAAGGCTGTGCAGATCCAACTAATCCAAACAGATTAAATGCAGCAGCTCAACTCTATACCGAATGGACTGCCAGCAATCCAGACCCAATGGCATTTGATCCAGCACAAGCAGATCAAGCAACCGATGATTCTGCATTTGGCGAACCAGCAACCACTCAACAATAAGATAGATAACTATATGAAACACGTAAATGACTTTAATAACTGGAGAGAGTCTAGCCAAATTAACGAAGGCTATGAAATAACTCTGCAAGCAGCAATTGCACTAGCTGTAATTGGTTTTGCCGGCCTACGTCAAATTTTCTTAAGTCTTGCAAAAAACGTTGGATTTAAAGCTAAATTAGAAGAGAGCGATCTACTTAGACTGGTCGATGAAGGAATTGATGCAATTAAAAAGGCCGATAAAAGCGGTTCATCCTTTGCTCAATTAGAAAAGGAACTTAAATCAAGAGTTAAGTCTGGTAAAATTCAAACCATTAACGATATTATTAAATCAATTGACGAGCTAGATAAATGAAACACTTAATGCTATATGAAGAATGGTGTTCGGCTGGAAGCCTTCCACAATCGGCCGAACCTATTTTTGAAATTGACATGGATTGGTCAACCATTCTCCATGCAGCTGGCGATATTGCAGCAGCAGTCGGTGATGTTGTTGTACCTGGTTCGGGAATGGTGATTGACGTTATTAATATGCTCTCGTATTTTGTAGAGGCATCACTAAAGAATCCCAAAACCCAGCTTAATGATATTATTAAACTTTCGCTTAGCGGCTTAATTCAATTTATTGCAGTATTTGATCCTCTTAATATTGTATCAACTCTTAAACAGGGTTTAAATACAATTTTCGCAGGGGCCAGAGCAGCGGCGCCTCAAGCAACCGTTGCGGCAGCACGATATGCAGCAGAAGGTGTTAGGCGAGGTATACTAAGTCTGCAAAATAGTGCTCTTCGTATTATTAGTAATGTTATAACAACCTTATCTCAATCAAAATTTGGCCAAGTTATTGCATGGTTAAGTGGAAGGCTTGGAATAACTGATGTACTTGGCTGGCTTAGACGATTTGTAACACAAACTCTACCTAGTTATATTAAAACCTTCTTAGAACTATTGGCCAGATTAAATCCAACCGCAGCTGGTGCAAGCGGTACAAGCGGCGAAATTAGGGAACTTATTATTAAAACTGCAGGTAAAACTGCATTAACTGATTATGGTGTATCTTCAAGCGGAGATACAATTCATGGTATAGTTAAAAATACGGCCAATACATTTAATCCTTTTTATAATTCAAATGGAGGTTTTAATATTAATTCATATTTGACAGCAGGAATCAACACTAATTTTACAGGATCTGGTAAAGCCCAAGGCAATTTACCCTGGTTAGCTCAACCTAAATCTAAGTAATCAAAATCCACATATTGAGTACAAGATAAATAACTACAAATAAATTTAACAATTTTAAAATGGCAACAATTAAACTATTTGAAAGCTGGTTACAATCTCAAGCAATCAATGAACTTGCACCTATCGGCAATCTAGATTTATCTAAACTCACTATTTCTCAAAGTAGAAAGAATGAAGTATTAGCTAATGAAAAGAGAAATATGATATTTGAAAGAATTAAAACTTTTTTAAAGAAAAATGGTATTAGCTTTTCTTGTGATACTGAAACTGCTGCATATATTTTGGCAAAGCACCTCATATGGGCTCATGGAGACGAGACGTTTAATGAAACTAATATAGGTTTCACGCAAAGTGAAACACTTAAATTGATGGATTATCCAGACGATCCTAATCTAGTTCTTACGAATGGTATTTTTAATGAAGATCGAATTGAAGAGCCTGCCGATAATAGTTTAGGATCAGACTATGCAACTATTTCAAAGTTTTTAAATAATGCATCTCTAATTGCGATTGCTGAAGGCGGGGCTATGTATCCAAACGGTAGAGGGTACCGCCTAATGATTGACCCTACTACAAATTCAGCTAAAGCCATATCAAATCCTGACAAGGGTCTTAGATTTTATGGAACAACTACGACTAATCCAGCTATGTCTAAACAAGAGGTAAAAACTACAACTTGGGAAATTCCACAAGAAGGAAAAACTATTACTAAGAAATTACCTGGCACAATGTTTGCAACTGGCTCCATTGAATTATCTGATAGTAAAGAACTGGATGCAGCAATTGCTGAGCTAAAGGCTTTACTTGCGGATAAACAAACAAAAATTACTAAGATCCAAATTCAATCAAGCGCATCCGGCGATAGGGCTGCAGCAGACGGAAAAACTGGTTATCCTACCGGAACTACTGGCACCAATTATCCACTAGGTAAGCCATACAAACCTAAGGCTCCAACTGAATCTGGAAATGCACAATTAGCATTCGGTAGAGGCCAAACTATTAAATCAAAATTATCATCAGCACTAGGAGCTATTAACATGCCAATTGAAGCCCAAATTCAACAGGGCGGAGATGCTGCGCAATTTGCTAAACTTATTGTAACAATCGAAATGGTTACTAAAGCTGGTGTAAGTTTAACTAATAGCGAGTTGAATAATCTATTGCTAAAACCTAAGAGCGTAGAAAATCTAGCATCGACTAAAGTTCTTAAAGTATTCGCATTTCAAAACTACGGCTAGTATTCTAAATTAAAGCGTACTTTTATCTACATAATACCCTAACTGAAAAACGATATATGCGATTTTATAGTTAGGGTATTTTAGTATATTTACTGAAATAGCTCCATATCTACATAATAATACCCCAGATATTTGAGCATCTCCAAATTGAACCGTTCCAGTATCTCCAACTTGTTCCTGTCTTGGTGCAATGATTCCGCTCACATGATATTTAGATTGTAGCCATTTAGTTATGGCAGTCTCTGCAATGTATTGGTAAGTATTCTCTGCTTCAGATAGGATTGGAACTGCAACAATCATTTCCTGTCCTCTAAAATTTTCCCAGGCTTGGCCTCTATTATGACCCCATTTACCAGTCGTTGAAATTTCATTATTCCACTTTTTAGCTGAACCATACCAAAAATCAGTCCAAATATAGGGTTTTTCTTGTATAGTTCCTCGATACGTATTAATATGATTGAATACATATTTAGAGAGTTCCTTATCTTCTGTAACACTAAGTGGAATCCCATATTGAGAATATGCACCGGTTGATAATATTGCAAATACTGAAGAAATAATTAGCTTTTTCATATAGTTAATATACTAAAACTTACTAACTTCTGTTTGATAAGATAAATAACTACAAATCTATTTTAATCTTGTGCGATATATTAAATTATTTGAAGACTTAGAACCTTTTTATCAACCGAAACTTAATCCAAAGGTTTGGGGAGTTACTGATGTAAACTCTTCACCTAAAATCCATCCAGGTTTAAGAAACCGTCTATTAGTTATTGCTCAAGATTTCTATGAAGCGCTTAAAGTTGAGATTCCTATTGAAGATATTCACTTAACAGGTTCCCTTGCTAATTATAACTGGACTAAATACTCTGACTTTGACGTGCATGTACTTTTTGATTTTACAAAGATTAATGAAGATACTGCTCTAGTTAAAAAAGCGCTAGACGGTCAGCGTTTTATGTGGAATCAACGTCATCCGGTTAGAATCTTGGATCATGATGTTGAACTCTATGCACAAGATATTAGCGAACCGCATATTGCAAGCGGTCTCTATTCTCTCCTAAAAGACGAATGGGTTGCTGTTCCAATATTTAATCCACCATCAATTGATCCTAAAGACGTTAGTCGTAGAGTTGAAGCACTAGAAACTGAGATTGAAATGCTTGCTAAAGAGATTGCTACAAGCGATTTCGGGTTAATTCAGGAGCCTCTAATTTCAAGAGTTGATTGGCTTAAAGAGAAAATCATGAAAGCTCGCAAGGATGGTCTGAGTGAACGAGGAGAGTTCTCTGTTGAGAACCTAACGTTTAAAGCGCTAAGAAATTCTGGCCATATTGAAAAACTAATTGACTTAGGTAAAGAAGCCTATCGACGCCGCCACTCTGATGGAAACCCTATTGCATAATAGAGTAGAATATAATAAATCTCTAATACTATGCGATCAAAAATTAAAGACCT
>Ga0222712_10007081_pt1 | contig 10940 bp, 13 predicted proteins | sample C33_657DmetaG_FD_165043 | JGI IMG/M metagenome (GOLD analysis project Ga0222712, IMG submission 165043) | Estuarine water microbial communities from San Francisco Bay, California, United States - C33_657D | ecosystem: Environmental > Aquatic > Marine > Unclassified | place: USA: California... | reverse complement strand
GAAAAGTTAAAGTTTTTTAAATTATTAAAAGCTGTTGATATTTCATCAATTGATGTTGAATATTATTACGTCTATGAGGATCCATTATTTTACGATTACATTATAAAAGTAAAAGATAGATTCATAAATTTTTGTGCTATAACTGAAAACAATCAAGCTAGATATACCGTATTAGATAAATTGGATAAGTGGTTAGAGAAAAATCCAATTGATATTTTTGAGAAATCAGTTGTAAAAATTATTGAAGTTGACGGCCAACTTTGGTTTTATGAAAATATGCCTTATTATTCAGATTTAGGAAAGTTGTCTTATGATGATTGTTTATTGATGGATCAACAAATTAAGAAACTTAATGAACACATTCTTCCTTTTAAACAACAGTTAACTAAAGAAGAACAACTGAGTTATAACAAAATTATTTTTGATTATACTCCAAGTTACATGATGCCATCAACTGATAGTATTTTATTTGAGTACGGGGATATTTTTCGTTGTTTTGACTGTAATCGAATTAAAAAAACAGATACGGGTTTTAAATTTACAGGATATCAAGCATTTTTGTTCTATTATAAAAATTTTAATGTTAGTGTAATTTTAATGATGTCCATGTTATCAGATACATATAAAGAAAAAGAGACAAAATTAGAGAAGTTTAATGAAAATGAATTACAAACATTATTAGTATCAATAGAAGTACACAAGAGTAGAACAGATCACTATGCTGATCAAATTTACAAGAACGCAGAAGATTTTGCAAAGAATTTAACAGACATAGAAAGGATTATATGCAAAAAGTTGCCATCACGGGATCAACAGGATTTATTGGTAAGCACCTTATTAAACAGTTAGAATTAGATGGCTTTGAAGTAATTCAAATATCTAAGAACTTTGAGCAAGTAAATTGTGACAGGATTTATCACTTAGCATGTCCAAGCACAACCAAAACTATTACTGATAATACCATAGGTGTCATGGATACTATTTTAGATAGTACACGTAAAGCCATGATGATTTGTCCCTCCGCAAAATTTATTAATGCTTCAACTTTTGGCGTATTTGATATTGCAGACACTGTCCAAGGAGCGTATAATGTAGCAAAGCGATGTATGGAAATTTATCTTTTACATAGCGATATTGACTGCATCAATTATAGACTACCATCTGTATACGGAGAAGGTATGCACGACGATGCGTTTATTATGCGCTGTATTAAAGGTACTGCATACAAACCTACTCAACCAAACAAGTTGCATTACATTGCTCACATCAGTGATGTGGTAGAAGCAATGTCTAGATTAGAACAATTTAATACGGAAATTATTACTTTAGGTGATATTTATGAACAATTTACTACTGGGCGGCGCGGGCTTTATAGGCCAGCACCTAGCACACAGACTTCTTAAAACAAGACAAGAACGTGTAACCATTATTGACAATTTAAAAACTTCTAAGATCAATCTAGATGATTTTGAAGAATATAAAAATCTATTTGATTTTATTGAAGCAGACATAACACAAATGGAGGACAATGATTTATTAAAGTTGTTCAGTAAGAATCATAGGATCTTTCATTTAGCTGGTAGTGTTGGAGTTGAATATATTGACAAGCATCCTAGTGAAACTTTGTTTAACAATGTTGCTTTGAATAATAAATTACTACCATTATTTCAACGTGCAAAGAAACATGTAGTTTTTTCAAGCACTAGTGAAATATATGGTGACGGACCATTTTACGAAGAAGCAAATGCCAGCATAGGACCAAGCAGTAAACTTCGTTGGGGCTATGCTACGAGTAAACTTATGATGGAGTTTATGCTTAGAGCAAGTGGGTGTCCTTTTACTATAGTAAGATTTTTTAATGTAGTAGGTCCAGGACAACTTGGTGATTACGGTATGGTACTGCCAAGATTTGTGCAAGCAGCCAAGGAAGGAAAAGATCTCATTGTATACGGAAGCGGACAACAAATACGTTGTTTCTGTCACGTCAATGATGCAGTAGACGCACTTGTCAAAGTATCAACTATTAATGGCGAGCTGTTTAATATTGGTAATGATAGTCCGATAACAATTAATGATCTAGCAGATCGTGTTATAGCATTGAGTAACTCGTCAAGTAAAATTACTCGTGTTCCTTATGAAGAAGCTTTTTCATCTAATCACGGTGATATTAATGTTCGGATACCAGATTTATCAAAAATTAAACAGCATATTAAATACCTTCCTATTAATAATCTTGATGATATTATCAAGGATATGTTATGAAAATAGTGTTTATTTTTGCACACCCTGATGATGAGAGTTTTGGCCCAGGAGGAACTATTGCTAAACTTTCTGTAGACAATGATGTGCATGTTTTTTCATTGTGCAATGGAGCAAGACCAGGCAATGAAAATGTATCAAGTCAACGAGTTAAATCGTTTTATGAAGCTTGTAAACTATTTGGAGCAACAGGGACAATACACAATGTTCCTGATTTGGCTCTAACTGCACAACCTACTATTCATAAACTTGAAAGTATTATTGCTCAAATAAAACCTGACATAGTTTATACACATAGTATCTCAGACATACATCAGGATCATAGGGTAGTAGCAGAAGCAACGATGGTTGCTTGTAGACCCAAACCACAATCAACTATTAAAGAATTGTACTTCTGTGAAATACCAGCCAGCTCAGATTGGTCTTTCTATAAAGTACAACCTACATTTGAACCAAACGTCTTTGTTGATGTTGGGAATTTTATTAATATAAAAAAGCAAGCATTAGACTTATATCAAACTGAAACTTATCAATATCCTGATGCACGTAGTATTGAATCAATGGAAACTAGAGCAAAGTTTAGAGGAACACAAATTGGTGTTAACTATGCAGAAGCTTTTCAACTTGTTTTTTCTAGACGTTAAAAATCGTAGTTGAAAGCGTCAAGATCATCTTTAAATAGGTCACCCACTATTTTTTTACTTGACTCATTATAATACTCTTTATAAGGCCTGTGTTCACTTTTGTTTATATGTATGAAAGGAACGTGACATTCAAGTAAGTCCTGTAATAGATTAAACTTTTGATTGACTTCTTCAATTTTGATAACAATATCAGGCACTACATTATTAAGCCAATACATTTGACTTTCTTTTTGATGCAACAATGAATTTAGAGAATCATTGTAATTTGGGATAACCTCTGAATGCACCCAATGATCAAACCCTTTTCTATAAACTTGTAAAACTTTAATATCAATCTCAATTGGAATAGAGTCTAATTCTTCTTGTTTGACTCCGTACTGTTCTTTTGTACCCCCTAATGGTCTCTGTTTAAGTCGTGCCTCAGCATCTTGCCCTACGTGATGAAATATGCTGACCATTCTATCAAATGGATTTCGAACAAATGTAAAAGTTGTTCCGTAGTTTGGCCACTTCTGCTGAATCTCATCTAAAGATAAATGTTGCATATTATAAATTCTAGAAGTGTCTTCTAATATTTCACAATTTTTAATATTGTCTCTAGACCACCATTTGAAACTAGTAGTTCCTGTTTTAGGTATATTACGATAGGTTGCTGGAACGTAAGGGAAATGTATTGACATATTAAAGACTTAATTTTTTAGATATATAATTTTGTATGTATACCCTTGCGCCTTCTTCGGCTTCCCTAGTTTTCTTTCCGTATAGTTTTAATTTTTCATCTGTAGTTAATATATTACCAAACTTATCTGAATAGACTAGGGGCATGTGTAATGGGTAAACTTTTTCAATGTTTCCAAATTTCTTTCCGCCTCCATTAATTTTAGCAGAATATGACACAGCTTGGTACCAATTCATATGATCATTTTTCCATATACGATTTCTTTCAAGAAGTTCAAAATGACCATATTCTAAATGAACCCATGCTTCTCCGTCTCTAGAGTTGATTGCCGCATATTGCTCTTCAGGAGTCATTTCAACATATCCCAATGTATCATATGATTCATCAACAATTGATGGTCGAGGTTCATCGTCTTTATTAATTCGTAAAGGTTGGCAAGTAACAGTTTGATCTAACCAATTTTTGTGTATCCATTTACAAGTTTCTTCCATGGTATCAAGTGTTTCATGTGGTAACCCGGCTATTAAGTTAATTGATGCTCGAAATCTGTGACCAATATGTTTTTTGAAATAAGTTTTAACATCAAGAAGACCTTCTTTGAGTCTTTCTGGCGCCATTCCCTTTCCAATATATTTTAAAGATTGTGCATTAAAAGATTCTATGCCATATAAGTGTGCATGTAATCCAAGTCTTAAAAGTTCTTCTCTGTCTCTAGGCCTTGAAATCAATAAGTCAGCACGAATAAATGCACTAAAATACGGTTTCCAAGGCAATCTTTCAACTACATCTGCAAATTTTGCAATTTTTTCAGTACGATCGTTAAATGTTTCATCGCTTACACCATAATCCTGTACGCCATAATTATCATAATTGAACATCATTTGTTCATAAACACTTTCTGCTGATCTTGTATAATCACCTCTAACACCTAACACAGGAAAATTGCAAAATTTACATTGAAAAATACAGCCTCTACTAAATTCGATAACCCCATGATCTGTAGGGGTCATAAAATCTCTTGGTTCATATTTTATAACTGCTTCAGGAAATGGATGTGAAGGTAAATGTACTGTTGCATTAATAACCTCCATGTTACCTTTCTTAAGCAAAGGATCAAATATTGGAGTTTCTCCATTTGAAAATAACCATTTTAATAATTCATCTAGTGCGAATTCACCGTAACTCATTATGTGATAATCAAACGGTGCGTTGAAAAACGGAACACTATGGCCACCTGAAATAAATTTTAAATTAGGCCATTTTTCCTTTGCCCAATTGACTAAATTTGATAATAGTTGTTCGTTTTTTGTTAGATTAAATGTAATTGAAAATCCAAAAAACTTTGTATTTTCATTAACTCTAGATAATAACAGCTCTTTTATTTGATCAAATGACCAATATTCAACGAAATCTATAACTTCACAATCCCAATTTTGAAGTCTAAGATGATTAGCGATTCTATGAGCACCAGTAGCTCTAAAAATTCCGCCGTTGGTAACTCCAAAAATTAAACAATGATTCATGGAAATATTTATGTACGTAGTTATCACCAATAAATAATTCAAAGGATGCACCTATTATGACACAACGTATTTTAATTATGGGATTACCAGGAGCTGGAAAAACGTATCTAGCAGAGCGTTTGAAAAAACGTTTAGAAGGATATGAAAAAACTATTGGTTGGCTTAATGCTGACGAAGTTCGTAGGCATTTTGATGATTGGGATTTTAGCCGAGAAGGACGTATTAGACAAAGTCACCGTATGCGTGAGCTTGCTGATACTAGCAACACAGACTATTGCATTGTAGATTTTGTTGCACCTTTGGTTGAGATGCGTAATAACTTTAGAGCTGACTGGACCATCTGGATGGATACGATTGATGCAGGTAGGTTCGAAGATACTAACAAGATGTTTGTAGAACCTGAAATCTATGATTTCCGTATCACAGAACAAAATGCTGACAAGTGGGCAGACTTTATTGCTGAACATATTATAGATAATCGTAGACGTCCCCATTGGGATAATAAGAAGGAAACTGTACAGATGCTAGGACGTTGGCAACCTTGGCATGCTGGTCATCGTGCGTTATTTGAACGTGCTATTAAGAAAACAGGACAAGTTGCCATTATGGTACGTGACTGTCAAGGATGGCAAGGTAGTAATCCATTTGATTTCTTTCAAGTTGTTCGTAATATTAAGCGTGATCTTGAACCAATTTATCAAGGTCAATTTGAAGTAATACTTGTGCCAAATATTACTAACATCACTTATGGAAGAGATGTTGGATACAAAATAGAACAAGAGACATTTGACGAATCCATTACAAGTATCAGTGCAACAAAGATACGTAAGGAGATGGGTCTTGAATGAAAGCCCAAAACGTAGTTTAGTTAAAACTATAAGTTGGAGACTTACTGGAAGTGGGTCAACTTTTTTAATTAGTTGGCTTATTTCTGGTAGTTTAACAATAGCAGGGACTATTGCAACTGTACAATTAATTGCAAATACTATATTGTATTATTTTCATGAGCGCATATGGAATCAGGTGTCTTGGGAACGTTCTCAATAGCCAATCTTTCTTTTCCATAAAATTCGTTGAATCCAATTGATTTTAATACTGGAACGTACATTCCATCATTTTCATCATTATAAGGAAAACAAAATTTAGTTGGCGTAAATTTTAAATTTTCTTTAAACCATGCCACCATTAATTTTGTGTCATCAATAATGTGCATAGCTCTATGTGTGACTTTTCCTATATCTCTTAGGTTTTTGTGCTTGTGACTGTGTGCTCCAATTGTCACCCAAGGATCTTTCATTAATTCTTTGATTTGATCCAATGTCATATAATCTTCAAAATTACTAGAAAATGCTTTTTCGTGAGCTTGGTCGCATGGAGGAAATTCAGTACTTTGCGGCCCATTACAAATTATTCCAGAACTGATAAAGAATATCTTCTGTGTAGGTATATCTTTAAACTTTGGATAATAGTAGTACTGACTATAAAGTCCATCATCAAACGTTAGAATATAGTTTTCTAAGGGCAAATCAAGGAATTCCTCCTTGAACTCGTGTATCATCAACACTGGTTTCATAGTCTATTATTTACGCTAAATATCATATCGAGGACAAGAATATGCGAGCAACTGAAATTATTAGGGGTGTTTTGGATTTAATTGATCAAGTTGAGACCAAATCACCAGAATCTAGCAATCCAACAGCAGAAGAATATTACGATGACGAAACTCGTAGATTTGATCAAATATCTGATATCGTTGATACTGCGCCAGGAACTTATGATAATAGTCCTGCCGATGCTATTGCTAGTATTGAAACAGTAACTATCAAAGCTGGAGGCGGAACCAATGCTCCTAAGCATCCTGCAGATATCCGCACAAATGCTCCAAGTATGTATCCAAACTTCCAAATACAGCGAGGTGAGTAATGGCTGGTCGCATAACATTTTATAATGGGTTAACTAGACAAGGCAACGTTCAATTAAACGTTGAAACTACCACAGCAACTTTCCCAGCCTACGCAACTGTAGTATCCACTGCTGAAGCATTGGACATTAATTATTATTATTTTTCTTTAGCAAGAGATTCTAGATTCAATAGCTCAGATTATCCTACAGAATTTTTTAATCAAATTGAAACAGCATTAGGAATTACATTAGTTAACAACGACGTATTCATAGCAACACCATTGCAGGACGGCTTAACCAAAGAACAAAAACAAATACAGAAATTAGATATAGCTGCCGCAACAAGATTGGCAGATGGTAATCCAAGATCAGAATATGATATAACAGAGTTGCCAACACAGTACGATGATAACTCAGTAATTAATAATACAAACACGGGCGGACTGCAAGTAGGACGTCCTTGGGTTACAGGAGTATAACCTGTGCCAAATTTACATGACAATAGCACTAACTACATTCATAGTTATGAACCAAATACCAATGACCTCACCATGGCCATGGACTACAGCGCCGCTGGAGAACCGTTACTTAGAGTAAACAACGTAGGAGGTGTTACATATAACGATGCAGGCAACATTTCTGCCAGCATAGACGCATTTGGTCGTATGCGTGTGAGCAATCCCTACACACTATTTGATGGTGGCTTACGCTACAGAGACGATCCATTCAAATGGGATCAACAGGATACAGGCACAGCCACATCTACATTCTTACCTAATGAATGTTCAATGCTGATGAGCACCACAGCCGCTGGCACAAGCATACGACAAAGTAAACAAGTGTTTTCATATCAGCCAGGCAAGAGTCTGTTGACCATGATGACCTTTGTAATGAATACACCTACAGCAGGTGTAACACAAAGAGCAGGGTACTATGGAGCACAGAATGGTGTTTACTTTGAAGTAGATGGCACAGACATCAACTTAGTAATTAGAAAATATACAGCAGGTTCGGTGGACTCTACAACAGAAAAGATCCCTCGCAGTAGTTGGAATGGTGATAAACTAGATGGATTAGGCGGACAGAGTAACATTAGCGGAGTTACATTAGACATAACCAAAGCACAGATATTCTGGACAGACATAGAATGGTTAGGTGTAGGTTCAGTTCGTTGCGGATTTGTTATTAATGGACAGTTTATTGTTTGCCATATATTTCATCACGCTAACATTCTAAGCAAAGTTTATATGACCACTGCTTGCCTTCCTGTGCGTTATGAACTGATCTCAACAGGTCCAGCGGCTAGTATGCGAGCTATTTGCTCCACAGTGATATCAGAAGGTGGATATGCTAACCGTAGTCAAAGCCGTGCTATAGGAACTTCACTTACAGGCAAGGATCTTAGTGATACAGTTTACAAGCCTCTAGTGTGTATAAGAATGAAAGCGGCTAACATAGATAGCATTATAGTACCTACGTCGTTTGATGTCTACGGACTACAAGCGGCTGCTTTTGTCTATCGTGTAATACTCAATCCTACACTAACAGATGCATCATGGACATCTGCGGGTACAAACAGTTCTGTAGAATATGATATTGCTTCTACTGCTTTAACAGGCGGAACTGTAATTGCACAGGGTATCTTTGTGGGATCTAACAAAGGTGGTTCAGCACAGGTCAGTAACAACGAAGTAGACTTTAGTCAACAGTTAGGACGCACTATAGCAGGTGTATCAGATATATGGTGTTTAGCGGCCATCGCTACTACTAACAACGATGACGCTGTAGGCGTAGTAAACTGGCAGGAACACATTTAATGAGTTTCTTAGTTGCTAACCTTCCTCCCATACATTGTTATGTTCGCAGAGAATTTTTATATGATTTTAAGTCTGGACATGGCGAATACGAGCCCTGTATATGGGTTACAATCAAAAGCCTGCGCAGTCAGGCATTTAGAATAGAAGCTTACCTACCCAACTATGGCGCACTTTATGACAAGCTACCTCTCCATGCGTTTGTATCACGCACAGAAGATCTTAAACCTGAACAGTTTTTACCTCTAGATACACTACAGATTTGGGACTGCTTTAGCTATGATATAGCAGTAATACAAAAAGCATTTCTTAGAAATTTGAGCTGTAAATTCTACGCAAAGGACAAGCAATTTTATCAAGGCGACTATTTGTTCACAGTAGATAATGCCAGTCCAGATATGAATATCATCGACACCAGCTATAGCGAATGGCCTGAGGATCACAAGAGCTTTAACTTCATACAATTGGACAACGGGCAGTATGCGGCCCAACCCAACAATAGATGCATCTTCCTTGATGCCGCCAGCAATCCTAAGGAAATGAAGTTCCCAGATTTCAAAGTCTGTACTAGGAAATATGTGGTAGAAACTAACCCAAAATGGCAACTAGGAGACAGTGACTCTGTGACCTATGAATAAGATATAGTTAAATAGTAGAAAGGAGTTGAAATGAAAAAACTACTATTATTACTATTAGCTGTTCCAACACTGGTACTAGCACAAAAAGCGCCGCAGGGCGTAACTTACGATGCACAAATTATAAGGGTAAATGACGGGGATACAGTTGTAATTTCTGCCCCGTTTCTTCCTAGCCCACTTAAACCTGAACTTGCAGTCCGTATATACGGAGTTGACACCCCTGAAAAAGGATTTAGAGCTCAATGCCCTAGCGAAGATCAACGAGGACAAACCGCCACAGCTTTTACCAAAAACGCAGTTGCCAAATCCCTTAAGCGTCAAGTTACACTCTATGCGTGGGACAAATTTGGTGGTCGTGTATTGGGAGATATCATTTTAGATGGTATTAGTCTACGTCAAGAACTTATTCGCAATGGCTTTGCTCGTGAATATTTTGGTGAAGCAAAACAAAGTTGGTGTAATTAATGAATCCAAACGAATATCCAGTTTACCCAGAGGAGGATGGTTATGACCGCCCGCGAAATCCTTACAGCCCTCATTGAAGATTTAATTGAAGGTTTGGCAAGATTTGGCTGCGGACTAGCAGGAATATATTATGATTAACATTACAGAGTCAGCAAAAATTAAAGTTTTAGATTTACTAGCAGAAGAAAACAATCCCAACTTATCATTACGTACATTTGTACAAGGTGGGGGTTGCAGTGGTTTTAGTTATGGTTTTACTTTTGATGAGGAACAAAACGAAGACGATTTTGAAATTCCTTTGAATAACAATTATAAATTGTTAATTGATAGTATGAGTATGCAGTATCTTCAAGGCGCTGAAATTGATTACAAAGATGATCTAGATGGAAGTCAATTTGTAATAAAGAATCCAAACGCACAAACTACTTGTGGATGTGGAAGTAGTTTTAGCGTATAAACACCTACCTTAGGACGTTATCGTTACTACAGGTGTGCCCGGCTGCTGGGCAGAGCGTTATGGGAGTCGTGCCCCGGAATGGCGTTCTAAGTGAGCATCTTAGATTATAATGAAACCTACAATCGCATTATTTTTGCATGACCCTAAGTGCTCAGTACAATGTGGCAATGGTATGATACAGGCACTTGGACAGCACTATAACTTCAAAATCTTTGGATTGCGTGAAGTTGAAGATGTATTCTTTGATGATGTTGACATTGTAGCTTTTCCAGGTGGTGAAGGGGATAGCGAAACTTGGCATAGATTACTCAAAGCTAACAAACAACAAATATTAAAGTTTGTTGGTAGAGGTGGATACTATCTTGGAATTTGTATGGGTGCTTACTGGGCTGGAAGCTATTACTTTAATATTTTAGATGAAGTAGATGTTGTACAATACATCACTAGACCAAATACAGATACACGTCGCCCACATGCTAAGGCAATAGATGTTATATGGAATGAGCATCCAGAAAGGATGTTTTTTTATGATGGTTGCGCTCTAGTAGGAAATCGAGAA
>Ga0222712_10007080_pt1 | contig 10941 bp, 8 predicted proteins | sample C33_657DmetaG_FD_165043 | JGI IMG/M metagenome (GOLD analysis project Ga0222712, IMG submission 165043) | Estuarine water microbial communities from San Francisco Bay, California, United States - C33_657D | ecosystem: Environmental > Aquatic > Marine > Unclassified | place: USA: California... | reverse complement strand
GTCGCAGGTGCTGCGTTCAGCCACCCGCACCGCCAGACACCCAGGGCAGGCAATGAGAAGGAGTTCGCCACGAAGCGAGCGGGTGCTCCCATTTGGGTAGATGGCCGCCTCACTCGTGTCATACGGACGGCCGGCCGGGAAGTGCGGTCGACCGTCGACCCCAATCGGTGCTGGGGTGGGGAGGGGAGCGCCAATCTTTACCTGCGCCCCACGCTTGGTGATGCCGACCAGAGTCCAGATGCCGCCCGTCGAGAGGAGCCAAAGGAGGACGAGTGGAGCAATAAAGAGTGGGAGAAGACCGATCAGCGCGGCCCAGTCTGGCGTGACCACAGCGGGGACGAGCGTGCTGATCCAGGCGAAGAACTCGGCGATGCGGTCAGCAATTTCACTCATAGATGGATCCTAGCGGGGGCGCGGCGGTCGCGTTGCGGGGCCGCGTTTTTGGGTTGCCCCCCGCCCCGGACGCCAACGGCGCTCACTATCACCCTCATCTCTCCCCTGCGCCGCACGCCGCGGCCCCGTCCCGCCGATACTCGGGGGGCGTCCGCCAGTCCCAGCGAGAGGAGCGCGCGCTGGGCCGCCGATGACGTCGCGGAAGTAGCGGGCGCTGACCACCGAGGTGCCGAGCGCAGTGCATCGTGCGGCAAGACCCCGGTCATCCGTAATGACGACGATGCGGTCCGCCGAGCCAGGATCTGGCGTGCCGATCGCCTCGACGATTTTGTCATCAGCGGAGCGAGCGCCCCCATCACGAAAGACCTCGATTGCAACCCCCGCAGTAATGGTCCGGCGCAGCGTCGCCTCAAGGTTGTTGAGGCGCCCTTCATCCCGCCCGCCAACAAGGTTATTGCCGTCCACCAGCAGGCGCTTCGCGTTGCGAAGGGTGACGCGCTCCTGATCTACCATCGCCTCATGCTCCTTTGTGTTGACTTGGATGGGGTTGTCTATCGCGGCAGTGAGCCGGTCCCCGGCGTTGGACCGCTCCTCACCGAGCGCGTTGCTGCTGGCGATCGCGTGATCTACGTCACCAACAACAGCTTCCTGCGCCGCGTTGAGTATCGCTCACGCATTGAGGCGTGTGCCGCGCCGCTCTCAACGCACGGCATCGTGACCGCTGCTTCGGCCGTGGCGCAGCACTTTGTTGAGAAGAACTATCGCCACATCTTGGTTTACGGTGCAGAGGGGCTCGCCGCCGAACTGCGCGACGCGGGGCTCGAGGCCTGCCGTACCGCCGAGTTTGATGGGCCTGAGTCACTCGCCGTTTGGGGTGTTGACGCGGTGACGGTGGGCCTCGATCGCGAAGCCGATTGGCACGACCTGGCTATCGCTACCGACGCCGTTCGCGCCGGTGCCCCACTGATCGTGCCGAATCGTGACGCCAACTATCCCGACCCTGGCCGCTTGGTTCCAGGTACCGGTGCTGCGGTGGCGGCGCTTGAGGCGGCAACGGGAGTGCGCGCGACCGCCATTGGCAAGCCAGCCCCCGACCTTCTGCAGCAAGCCGCTGCGCTCGACGGGAGCAACGTTCGTGACGCGATCATGATCGGCGACTCTCCAGCAACCGACATCGCAGCGGCCAACGCAGCAGGATGTCGATCAATTCTTTTAATGACTGGCGTCGGCGCGGGCGTGGGCGCCGTACAGATTGACGACTTGCCTGCAGCGCAGCGGCCAACCTGGGTCGCGCGCGATGCTGCAGAGATGGCGAGCATCCTTGCCGCTGCTGAGGCGAACGGAGCTGCACGTGGCTAGCAGCTTCCTCGACCTCTGGCGTGCGTCCGGGCGAGCGCATGAGTTCGGCAAAACCGGCTCATTACCGGCGCCGCTCGATCGCCTCAATGGTGAGACGCTCGCAGGGCGCGACGGGACACACCCGCTGGCGTTTTTGACCAGCGCTGAGCTTTTGACCCCCTGCACCGGCGCACTCTCCGGTTCTCTGGAGGTGACATCTGGGAGCCAAGTTGGTGGAGAAATCCGTGCTCACCTCCGGGCTCGGGCCACCAAAGAGATCAAGGCACGAGGGACGCGCGTCGCGCTAAAGGGCCACCTGCTACGCGAGGTCACGCAATCGCACACAGAGAAGGTCGGCGATCAGGAGCACACGACGACCTGGATCGAGGTGCTTGCCACCGAGATCGCCAACGTGCCGCTCATGGAAATTGCCGTGCCGGCGACGCTCGCACCAAATGACGAGATCGACCTCAAGATTCTTGCACCAGCACCAAAGCTCGGACCACCCTCAGTACATCTTGGGGTCTACATGGTGGTGTGGACGCTCCAGGTGGAGTGGGATATTCCCGCAGGCGCAGACGAGCGCGTGGCGGCCGTGATTGACGTTGCCCAGAATCCAGACCTGCTTCGATCGGGTGTGATTACGCTCGGCCCGTCGGCGATGATGGGCGCCTGGTCTGAGGGCGAAGTCTCTATGGATATTGACCCGACTCCACCAATAGCTCCTGGGAGTGCCCTGAAGGTCAACGTGCGCTGGCCAGGTGCATCGGGTGGTCGCGGTGCGCGCGTTGAACTTTATGCCGACCTGAGTAAGTCACTGCCAGTAAGAATCGCCGCCGCTGCACTAGAAACGAGTGACTTGGCGAAGGGGAGCCTTGTCACGTTTGAGATTCCGAGTGATGCGCCCCCCGTCTTTGATGGTGCAGGTCTCTCGCTTCGCTATCGCATCCGAACCCTCATAGATCGCCCGCTGCGTAGCGATCTTGCTGCGGAGCGCAATGTGGTGATCGGCTAAGCAACGCTGCGCAGCGCCGTCACGGCGATGCTCGTACCAAATCCAATGATTAGCATCTGACCAACGATGCGCGTTGCAGTGATGGCGCGCTCTGGAAGGATGCGACCTGCAGCGGCTCCAATCGCCCCCAAGAGAAGCTGCCACGAAAGGCTTGCCCCCGCTGCGCCAACGGTGAAGGCGACGGCGTTGATCGGATCACTCCCGAGACCGGGGAGGCCGATGGCGAGCGCCAAGAAGTAGAGGATCGTTGCGGGGTTCATGGCGGTGAGGGCGATGAAGCGGAGATAGAGCTGACGGGCGCCCCCACGTACCCGCGGGTCGGTCGCTGCGTCGGCACTCGTGCTTGCGGCGCGCAACGAGAGGAGCCCGCGGACCCCGATGGAGATCAGGACCCCGCCCGAGAGCACCTGGAGTGGCACCAAGGCAACGGCAAGCAGCTGGCTGAGGAGGCCGCCAACGATGAGCGCCAGCGAGCAGAAGAGCAGGTCGACGGTCGCAGCACCTGCGCCCGCGGCAAGTCCTCGGCGGAGGCCGCCCATCATTCCCGTCTCAATGATGAGAACGGCAATAACGCCGACAGGGACAGCGATTGCGTAGCCTGCAAACATTCCCGCGAGCAGTGCGCCAAACATCGGTGCATCATAGGCTGGAGCGGTGGCCCGAAGAGGTCTTCGAAGTGAATAGGGAGGTTCTATGGCGCGAGTCTTTCTCACCGGCGCAACGGGATTCGTCGGGAGCCACGTGCTCCCAGCGCTCCTCGGCGCAGGACACTCCGTTACGGCGCTGGTGCGTAGCGATGCACGCGCATCGGCTCTGCTGGCGCGCGTTGCCGCCTCCCCAGGAAGACTTGAAACCAGGATTGGACAGGTCAATGATCGCGCGTCGCTTGACGCCGCGATGGTCGGCTGCGACGCAGTGGTGCACCTGGTTGCGCTGCCACGCGACTGGAACGATGGCGCTGACCTGGAGCGCGTCAATGCCGTTGGCACCGCAACCATGGTTGCGGCCGCTGAAGCAGCGGGCATCAAGCGTTTCGTACATCTCGGTGCACTTGGTGTACAGGAGCGACCTGAGCTGCATTACGCCAGCTCCAAGGCACGTGGCGAGGGATTCGTTCGCGCATCAACACTTGACTGGACGATCCTCAAGCCGAGCCTCATTTGGGGTGAACGCGATGGCTTCTTCAACATTGTCGCGGCACTCGTGAAAATTCCAGCGCCCGCCGTGCCCGTTCCGGGCAACGGGAAGAGTCGCTTCCAGCCGATTTGGGTTGGCGACGTGGCTCGCGCGATCGTGCAGGTCTTGGATGCGCCGAAGGGAAGCATCAAGGCCTCGTTCGAGCTTGGCGGCCCCCGCTACTGGACGTACGCCGAGATCACTCGTGAAGTGGCGCGTGCCCTTGGCAAGCGACGCATCATCATTCCAATGCCGGTGCCGTTGATCACCCTCGTTGCACGAATCTCCGAGGCTATTCGGTTCCCATTCCCTGTTGCAACTGACCAGTTGCGCCAGTTGGCACTGGATAACATCGGTGCGACGGATGCGGTCGAGCGCGAGCTTGGCTTTGCGCCCGTGGACATGGGGGGCCGACTCGGCTACCTGAAGCGAAAGATCAGCAAGCAGTAGGCGTCACCGGCGCGAGGAGGATCAGATGCGGATCATCATCACAGCCAAGAGCGCTGCGGCCAAGGCAGGAGTTCTTGCAGTCCCCGTCTTTAGTGACCAGCTTGACGCGCCGTATCTTCGTGAGATTGACAGCAAGAGTGGCGGACGCATCGCGGCCCTTCGTGCCATTGGCGAGGGGACTGGCAGTCGGTACAGCAACACCCTCACGAGTGCCGGTCGCCTCCCTGCTGAGCACCTGCTCCTCGTTGGAGCCGGCGCTCGCGTTGATTTTGGGCGGCAAGAGCTGCAGCGCTGGGCGTCAGCGGCAACGCGCCGCCTTGCCGGACGTAAGGTCACGCGACTCGCAATTGATGCCACCGGCATCGTTGCTGCACTGACCAGCACCGCTCCTGCGCTACGTGCGGAGGGCGGCTCCTCGTTTGGCACAGGACTTTCCGCTGCGGCGGCGAAGCAGAGCGACGCCGCGGTGATCGCAGTCGACTTCATTGCGCGCGGTGTGATTGATGGTTCATTCCACGAAGGGATCGGCGGAAAGAGCGTTATCGATGCCCAGCCCGCGGCGCTCACCGTGTTGGAGATCATTGTTCCAAGCGGCACCGATCTTGCCGCCGCACACGAGGGTGCTCGTCGTGCCGAAGTGATTGCGAGCGGCGTGGTGCGCACACGACGCTGGTCAAACTACCCGGCGAATGAGATGCCGCCACTCGGAATTGCAGAAGAGGCACGCGATCGCGCACGTGCGGTTGGTCTGCGCTCCACGATCATCACGGCAGCGCAGTTGCAGCGCATGGGCGCCGGCATGCTGCTCGCCGTTGGGAAAGGCTCCAAGAATCCGCCATGCCTTGTTGTGCTCTCAGGCGGCAAGCCTGGCGCAAAAGACCCGCTTGGCCGACGCCTAGCGATGGTCGGCAAGGGCGTCTGCTTCGATACGGGCGGCATCTCCCTCAAGCCACCGGCTGAGATGGAAGAGATGAAGCACGACAAGAACGGTGCGATTGCGGTGCTTGAGGCTGCGGCAACGATTGCGCAGCTTGACCCAGGTCGTCCGATCCATGCCGTTGCAGCGTGCGTTGAGAACATGCCGGGCGGAAGCGCCACCCGACCGGGCGACGTCGTAACGGCCCTCAATGGCAAACGAGTTGAGATCACCAACACCGATGCCGAAGGACGTCTCATCCTTGGCGACGCGCTGCACTATGCAGAGCGCGAGCTCGGTGCGACGCATCTTGTGGATGTGGCGACACTTACCGGTATCGCTTACTCCGCGTTTGGCGGCGAGGTGGCCGCCACCTGCGGTACTGATGCCAGTTTCCTGGACGAGTTCCACCTCGCCGCACGTCGCGCGGGAGAGGTCTACTGGCCGTATCCGCTAGCGGAGGCCTATATGAAGAACATGTCGACCTGGTCGGCCGACTTCCAGAATTCGGGCTCCCGCGAAGCATCGCTGATTCGCAGCGGCCTCTTCCTGCGGGAATTCGTGACCGTGCCGTGGGTGCATCTCGATATCGCAGGGACCGCCTATCGCCGCGGTGTCGCCCCATTCGCCGGGCGCGGATCCACTGGGGCGGCGCACACCTCACTCGTTGAGCTGGCCATGGGGGGTGGCGTCCGTCGCTGAGGCTGATACTCTTCCCGTAGCGGAGGAGAGGAGGTCATGCATGGAGTACTCGCCTGCGCCGACGCACCGCACGCGCACCTGGCTCGCCCGAATTAGTCTCCTGCTCACCATCCCCCTCCTCGTTGTTGGCCTCGGATTGGCGCAGGCCGGACCGGTTCGTGGTGACCCTCTCGACGACGCCTTAGCGCAGCAGAAAGCGCTCGCCGCTCAGCTCGCCGCCCAGCAAAAGGCGCTTAACGCCCTCATCGCGCAGCAAGGTGCCCTTACGGCGCAACTCGCCTCAACGAGCGCGGCTCTGGCGAAGAACACCGCAGCGCTTTCAAGCATCACTGCGCAGGTTGAGCAACTTTCTACCGCCGTTCAGCAGGCTCAGGTTGGTCTGAACAAACTCAATGCTGCTGTGAATGCACTTGATGCGGAGATCAACAGGCTGGTACAGGCCCAACTCGCGAAAGCCCGCGATCTTGCCGCCCGACAAGCGATTCTCGCCTCGCGCATTCGTGAGGCGTACATCGCGGACCAGACTCCACCACTCTGGATTCTGCTCTCCGGGCAGAGCTTTACCGACATCCTCCTCGACATTGCCGGATTCAATACGCTTGGCGCAGAAGATGTGAAGCTTGCCGACGGCATTAGCCGCGATGCGGCACGACTTGCCGAGATCGAAGACCAGGTTCGTGCCAATCGCGCTGAAACTGAGAAGCTGCGCGTAGCTGCAGCAAAGCAGAAGGCGGCACTCGACACGCAAGTCACTCTGCTCAACGCAGCTAAGGCGCGACTTGCCGCTGCCATCGCTGCACAGAAGAAGGCAATCGCTGCACAGAAAGCTGCAATGGATAAGGTGATTGCCGACAAGGCAAAACTTGCCGCCGCTGTGGCCGCCCTTAAGGCAGAAGAGGCTCGTGTCACTGCAACCGTGAATGCACTCCTCAAAGGCCAGTTTGGTTCTGGACTTCCCACCGTCTACCAAGGGGGCTGGACATGGCCGATCCTCCATAATGGCTCTGGATTCGTGAAGCCGGTTGGCGGCACTCGTCCATATATCTCCCAGAAGTTTGGTTGCGTTAGCTGGAAGATCTATCCAAGAAGTTCCACCTGCCCAGCAGCGTACCCATACCTCCATAACGGGGTCGACATCGCTGCAACGGCGGGCACGCCAATTTACGCCGCTGCGAGTGGCAAGGTCATGATCGCTGGCATCTGCAGCTATTGCGTTGTGTGGAAAGGGATGCGCCCACTCGCCTGGATATGGATCGCCCACTCAAAGAGCATGGTCTCCATTTACGGACATATCGGCGATGGCAAGGTATCAAGCCAGCCAAGGTGGCGTGTCAGTGCGGGGGAATACGTCGCGGCAGGGCAGCTGATCGCCTTCGTTGGCTCCACCGGGAACGTCACAGGACCGCATCTGCATCTTTCGCTCCTTCAGAGTGGAAAGTACGTCTGCATACAGAAATACCTACCTGGGGGTGCCTGCTCTGCGTACTGATCGCACTGTTGCCGTGATCCTCGCTGGTGGTGAGGGGAATCGGCTCGGTGTGCTCTCTGGGGTACGTGCGAAACCGGCTGTGCCGTTCGGCGGCAAGTATCGAATCATTGACTTCACCCTCTCAAACTGTGTGAACAGCGGGCTCAGTGATGTGCTCGTACTCACGCAGTACAACCCTCGGTCGCTGAATGACCATATAGGTCGCGGGCGCCCGTGGGATCTTGACCGCACCATCGGTGGCGTACGGATATTGCAGCCGCAGGTAGGCCGCGGCAACACCGCCAGTTGGTACAGCGGCACGGCAGACGCCGTACTTCAGAACCTGCGCGAAGTGGTTGCGAGCGGTGCAGAGACAGTGCTCGTGCTCGCCGGCGACCATATCTACAAGATGGACTACGAACGTTTGATTGCCGCACACCGGCGCAGCGGTGCCGACGTGACAGTGTCGGTCCGCGAGGTGAGCCTCGAAGATGCGCGCCGTATGGGTGTAGTTGATGTTGACGGGCGCAACCACGTAACTGGGTTCCAAGAGAAGCCAAAACGACCAGCCAGTCGCCTCGCCAGCATGGGCATCTACGCGTTTACCGCGGATGCGGTGGCCGCATGGCTTGACCAGGCTCGACCCGACTTTGGCGCGGATGTGCTCCCAGCCATGGTCGCTGGTGGAGCAAAAGTGATGGCCCACCGCTTCCGCGGCTATTGGCAAGACGTTGGGACTCTGCCCGCATATTTTGAAGCGAACATGGCGCTCCTGACCGCGAGGCCCGAGCTTGATCTCTACGAGCGCGACTGGCTGATCCTTACGCGCTCCGAGGAGCGCGCCCCCGCACGAATTGGCGCCGACGCCCGAGTCGAACAGTCGATGATCTCGCACGGCTGTGTGATTGAGGGGATCGTGGAGCGAAGTGTCTTGTCCCCAGGTGTACATGTCGGCCCTGGTGCGGTTGTGCGCGACAGCATTGTGATGTTTGATGCGGTCATTGGTGCAGGCGCGATCATTGATCACGCCATCATTGACAAAGAGGTACACGTCGGCAGCGATGCGAAAGTCGGTGTAGGTGAACTGCCGGGTTCGCCAAATCGCGCGAACCCAGAGATGCTCGCCACTGGGCTGGTCGTGATCGGAAAGCAGGCGGTCGTGCCAGATGGCGCAGCTGTAGGACGTAACGTGTTGGTGGACGCAGAGGCAAGCCTCGCTGATTGGCCGGACGCGAATAGCGTCAAGGCCGGCGCGACGATCAAGGCTGCGCGCACCTGGAACCAGCGTCGCACGGCGCGGTAGTCGCGTGGAAGCCCTCGACGTTTCGTCCATCCCCACCCTGCTTGAACGTCACGGCATTGCCGCGCCGCAACCACATCGTCGCGATGACGCAACGGTGTGGGACCTTGAGCTTGATGGTGAGCGTCGTCGGGCGCTGCGCCTCTCCCTAATCCATGACGCACGTCCGGGCGGCGTGATCGTCGTCTGGGCGCACTTGGCGCCACCGCTTGGTGACGGCCTGCGGAAGGCATACCGACGTCTTTTGGAGTGGAACGACAAATACCTCTTTGCAAAGTTCGGCATTGCCGAAGACGGCCGGCCGGTGCTTAGCATTGAGCTCCGCGCAGAGCAGGCGACTGAGAGTGATCTCGTCGAAGCACTCGCCCGTACCGTGCTGATCGCCGACCGCCTCCTCGACGAGACCGCTGCATGGATCTGGATCGGTGGCCGCATCCCCGCCGACGACGGCTCTCCGCGCCGAAACCAGTCGCTCCTGCGCGCAATTCCCGATCTTGCCGATCGCCTGGAGGGGTAGGCTCCGACCCTTCGTCACAAGGCTATGCTTGGCGTATGGTTGAACTTGATCGCCCAACGCGACCCGTCCCACGGCCGCTCCCGTCGCTGCTTTCGGGCGAGAACGCCGATGTCTATTTCCTCCGCACAGAACGCGTGTTGGCGCTTGAGGGGCGTAATCCTGTCGTAACTATGGAGGTGTTCTGTCGCCGCGCCGGTGCCATCCTCTGCGGCATCGATGAGGCGAAGGGACTTCTCTCGCTTGCACTTGAAGCCGATGCCGCCGCAGGCACCGCGACGGTGTGGGCGCTGAAGGACGGTGACCTTATTGATGCGAAAGAGGTCGTCTTGCGCATCCGCGCGCCGTACCAATCAATTGCGCGCCTTGAAACTGCGTACCTCGGAATGATGGCGCACGGTACCGGCTGGGCGACCGCGGCTCGCGCCATCGTTGACGCAGCTGCACCAACCCCCGTGATCGCATTCGGCGCACGACACGTGCATCCAAACGTTGCGGATCGTCTTGACTATGCTGCGATGGTTGGCGGCGCAACCGGTTCATCTACGACGGCTGGAAGCGAACGCGCTGGACGGCTTCCCGTGGGCACCATGCCACATGCACTCGTGCTGATCTACGGCGACACGGTTGAGGCGGCGCTCGCATTTGATCGCCAGATCGAATCGGACGTGCCACGCATTGTGCTCGTGGATACCTTCCGAGACGAGTCAGAGGAGTCAAGGCGTGTCGCCGCGGCGCTCGGAGCCAAACTTGGCGGGGTGCGGCTCGATCGCGCTAGTGAGCTCGGGGGCGTGACACCAGCGCTCGTTGCAGAGGTACGCGCCGCGCTCGACGACGCGGGGGCCACGGCGGCACAGATCGTGATCTCTGGAGGTCTCTCGCTGGAGCGGATCGCCGAGTTCAAGGCGGCAGGGTCGCGCGTAGACACCTATGCAGTGGGCAGTGCGATCTCAGGCGTCCGGCCGATCGACTTCACGGCCGACATCCACGAGATCGATGGGGAGCCGATCGGCAAGCGCGGGCGACCGTCAGGCTTAACCGCATCACCGAGGCTCCGCGAGGTGGATCTGGCGGCCTGGCGCGCCGCCCTTACCCCGGCAACGCGCTAGGATCTGCCCGTGAGCCTGACGATTGAAACCCCAGGAGCCGACGCACGCGATGTCTTAACGCAGGTTGAGGCCGCTGCCCGCGCCGCCGCCGTTGCCGATGTGCGTTATTCGCTCAGGCTTGATCTCGCAGCAAACGCAGCTACCTTCCGTGGTCACATCGTCACGCGCTTCTCCCTCGCCACGGGGCACGTTGGGTCGCTCTTCCTCTGCTTCCGCGGGCGCACCATCCACAGCCTCACCCTCAACGGCGCGACGATCGATGCCCCTGAGTGGAACGGGTACCGCCTCACCCTCCCAGCCGCTCAGCTCAAGGCGGGTGCGGAAAACCTCCTTGAAGTGTCGTTTGAGAACGCGTACGACACTGGCGGCGATGGCGTCTTCCGCTTCATTGATCCTGAAGATCAGGGTGAGTACGTCTACACCAATTTTGAGCCGTACGAGGCGCACCGCATGGCGCCACTCTTTGATCAACCTGACATAAAGGCGAAGCTCTCGCTGGCTGTTGCCGCCCCTGCCGAGTGGCGGGTCTTCGGTAACGGCGCCGAGACGTCGGCGATCTC
>Ga0222712_10007075_pt1 | contig 10943 bp, 10 predicted proteins | sample C33_657DmetaG_FD_165043 | JGI IMG/M metagenome (GOLD analysis project Ga0222712, IMG submission 165043) | Estuarine water microbial communities from San Francisco Bay, California, United States - C33_657D | ecosystem: Environmental > Aquatic > Marine > Unclassified | place: USA: California... | reverse complement strand
TTACATAATGAGAAACATTTGTCTATAGAACAAGAACTCAACATTGGTAACACTAAATATTTTAAGACAATTGGGATACTCACAAAACCAAATAACATTGGTTTAGATATAAAAAAAAAAACAAATGAAATAAGCCTATGGGAACTAATTAATTATTTAAAAGAAATAGACATAAAAGTAAAATCAATAAAAAACAAAATAAAGAAAAAAACAACTATACCTTGCTTGATAACATCAAGACAAGAGATTATAGATGTTATCTTAAGAAAAAACTTAATCCACAATGATACAACAATCATTGTTAAGTCAAAAAATCAAGCATTGGATGTAAGAAGAAAAATTATTTCTAAAAGTAATAACAAAAAGAAAATATACATAGAATATTGTAGAAAAAAAACATTTAGAAATTTTCAGTATTACTTAGAACATTTTATAAAGAAAGGACTTGAATCAAAGATAGAATTTTCTACAGGTGCTCACATAATAATAGAAAAAACTGAAGCACTTACATCAATAGATGTTAATTCAGGATCATTTAGTAAAATTAGTTCATCTAGGGAAACAATCCTTTGGATCAATTTAGCTGCAACAAAAGAAATTATTTACCAATTACAACTAAAAAACATAAGTGGAATTATCGTCATAGATTTTATTGGGATGATTAACCAAGATGATCAGCTATCTTTATTGGAATACTTAGATGCACAAATACAATCAAACTTAGACGGAAGTCAAATTATACAAATTTCTGAAATAGGGCTAGTAGAAATAACAAGAAAAAGAGAAGAAAGAAACATTTATGATATGTTTAGTAAAAAATGTATAAAATGCGGAGGCAGCGGACATATAATAAAAAAAAGATCGACTAATAGACTTTCAACATATTTTTTAGAGACTACGGCTTTATTTGGATAAAATAAGAAAATAGAATAATATGTTATAATCTTTTTGTTATAAAGGCGTGTAACTCAGTGGATAGAGTGTCAGATTCCGGACCTGATGGTCGTGGGTTCAATTCCCGCCATGCCTATTGACAATCATAATTTATTGTGAAGAATATTAGTGTATAATTTTTATTATGGTATAAATAGATTCAGACATAGGGGCTGTAATGGTATCGACACTTTAGAAGATACAATAATGTGATGCAAGCCAAGATTTGGTCATTCTTGTAAAAACGACCTAAAAAATAAATGCAAACAATATAGTAAAATTCTCTAAAACTTACGCATTCGCATAAATATTTAGACGAATTTAATTAAAAATAAACGATAAATTAAATAGGAATAAATAAAATTCCACACTGAAATTAAAGAAAGAAAAAATAAAGTCAGTTTCAGATTTTGTATGAAACTAAGCTTGTGAATGAATATACTGTATAATCTATAGTGGACGTGGGTTCAAATCCCACCAGCTCCAGAAATTGTACGTAAACTTAAGCATCTGTGGCCGAGTGGTCGAAGGCGCCGGACTCATAATCCGTTTCTTGAAAAAGACACCGCTGGTTCAAACCCAGCCGGATGCATTAGATGAAAAATAAAAAAAGTATTGTTAGACAATATAATGAAGCCTAGAATATTATCAATACATAATAAGAATAGAATTTCAAACTCATATGAAACATACTTTATCTGTTCTGGTAGAAGACGAGTCAGGCGTATTAACTCGTATTGCAGGCTTATTCGCAAGACGAGGATTTAATATAGAAAGTTTAGCTGTAGGTCCTGCTGAAGAAATAGGAATTTCTCGTATTACTATGGTAGTACCCTCCGATGAAAGAACAATTGAACAACTTACTAAGCAATTATACAAATTAGTCAATATACTAAAAGTAGAAGATATCACCAATCTTCCGTGCATAGAACGAGAATTAATGCTAATTAAAATTAAAACTCAACTTAGTGAAAGGTCTGAGATTCTAGAGATTGCACAGGTGTTCAGAGCTCATATTGTAGACTTATCAGAAGATTCAATAATATTAGAAGTCACAGGTGATCCAGGTAAAACAGCTGCAATAGAAAAACTATTATCAAAATTTTCAATTCAAGAAATTGCACGCACAGGAAAAATATCTCTTATTAGAGGATCAAACATAAGTACTAATTCTTTGAAATCTGCGTAAAAAAAATGGGGGTGGAGGGACTTGAACCCTCACGACCGTAAAGTCAACAGATTTTAAGTCTGTTGTGTCTACCATTCCACCACACCCCCTTAGTAAAATATACCCAATTTTGATTTTTTTAGGCGGCACCCAGATTTGAACTGGGGATGAAGGATTTGCAATCCCTTGCCTTACCACTTGGCTATACCGCCATGTTATTACTTTATATTATACTAGTATAATTTTTTACTATCGTACATAAGTAAAAAATGTTTTTCAAAAAATAATATATTTTCCTAATAATTTAATCTTTAATTATTAGGAAAATATAATTTTACTCTCTGAAAAGACGACTCTTCAGAATATCTATTGGCTGAATAGTCACTAAATCAGATTTAGTTAAGACTCTATTACCAGCAGCAAACATTCTATTAGCTTGTCTCATTCTTGCTCTATCTATCGCGTTTCTTACACTTCTAGCATTAGCAAAGTGAGGCTGTGTCATTCTCAGTTTTATATAATCCAGTAGAACTTTTTCTGATTCTTCTGTTAATCTATATTGCTGTTCTGCAAGCATTATTTTTCCAATAATTAACAGCTCTTCAGGACTGTAATCTGGGAAATCTACGTGATTTGCAACTCTTGACGATAGACCTGGATTAGATTCATAAAAAGAATCCATTCTTTCTTTGTAACCAGCAAAAATTATAACAAGATCATCACGCTGATTTTCCATAACTTGTAGAAGGATTTCTATGGCTTCAGCACCATAATCTCTCTCATTATCAGGCTTATAAAGATAATAAGCTTCATCAATGAAAAGAACACCACCCATCGCACGCTTTAATACTTCTTTTGTTTTTGGTGCTGTATGACCAATATATTGCCCAACTAAATCATCACGAGTCACTGTTATTAGATGACCTTTTCTTATGTATCCTAACCTAAATAAAATATCAGCCATTTTTAGTGCAACCGTTGTCTTACCAGTTCCTGGGCTACCAGTAAATGACATGTGTAAGTTAGGGTTAGCAGAAGTAAGACCTAATAATTTTCTAAGACGATGAACTAATAATAAAGCAGCAATTTCTTTAATTCTATCTTTAACAGGTTTTAGACCTACTAAATCTTGCTCTAATTCATCAAGTACTTGTTGAATTTGTCTATTTTCATATTCCTCTTGAAGATTAACAAGAGTATTAGCTGTAGAAGTCATGATAAGAAATTATAAAAATATAAAAAAAGATAACTTAAACACTTGGAGTTATTATCACATAGTGTTCAAGTTATCTATAAATTTAGTTAGTTACTATAAAATTAGTAACGCTCACCTTCTGGGCGAGTGCTAGCGTAACTTTGAATAGTGTAACGGATAGTTCTTGACTTATCTTCTTGACGTTGTAGTTGGAAACCAGGCTCGTTAGAAGTTGGTCTTTGAACGATGAAAGAAAGACAGCAACTCTCAACACCACGTGAGTTATCGAAAGCGTTAACCTTTACGTAGAAAGATGGCTTAGCCTTACGACATGAGTTGATCTCAAACATAACAGCTGCTGGATCCTTAACACCGAATAGAGGAAGACCCCAAAGATCCCAGTAAGCGTTACGAGGGTGTGGATCATCTGTGAATTCTACGTTAAGTGCCCAACCCTTACTGATAGCGTATTGGATTTGCTTAACGATTTGCTCGTCAGTTAGGTCTGGAAGGAAAGAAAATGCGCCTTGTGTTAATCTCATGTTAAAGTACTCCTTTAGTATTTTATGTAGCTGTGACACTATTAAAAAATAGTGTCACATATCTTATATCAAACAGAGAGATAATTCTCTAAGTTATCAATAGATTATCTGTTAGCAGTAGCTGTCTCAACGAAGTCAGCTGTATCTGTAGAAGCATAGTTGAATGTAATATCCTTCCAAAGATCTAGAGCTGTTTGAAGAGGACCACAGCTCTTAGCTGCTGTACGAAGAATGTCTGGACCTTGTGATAGGTAGTCACGACCTTCGTTACGAGCTACAACCATGCTCTCAAGAGCTACACGGTTAGCAGTAGCACCAGCTTGAATACCATCAGGGTGACCAATAGTACCACCACCGAATTGAAGTACAACGTCATCACCTAGGTAGTGAATTAGTTGGTGCATTTGACCACAGTGAATACCACCTGAAGCTACAGGTAGACACTTGTTAAGAGCAGCCCAGTCTTGTGCGAAGAATAGACCTTGAGGTAGGTTAATCTCAGATTGAGTTGCAAGAAGAGTTGTGTAGAAACCTTTAACCATTAGAGGGTCTCCTTCAAGCTTACCTACAACAGTACCAGCGTGGATGTGGTCAACACCAGCCATACGCATCCACTTACAGATTACACGGAAGTTCATACCGTGAGTCTTTTGACGAGCGTATGTAGAGTTACCTGCACGGTGTAAGTGAAGGATCATACTGTTCTCACGAGACCACTTAGCGATACTTTGGATAGCTGTGTAACCCATAACAAGGTCGATCATGATGATCACAGATCCTAGCTCTTTACCGAACTCAGCACGCTCGTAAACGTCTTCCATTGTACCAGCAGTAACGTTGAAGTAGTGACCTTTAACTTCACCACTAGCAGCAGATGCACGGTTAACACCTTCCATACCGAATAAGAAACGCTCTCTCCATCTCATGAATGGTTGAGAGTTGATGTTCTCGTCATCCTTAAGGAAGTCTAGACCACCTTTAAGACCTTCGTAAACTACACGACCGTAGTTCTTACCAGAAAGACCTAGCTTAGGCTTAACAGTAGCACCAAGTAGAGGACGACCGAACTTGTCTAGTCTCTCACGCTCTACAATTACACCTGTAGCTGGACCTTGGTAAGTCTTAAGGTAAGCAACTGGCATACGCATATCTTCTAGACGTAAAGCGTTAACGGCTTTGAAACCGAATACGTTACCGATGATAGAAGCTGTTAGGTTTGAAAGAGATCCTTCTTCGAATAGATCTAATTCGTAAGCGATGTAAGCGAAGTATTGGTCTTGAGCACCTGGAACTGGGTCAACTCTGTAAGCTTTAGCTCTGTAAAGGTCACAAGCTGTTAGAAGGTCTGTCCATACAACAGTCCATGTAGCAGTAGAAGACTCACCAGCGATAGCTGCAGCACACTCTACAGGGTCAACACCTTTTTGAGGTGTCATACGGAACATAGCTAGTACGTCAGTATCTTTGATAACGTAGTCAGCATCCCAGTAACCCATCTTAGCGTAAGGGATAACACCTGATTCGTAACGTTCGTTCTTGATTCGAGTCCGTGATTCTACGGATTGAGACATAAACTCCTCCTTTAACGTGTATTTTGAATGATAAAATTAGCCTGTGTAACACTAATAAATAGAGAATTACACTCTTGGCAGTTAATAATTAATGTTTTAACTCATTAACTTATACCTTAGTATTAATATTATCAGGAAATGAGACGTAAGTGATAATGTCTTTTTTATAAAATAGATAATTTTTTCTTATATTAAATCTATTTTATATGGAAAAAGAAAAATAATTATGAAAATTAGAATAAGTAAGAGATACATGTGCCAAAATATTATTCTATTGAGGCAACCAAGTCTAAGTTCTATGAGTATATTCAGTATTTAAATAATACCTGTATATATAAGATGAGAAATAGAGTAAAGATTAATATATTAAAGGATTCACTAATAGTTAATCAAATTTAATATCTAGTCTAAAAACAAATTATTGGCAGAATATAAAGGATAAATAATCAATAACAAATGGAAAAAACTAAAAAGAAAAATTACACTAGACGATCTAGAACAAAATAAATATAGAAAAAACTCATTCCAAATTGGATTAGGCGAATTTATAATGCAAATTATATAGGGAAAGCATTCAAACAAGTAGAATAAATTTTAGAAAACTAGAAAGCACATAAAACCTAAAAAAAGTATGAATTATATTTCAGATTATCTAGACAATTTGTTAGATGACAAAAAAGCAGATATGGTTTTTCCTTCTTTTCAAAATGTTCAAGTACAAGATCCGTTATCAAAATTAATAAAATGGCTACATACAGATAGAGGAGTAGGAATAAAAATAAAAAGCGAAGAAGATATACTAATTGAAGATTTTTTACCTGTAGATAATGGTCAAATTATTCAATTAAATTTAGATAATAACAAAAAAGATGATCCAAAAGAATTATCTCTTCTTAGAAGTAATAGAAGAAGTCCTAATTTTCCAACAGAACAACAAAAAGCAATATTAACAGAGCTGAAAAAGGTACCAATATATACTGTGGTAAATGGTAACGACGAAATAATCTTAGCATCACCCAGAGAACAAACAAATCAAAGTTCATTACAATGGTTTTACGATCAATACTATAATTGGTTTATTTGGAAAGAGGATCATGGCCCAATCACTGTAGGATTATTTTTTTCTAACAAACAAGATGCTGAATCTTATTTACATGAAATATGCTTAAAAGATCCACGTGGAGCACAAAATTTAGGACTTAATGTAAAAAGTACTGCATTAGACACATTTTATTACTTAAATAGAACATCTAATCCTAGAGTTCAAGTAAGAATGATAAGTGATCTACAAGAACTAGACGAACTACTTAGAATTCACATAAACAAAAATTTTTCTCTGATCCATCCAAAGCAAAAATATGGCAAGAATTGGTTCAAAGGTACACCTATATATATATTACGTACAGATGACGTAAATCAAAATACAGAATCAGCAAATAAAAAATTAATTTTCTTTAGCAAAAAGGACATAGAAAAAATTCTAGAAGTTTATAAAGATAATAAAAAATCCAATATTAATAAACCAAGTGTAGAAATCTATAATCTTGAAAACTATTTATTAGATTTAGAAAAATCTTCTCTTGAAGCAATAAAGAAAGTCAATTTTTTTCCTCCGTATAGATCATATAAGACAATTAGTGAAAATATAGAGTATAAAAATGCTGAGCCTTCAGAAAATAAAAAAATAAAAAAGATATTTGTGGAAAAAATAAAGTCTATACAACGATTCTCTAAAGGTGTCATTTGGTTAATAACCTCAGACACCTTACCAAGTGAAGAGAATTCATGGTAAAGAAAATTGAAAGAGCAACATAACAATGTATTACTCTAAAAAATGTTTTATCCTTTACGTGAGTAGTACTCTACTATAAGTAATTCATTAAGTTGTAATGCAACCCAGTCTCTTTCAATTATTCCATTAATTTTACCTTTTAACGCATTTTTATCAAATTCAAGATGACTAGGTATATTTGCTAATCCAGGAAAAGCTAAATATGCTTCCACTAACTGTTTTGAACGAGGATTAATTCGTACACTAATTGTTTGACCAGCCTGACATTGATAACTTGGAATAGATAATCTCTTACCATCTACGCAAATATGGCCATGATTAACAAGCTGACGAGCAGCAGGAATTGTAGGTGCCATACCTAAACGGAAAACAATATTATCTAACCTCATTTCAAGAAGTTGTAATAAAGCTTCACCTGTAGAACCCTTAATTCTTCTAGCATCTCTTACATATCGTAAAAGTTGCTTTTCAGTTACACCATAATTAAACCTTAACTTTTGCTTCTCTTCTAAACGAATTGCATACTCAGAAGGTTTTCTAGCTTGATCTCCATGTTGACCAGGTCTAGAATTTCTTTTAGTAGTCTTCCTTGTAAGACCAGGAAGTTCTCCTAAGCGACGAGTAATCCTAAGAACAGCTCCTCTGTAGCGAGACATATTATTATTTCTCCAGATATTTGTTTATTTTTTTTTGCATTATCCTAAAAAATAGAATAATTAATTTATGAAAAAAAGAACATAAAATTAATATAATTGAATTATCCCACAGATTTAATACGGTCCAAAGCAAATTTGTAAAATAAAAAAAAGAAAAGAAATTACTTTACTAAAAAAACATGAGTAATGTATAATTATGAATGTATCAGGGAAAAAAAATAGCTGGTGTAGCTCAATTGGTAGAGCAACTGATTTGTAATCAGTAGGTTGCGGGTTCAAGTCCCTTCACCAGCTTATTATAAAAAAAATAAACTTAGGAGCATTATAAATAACAACTTTCTGTACTAATAGTAAAAAATAACTTAGCACCTCGGAAGGGATAACTAGTCCCGTTCAAGAAAGTTTTATGAAACAATAAAATATCTTTGACTATGTTCAAACCCAATCTCTTAGCCCTAAAAGATAAGATAACTTCTTTCGACCTAATTGCTGATTCAATAAAATTTGTATAACCAAGTCCATTATCAATAACACATGATCTAGCATATTTTTTATACACAAAAGATGATAATGACAAACAAACAATTACATCCAATTCTACAACAATCCAGCCCCTTTCTATATTAAATTTAATCGCATTACCAATTAAATTCAGCAATACCTGAAAGTACAACTCTTTGTTAATAAAAATTATATTATTTTCGGAATTGTTATAGAAATACGATATAAGAAAAGATTTTCTATATAGGGCTAATAAAGGATAAAACTGAACTATCTCTTGAGAAAAAAAAGGAAAGATGTATCTCTCTTTGGTAAATGTTGCTGTCTTGAGATCTTGTTTTTCATTTAGAAAGTAATCACTAAGATCTTTTAATCTATTGGATTCTTTCAAAGCCAGTTCTATTAATTCTTTCTTTTTTGAAGAACTCATAAACTCATCATATTCATATAAGGTTTCTAATATAATCTTTAAACTTGTCACTGGTCCCTTGAATTCATGACTAATATTTATTAAATCTTGATTATCTTTAGTATCCATTTATTTAGTATTATTATTAAGAGAAGTAAATTAGTTTTTTGTTCATAGAGCTCAATTTTATCAAGAAAAAAAACTTATCTAGTATTGCTTTCAATGGTAATTTTTTCCTTAATTAGTTTAGATACCTATAAAAAGTTAGAACCAAAGTCAAGGAAGTTAAAAAAAAAATAAAACTAGTTGCATAAAAGGGACCAAAAGTGTAAACTAACTTCAGAGATAATAAACAATCCTAAATGGGCGGTTAGCTCAGCGGTAGAGCGCCTGCCTTACAAGCAGGTGGTCACTGGTTCAAATCCAGTACCGCCCATTGATATAAAAAAATAAGACTCTCAATTCTGGGCTCATCGTCTAAGGGATCAGGACAGGGACCTTCTAAGTCCCTAATGTAGGTTCGAATCCTACTGAGCCTATATTACTATTCTAACAATTCACTAAATATCTCTTCAAATACTTTTTGAACTTTATCACCGGAGTCAATAGACTCTAATGGATCTTTACGTAATCTATGGCGTAGACACATTTTTATTATAGATTGGACATCTTCAACTGTGACTTCCGTTCTTCCCATATAAGCTGCGTAAGCTCTGGCAGCTCTGTTAGTAACAATATCTCCTCTTAAGCCATCTACATCTAATTCTCCACAAACTTGAGAAATCTTAACTCTTAATTCATAACTTAAATTAGTTTGACCTAGTAAACCTTGAGCCTTAACAATCCTATCTCTGAACTCTTGCTGTTGTGATTGATATTGCTTTAAACACTCGTTAGGATTCTTGTCAAATTCTGATCGTTGCTCAACAATTTTAACTCTTAATTCTGGGTCTCTTACAGTTCTAATTTCAGAGTGCATACCAAAACGATCCAGAAGCTGAGGTCTAAGTTCTCCTTCCTCAGGGTTTCCTGAACCTACTAATACAAATCGAGCTGGGTGTCTAATTGAAATTCCCTCTCTCTCAACAGTATTCCATCCTGAAGCTGCTGAATCTAATAGAATATCAACTAAATGATCATCTAAAAGGTTAACTTCATCTACGTATAGAATTCCTCTATTCGCTTTTGCAAGTAAGCCAGGTTCAAAAGCTTTTACACCTTCCGTAAGAGCTTTTTCAATATCAATTGTTCCACACACTCTATCTTCTGTTGCACCAAGTGGTAGATCAATCATAGAAACTTTCTTTTTTGCTATTGTGATTGGGTTCCCTGCTTCTACAGATCGTCTTATATCCTCACTCATTAGATCGAAATCTGTTGGGTGTGAGTTAAATGGGTCATTCTCAACAACTTCCATTTCCGGTAAGATATCTGTTATCGCCCTAATAGTTGTAGATTTTCCAGTTCCACGATCTCCCATGATGATAACTCCACCAATTTTTGGATCAATAACGTTAAGAGCTAAAGCTAATTTCATTTCTTCTTGGCCTACTATTGCAGTGAATGGGAAGACTGGACGTTCACTTGTTTTTAATGTATTTGATGTCACTTTTTTTTTCTTTTTCTTTTTACCTACATATTTGTATAAAAGATTTACATATAATATTTTTCTCTTTCTTATCTAAAAAGAATAATTCTTTTTATTCGTATAAAGATGTACCTAATCTTATAGCTAGTACTAATGAAACTAAAGCTAAGATTAAAGCTACGAAAATCTGAGTGTCACTTATCATTAAAAATGTACTCCTTACTATTTGTTAATTACTTTAATATTACAGACACAAATTTATATTACACACTCTTTGACATATTTATTTAAACTTATTGTAGATAAATTAATTTTAGATATTTAATTCAAGACTTGTAATCAGGGTTGACAAGTTAGTAATGCAAAAGCTAATGTTATTTCAGGAATAAAGGAAAAGACTTCTAAAAAGAGTTTTCTAAAAACCTTCTTTCTTAAAAGAAAATGTTTTATTCAAAACAAATTTAAATATTGGATATCATGGAGAGTTTGATCCTGGCTCAGGATGAACGCTGGCGGTATGCTTAATACATGCAAGTCGTACGAGGGCTTTTAGCCCTAGTGGCGGACGGGTGAGTAACACGTGAGAAT
>Ga0222712_10007073_pt1 | contig 10945 bp, 13 predicted proteins | sample C33_657DmetaG_FD_165043 | JGI IMG/M metagenome (GOLD analysis project Ga0222712, IMG submission 165043) | Estuarine water microbial communities from San Francisco Bay, California, United States - C33_657D | ecosystem: Environmental > Aquatic > Marine > Unclassified | place: USA: California... | reverse complement strand
ATTGCAGGCGGATGGCGGCGGCCAGGCGGGCGTTGAGCGCGTGACCCGGGCGGACCGCGATGATGTGGGCCTTGACGCGGATGCCGGCGAGGACGATGTCTCCGACGATATCGAGGATCTTGTGCCGGACGAGCTCGTCCTTGAAGCGCAACGGCTCCTTGCTGACGATCTTGTCGCCCTTGAGGATGATGGCCGAGTCGAGCGAGCCGCCCTGGATGAGGCCCTTCTTCAGGAGCGCCTCGATGTCCTCGTAGATCGTGAACGTGCGGGCCGGGGCGATCTGCGCGACGTAGCCTTCCGGGTCGATGTCCGTGGTCAGGTGCTGCGTGTGGATGCCGCGGTCGTCGGCGGAGGTGCAGGTGATGCGCAGGCCGTCGAAGGGCAGGGCGATGATCGAGCGGCTACCTTCGTTGATGGTGATCGGCTGGGTCAGCGTGAAGACCTCGCGCGCCGCTTCCTGCTCGACGATGCCGCACTGGTGGATGAGCGTCGTGAACGGGCGCGCGGAGCCGTCGACGATCGGCGGTTCCGACGCGTCCATCTCGATGATCGCGTTGTCGACGCCCATGCCGCTGAGCGCGGAGAGGACGTGCTCGATCGTGTGGAGCTTGACCGCGTCGGAGGAGACCGTCGTCTTGCGTTCCAGGTCCGTGACCATCTCGGAGACTGGGCGAACCTCGGGCTTGCCGAAGAGGTCGATGCGGCGGAAGACGAGGCCGGTGTCCGGGGCGCCGGGCTTGAGGGTCAGGGTGACCTCCTGGCCGGTGTGGAGGGCCTTGCCTTTGACCGAGGCTTCTCGTCCGAGGGTTCGCTGTTTCATGCCGTTGGCCTAGTTATTCACACCCCCTCCCCCCTGTAAAGGCATACTTTTGAGCAGGTTGCGGCACTGTTTGGCTTATTCCCGAGGGGGGTGCCGAAGGGGGATGTGAATGGGATTTTGAGGGTGGTTGAAAGAAGGGACAGGGGCAGGGACGGGGGCAGGGTTAGGGCCGGGGCTGGGGATAGGGACAGGGCCGGGGCTGGGGTTCGGAAAGACAGAGTGGCAGGTACGGTCCGGGCGAATGCGGACGACCTTGCGCCGGGTTATTCACGGGTGAGTTCAGCGAGCCCGCGCACCTTCGCGGTGAATTCATCTTCATGCTCTCTCCTGACCCTGGCCCAAGCCCTGCCCCTGGCCCTGCGACGAACGCAGTGCGTCGCGCTCACTTGTTCACACGGAGCCTCCGTTCCTTGACACTTCCGCCCGCCGGGCAAATCGTCCGCCCGTGCTGCTGGTCATCGACAACTACGACTCCTTCACCTACAACCTGGTCCAGTACTTCGGGCAACTGGGCGTGGAGCAGAAGGTCTTCCGCAACGACCAGATCACCGTGGAGCAGGCCCTCGCCTTGAATCCCGATCGGGTGATGATCTCCCCCGGCCCCTGCTCGCCGGTCGAGGCCGGCGTGTCGTGCGACATGATCAAGGCCTTCGCGGGCAAGAAGCCGTTGCTGGGCGTCTGCCTCGGCCATCAGGCCATCGGGCACGTCTTCGGCGGCAACGTCATCCGCGCCCCGCACCTGATGCATGGCAAGACCTCGCCGGTCTTCCATAACAACACCGACGTCTTCCAGGGCTTGCCGAATCCTTTCCTCGCGACCCGCTACCATTCCCTGGTCGTGGAGCGTTCCACCTTCCCCGCCTGCCTGGAAGTCACCGCCTGGACCGACGACGGTCTCGTCATGGGTCTGCGCCATCGCGAACTGCCGGTCTGGGGTGTCCAGTTCCATCCGGAGTCGTTCGCCACCCAGAACGGCCTGGACCTGCTGGGCAACTTCCTGCGCCTCTGAGCGATGTATTGCCCGCGCTGCAACCACGAGGACACCAAGGTCCTGGAGACCCGCCTCGGCAAGGGTAACCATTCCATCCGGCGGCGCCGCGAGTGCCTGGCCTGCGGGCACCGCTTCAGCACGATGGAGGAGATCGTCCGTGAAGGCCTCGTCGTCGTGAAGCGCAACGGCGCCCGCGAGGAGTTCGACATCGGCAAGATCGCCGCGGGGGTGCGCAAGGCCACCGACAAGCGGCCGGTCGAGGTCGAGCGCATCAACCTGCTGATCTCGGAGGTCGTCGAGGGCCTGCAGGCCAAGTTCGAGGACGAGGTGCCTTCCAGCGCCATCGGCGAGGAGATCATGAACCGCCTCCAGACGGTCGACCAGATCGCGTATGTCCGGTTCGCCAGCGTCTACCGCGAGTTCCGCGATATCGACGAGCTGGCCAAGGCCATCGACCAGTTGCGCAAGGGAGGAAAGGCCAAGTGACCGCCGCCTTGCCCCGTTCGGTCCGGCTGCGGACCCTGAACGCGCTGATGGCGACCATGGTCGGGACGGCCCCGCAGCTCCGTCGCGACGTCGACGCCGTGCTCCGCGTCTTCGAGAACGACGAGGACACGGATCCGGGGCTCGGGCCCGAAGGGCTCGCCGCCGCCGCCACCCAGATGCTGCAGCTCCTCGCCCCGCAGCAACCCGTCCCCGCCATCGCCGTGCTGGACCACCGGGATCTCCCTTATGACGCCCTCTGGGCGCCCGAACGCATCGCGACGGCCCTCGCCATGACCGGCGATTCCGCGGACGTCCTGTTCTGGGTGGTGGGCTTGCAGGACCAATACCTCGCGGGCCCGCGGGCCCGCTCGTCCCGGTGGCGCCAGGCCTACGACGAGGCCGTCGAGGGCCTGCACGCCATGGCCGCGCGGCAGGCCGGTCGCCGCCGCCTCACCGTGGTCGTGTTATAATGCCTTCATGAGCGCCCCTAAGACGATTTTCCAGAAGATCGCCGACCAGGAGATCCCGGCGAAGTTGATCCACGCCGACGACCTTTGCGTGGCCTTTCATGACATCGCCCCGCAGGCCCCGACCCATGTGCTCGTCGTGCCGCGCAAGCCGCTGCCGCGCGTCGGCGAGGCGGGCGCCGATGACCAGGCCTTGCTCGGCCACCTCCTGCTGACCGCCGCCAAGCTCGCGCGCGACCTCGGGCTCGCCCGGGGCTTCCGCATCGTCGTCAACAACGGTCCCGACGGCGGCGAATCCGTGCCCCACCTGCACGTCCACCTGCTCGGCGGACGCGCGCTCGGCTGGCCGCCCGGCTGATCCCGATGCGCCCGCCCGAACCCTGCCTGGTCCTCGACGGTTCCGCCCGTGTCGGCGTCCGGGTCGGGGTCCTGCGCGACGGGCGATGGGTCGGGGAGGGCGTCGCCGACGAGGGCGCGCTGGAGGCGATCTTCGCGTGCGCGGAGACCGCCTTGCGTTCCGCGGACCTCGCCCTGGCCGATGTCCGCTCGTTCGCCGTCTGCGTCGGTCCGGGCTCCATCCTGGGCATCCGCGTCGCGGCCTTGGCCACGCGCACGTGGTCGACCCTGGAGCCTCGCCCGATCTTCGTCTGGGAATCCCTCGCGTCCGTCGCGCAAGCCGCCTTGGCCGCCGGCCAGGCGCGTCCTTTCGTCGTCGCCTTGGAATCGCGCCTGAAGCGCTGGAACACCTTGGTGGTCGCCGCCGAGGGCGCCCTCGGCGCGCCCGCCGAGCTCGAACCGGAGCAGCTCCAGGCTCTGGGTCTGCCTATCGTCACCTCCGCCGATCACGCGGCCACCTTGTTCAAGGGTGTCCAGGTGGTCCCGCACCCTTGGGCGAGCCTGCCGGCGCTGTTCGCGACCGCGGGTCTGCTCCGCCCGGAAGCCAAACCCGAAGCCCTGAACCCCGCGGCCGCCTACGCGACCTGGGATGGGGAACGTCACCGCGGCCCCGTATGAGCCCCGCGAACCCCGAGGCCACCCGCGCGTGGGTCGAGATCGACCTGCCGGCCATCGACCGCAACGTCGGCCGGATCAAGCAGGCCTTGCCCGCGCACGTCCGCTACGTCGCGGTCGTCAAGGCCAACGCCTACGGACACGGCATGCCCGAGGTGGCCACGCGCCTGCTCCAGGCCGGCGTCGACTGCTTCGCCGTCGCCAATGTCGGCGAAGCCGCGCGGTTGCGCGAGATCGGCCATGACGCCGATATCCTCCTGCTCAGCCCGACCCTGCCGACCGAGATGCCCCGCGCGATCGCGCTCGACCTCGACGTCACCCTCAATTCGGTCGCCGAGGCCGCCGAGCTGGAGCGGCGCGCCGCGGCGGCCGGCCGGCCGGTCCGCGTCCATGTCAAGGTCGATACCGGCATGGGGCGCGCCGGCGTCTGGCATCCGCAGGCCCGCGAACTGATCGCCTTCGTCCGCGCCGCGCCGCACCTCGACTGGCGCGGTCTCTACACGCATTTCTCCGAGGCCGACGCCGACACGGACTTCACCGCGGCGCAGCGGCGCATCTTCCTCGCCCTGCTGGCGGAAGTCCCGGACGAGGAACGCGCGCGGCTCCTGGTGCACGCCGACAACAGCGCGGGCCTCGAGTCCTTCTCCGCGGCTTCGCCTTTCAACGCGGTGCGCATCGGCTTGATGCAATACGGCCTGCCGCCGTCCGCGGGGTCGTTCCTCGCGAGCCTGCGCCCGGAGCCGGTGCTTTCCTTCCACGCCCGCGTCGTCCTGGTCAAGGACCTGCCCGCCGGTACGGCGGTCAGCTACAACCGGACCAGGGTGCTCACCCGCGCTTCACGGGTCGCGATCGTCGCGGTCGGCTACGGCGACGGCGTCCCGACCGCCGCCAGTAACCGCGGTAGTTTCCTGCTCCACGGGCGTCGCTGTCCGATCCTCGGGCGCGTGACCATGGACCAGACCATCGTCGACGTCACCGACGTCCCCGGCGTGGCCGTCGGCGACGTCGCCACGATCCTCGGGGCGCAGGGCGCCGACCGCATCACCGTGCGCGAGTTCTGCGCCTGGGCGGACTGCATCCCTTGGGAGGCCCTGTGCACGCTCACGCAGCGCGTCCAGCGCGTCTACCGCACGGACCGGACTTAGCGGCCAGGGAAGTTGTCCGTGCTGGTGGACAACAAGACCCCGTGGGTCAGGAGCGCGCCGAAGAAGGTCCCGAAGGCCAGCAACAGCCAGCGCCACCGCCGCCAGCCGTCGCGATAAGGCGTCAGCTGGAAGGCTTGGTCGGGCACGTAGGCCGCGCAGTAGACCGCGTTGGCTCCGATGACGAAGAAGAGGAAGCCGGTCAGGTTGCCGGTTTCGTCCCAGCGTAGCAGGTGGGAGAGGCTCCGGTCCGGATGGTACAGCGCGTGCAAGGCGCACACCAGGCCGAGCACGCCGTTGTAGATCGGCCGTCCCTTGAGTTCCCAGAAGCCGACCCCGTTGCCGAGGTTCTCGAGCAGGCGGTCGGAGAGCGCCGACATCGCTTACGCGGCCTTGGCGGCGGCGGGCTTGGCGCCCGGGGCCGGGGTGGTCGCGGGGGCGGCCTTGGCGTCGGCCTTCTCGGCGACCTTCTTCACCGCGTCCGTGAAGCCGCTGTCGGCCGGGTTGCCGTCGAAGACCAGCTTACCCTTGTTGTCGAAGACGAAGACCTTGGGGATGCCGGAGAACTGGATGGGGGTCTTCGTGAGGCCGGAGACGATGGCGTACTCGACGCCCGCCTTCTTGGTCACGACGGCGATTTCCTTGGCGGTGTGGCCCTGGCACTCGGCGCCGATGACCACGAGGGTGTCCTTGTACTTCTCGGAAAGCTCCTGCATGTGCGGCAGGCTGGCGATGCAGGGCGGGCACTGGACGCCCCAGCACTCGAGGACGACGGCCTTGCCGTTGAGCTTGCCCATGCTGGCCGAGGGGCCGCTCACGGACTTGCCCCAGGCGAAGTCGCGGAGGTCATAGGTCTTCTCCTTCTTGTCGGCGGCGAAGGCCGGCAGGGCGAGGAGGGTGGCGAGGAGGGCGAGGGTGCGCATGGGGCCAGCATCTTGTGGATACGCCCCTTGGCAAGCCTCAGCTCGCCTTGGACCGGCGTTCCAGGATGAACCCTAGGACGAAAGCCAATGAAAATAGGGCAAAGCTTAGCCACCAACGCTCGGGGAACGGGGGGCGATAGGCGGAAGAACGCCCGCCGAAGGCCAGGTAGGGCAGGAAGCCGCTGAAGCCAATCCCGACGGAGATCCGGTCGAAGGGAAGCCCGCGGAAACTTCGCCAGCAGGTCAGTGCCAGCCAGAGCGCCGGCAGGAGGCTGAGCCAATCGCTCCGCGGATCGAGCAGGCCGAGATGCAGCTCGCCGAACCGGTCCGCCAGCAGCACGACGAAAAGAACCCCGGAGGCGCCGCCCAGCATCGTCTCCGCGCTGGTCCGTTCACGGTCGGGCTTGGCCCAGATAGGGCGTGCGACCGGTTCGCGGAGGCGGCGGAAGAACACGGGCTCAGGCCTTGAACCCGAAGTACTGGCTCGCGTTGCCGTAGCAGACGTCGGCGATCAGGCGTTCGTTCCAATCCTGGCGGTCCGGGATGCGGCCCGATTCGACGTCCTGGCCCACGAGGTCGCACAGGATACGGCGGAAGTACTCATGGCGGGGGTACGAGAGGAACGAGCGCGAGTCGGTGATCATGCCGATGAAGCGGCTGAGCAGGCCGAGGTCGGAGAGCGCGTTCATCTGGTCGCGCATGCCGCGTTCCTGGTCGAGGAACCACCAGCCGGAGCCGTACTGGATCTTGCCCGGCGTCACGCCGTCCTGGAACGAGCCCGGGAGGCAGGCGAAGAGGGCGGTGTCGGCGGGGTTGAGGTTGTAGAGGATGACCTTGCCGAGGGCTTGCTCGCCCGAGAGCGTGCCAAACCAGCGGATCAGGCCGGGGCCCTGGCGGAAGTCGCCGATGGTGTCGCAGCCCGCGTCGGAACCGAGGCGCTTGAGCAGGCCGAGGTTCGGGTCGCGGACCGCGCCGAGGTGGAGCTGCGTGGCCCAGCCCTTGGCGTGGTTGAGGCGGCCCACGTGCAGCATGATGAAGGCCGTGAACTTCTCGGCTTCCTCGAGCGTGGCGGCGTGACCGGCGATGGCGCGTTCCCAGATGGTCCTGGCCTCGGCCTCGGTGCAGGTGGCGTCGGGCAGGTAGTCCAAGCCGTGGTCGGAGGCGCGGCAACCCGCGGCGGCGAAGTCGTCGTGGCGCTGGTCGAGGCCGGCGATGAGCCCCGCGAACGTGTCGGCGCCCTTGCCCGTGGCGGCGGCGAGACGCTTGGCCCAGGCCTGCACGCGCTCCGGCTGGCGGACCTTGAGGCACGCGTCGGGGCGATAGGTCGGGACGACCTTGGTGGCGAAGCCCGACTTGGCGATCTGGTGGTGCAGGTCGAGGGAGTCGGCGGGGTCGTCGGTCGTGCCGACGACGCGGACCTTCATCAGTTTCAGGATGCCGCGGGCCGTGAGGTCACCGTGCCGGAGCTGGCGGTTGGCCTCATCCCAGATCTTCTGGGCCGTGGCGCCTTCGAGGACGTCCTGGATGCCGAAGTGGCGGCGCAGCTCGAGGTGCGTCCAGTGGAAGAGGGGATTGCGGAGCGTGGACGGGACCGTCTCGGCCCAGGCCTGGAACTTCTCGCGGGAGGTGGACTTGTCGCCGGTGATCAGGTCCTCGCTCACGCCGTTGGCCCGCATGGCGCGCCACTTGTAGTGGTCGCCCGCGAGCCAGATGGCGGTGAGGTCCTCGAAGCGGCGGTCGTCGGCGATGTCCTTCGGGCTCAGGTGGCAGTGGTAGTCGACGATCGGCTGGTCCTTCGCCACGCCGTGGTACAGCCGCTGGGCCGTGCCCGTCGAGAGGATGAAGTGGTCGTCCATGAAGGCCATCGTCGTCGGTCCCGCGTTCAGATGGACATCGCCGCGAAGCCGCCGTCGACGACGATCTCGGAGCCGGTGATGAAGCTGCCGGCGTCGGAAGCGAGCAGGAGGGAGGCGCCGACGAGCTCCTTGGCTTCGCCGAAGCGACCCATCGGGGTCTTGCCGAGGATCGACGCGACGCGCTCGGGCGTCAGGACCTTGCGGTTCTGCTCCGCGGGGAAGAAGCCCGGGACGAGCGTGTTCACGCGGACGCCCTTGGGCGCCCACTCGCGGGCGAGGTTCTTCGAGAGGTTGTGCACGGCGGCCTTGGAGGCCGAGTAGGTGAAGACGCGGGAGAGCGGCAGGATGGCCGACTCCGAGCCGAGGTTGATGATCGAGCCGGCGCCGGCCTTGACCATGGCCTCGCCGAAGACCTGGCAGCCGAAGACCACGCCCTTGACGTTGACGGTCAGGATCCGGTCGAGCTGGGCTTCGTCGATCTCGAGGAACGGCGTGGGCGAGTTGACGCCGGCGCCGTTGACGAGGACGTCGACCTTGCCGCGCTGGGCCAGGATCTCGTCGCGCAGGCGGATGAGGTCGGCCTTGTTGGTGGCCTCGCCGGCCTTGAATTCACCGGACCCGCCGGCGGCCTTGATCTTGGCGAGACGGGCGTCGGCCTTCACGGGGTCGCGGCCCACGAGGATGACGTGCGCGCCGGCGGCGGCGAAGCCCTCGGCCATGGCGCCGCAGAGTTCGCCGGTGCCGCCGATGACGACGGCGACGCGGCCTTGGAGGGAGAAGAGGGAGGACATGGTGACTAAGGGGATGGGGGATGGCGGTTAGGGGATAGGGGTGGCTTAGCGGACGACGCGGGCGCCGCCGCCGGAGAGCTGCTTCTCGACTTCCTTGCGGGTGACCATCGAGGTGTCGCCGGGGGTCGTGGAGGCCAGGGCGCCGTGGGCGGCGCCGTAGTTCACGGCTTTCTGGGCGTCGTTGTGCTCGAGGAAGCCGAACACCAGGCCGGAGGCGAAGCTGTCACCGCCGCCGACGCGGTCGAGGATCTCGAGCTCGGGGAAGGCGATGCTGTCGTGGAACTTGCCGTCGTGCCAGCAGATGGCGCTCCAGTCGTTCTTGGTGGCGGTGATCACGCGGCGGAGCGTGGTCGCGGCGACCTTGAAGTTCGGGAACTGCTTCACGGCCTCGCCGATCATGTCCTTGAAGGCCTGCGTCTCGATCCGGGAGATGTTGTGGTCGACGCCCTTGACCTCGAAGCCGAGGGAGGCGGTGAAGTCCTCCTCGTTGCCGATCATGACGTCGACATACTTGGCGATCTCCCGGTTGACCTCCTGGGCCTTCTGCAGGCCGCCGATGGTCTTCCACAGGGAGGGGCGGTAATTAAGGTCGTAGGAGACGATGGTGCCATGCTTCTTGGCGGCCTTGACGGCCTCGATGGTGGCCTCGGCCGTGGTGGCCGAGAGGGCCGCGAAGATGCCGCCGGTGTGGAGCCAGCGGACGCCCTTCTTGCCGAAGAGGTCCTCCCAGTCGAAGTCGCCGGGCTTGATCTGCGAGGCCGCGGTGTTGCCGCGGTCCGGGACGCCGACGGCGCCGCGGATGCCGAAGCCGCGCTCGGTGAAGTTCAGGCCGTTGCGGACGGTCCGGCCGATGCCGTCGTCCTCGCGCCATTTGATGTAGTCGGTGTTCACGCCGCCCTGCATCACGAAATCCTCGAGCAGGCGGCCGACCTCGTTGTCGACGAACGCGGTGCAGACGGCGGTGCGCAGGCCGAAGCACTTGCGGAGGCCGCGGGCGACGTTGTATTCGCCGCCGCCTTCCCAGACCTGGAACTGGCGCGTGGTGCGCACGCGGCCTTCGCCCGGGTCGAGGCGGAGCATGATTTCACCGAGGGAGACCTGGTCGAAGGCGCAGGCCGAGGCGGGCTTGATGTTGAGGGACATGGTCGGGAAAGAAGGTGGTGGGTCGAAGGATGGGTTCAGCCCGTCGGGAGGGCGGCGAGGTCGAACGGCGGGTGGCCGATGTGGGCGGCGATCTCGTTGAACGCTTCGACCTCGGCCTTGGAGAACAGCAGGCCGCCGGCCTTCTGGCTGCGCGCGGCGAAGGTCGCCTCGAGCTGGCCGGGGAGCATGCACTTCTCGTTGCCGTGGCCGAGGACGTCGTCGATGACGGCCTTGACGTTCTGGCCTTGGGTGCGGCCCTTGGCGAAGGCGCCCGAGCTGATGGCTTCGGGGTGGATCACTTGGAAGAAGAACGCGCAGGCCTGCTTCTCGCCGGGGACGTGCGTGCGGCTGCGGATGGTCGGGAGCGAGCCGCCGATGTAGCCGGCGACGATCTCGTTGATCAGCGAGAGGCCGTAGCCCTTGTGCGCGCCGAACGGGATGAGCGAGACGGCCTCGTTCGGGTCGAGGGTGACCTTGCCGTCCTTGTCCACGGCGGCGTCGGGCGGCAGCATCTTGCCTTCGCGCTTGAGCACCTGGACGCGGCCCATGGCGATGACGGAGGTGGCCCAATCGATCACGATCGGGAAACCCAATTCATCGGTGGTGGGGAAGCCCCAGGAGTGCGGGTTGGTGCCGAGCGTCGGGAACTTGCCTTGGAAGGGGACGACTTCGGCGAGGGTGGCGGTGCAGTTCGTGTAGGCGATGTAGCCGCGCTTGGCGGCCTCCATCACGTAGCCGCCGCCCCAGAGGTAGTGGAAGGCGTTGTCGACGGAGACCGTGCCGACACCGTACTTGTCGGCCAGCTCGATGCAGCGCTCGATGGCGTCGACCGCGACGGCCTGGCCGAGCTTCTGGTGGGCGTCCCAGACCTCGGCGGCCTCGAAGCGGGAGGCCTTCTTGGTCACGGTGGCGTTGGGCGTGCAGCCCGGGACCTTGGCCCCGGAACCGAAGAGCTCGTCGAGGTGCAGGGCCTTGAGCGCGTTGTGCGTGCGGATGCCGTGGTGGGTGGCCATGCTGGCCATCTGGGCGGCCTGCGCGGATTCCTTGGCGCCGAAGCCGCGCTTGACGTAGGCGGCGGTGACGAGCGCCTCGTGGGCGGCGCGGGGGACGACGTGGAAGACTTCGCTCATGGGAAAGGGGCGGGCGGGGTTCAGACGACCTTCTTGACCGGGACCTCGGGGTTGATCTGGGCGAGGGGCTTCTCGCCGTGCATCGCGCGGATCAGGTTGGTGACGGCGGCGACGGCCTGGCGCTGGACGCTCTCGGCCGTGCGGGAGCCGATGTGCGGCGTGACCACGCAGTTGGGCAGCTTGGT
>Ga0222712_10007072_pt1 | contig 10945 bp, 5 predicted proteins | sample C33_657DmetaG_FD_165043 | JGI IMG/M metagenome (GOLD analysis project Ga0222712, IMG submission 165043) | Estuarine water microbial communities from San Francisco Bay, California, United States - C33_657D | ecosystem: Environmental > Aquatic > Marine > Unclassified | place: USA: California... | reverse complement strand
GGATGGTCGGTCGGTCGGTCACCCCCGATGGTCGGTCGGTCGGTCACTTGGTCGGTCGGACGCGTGACGTGGTCGGTCGACATGCATTCCCCCGCGACCTTTATCCACGACCATCATTCATATTCATCATCACCCATTGGTGACCATCGATCGTCATCGTGAACGTTCGCCGTCATCACTCGCCACCGCGCCGTCGTTCGTCACGCGCGTACGGACGCAAGTATTCGCGATGTTTCGTCCGTCGACGTCGCGCGCGCCGACCGTCGTCGACGCAAAACGCGCTCGAGCGCTGATCGACGGCTCGTGGCACACCATAATCGACGCATCGTCGGTGTTCGTGGATGACGATTTGACGGAGGATTTAGAAACGCGCGCGCACTTGGACGACGGCGGGCGGGTATCGATCGCGAATGCGATCGCGTTCGATTTCGACGACGTGTGCGACAAGTCCTCGCCGCTTCCGAGGGCGTTTCCGAATAAGGCGACGTTCGCGAAGTGGCGCGCGCGACGAGGCGTCGGGGCGCGAAGCGACGTGGCGATTTACGGAGCGCACGGAAAGGATTACGCCGCGCACTACGCCGCGCACGTGTTTCTCGCGCACGGACATCGTGGAGAGGTGATTTTGATCGATGGTGGTTTAGAGGCGTGGGTTCGCGATGGAGGGGAGGTGGCGCGCGTCGCGCGCGCGAGCGCGGACGCCGGGGGGGCGGCGGCGGAGGGCGAACGCGACGACGCGGGAGAGGTTGATGATGGCGAGATTTCGAGTGGCGATAGGAAAGGGGAGGAAATGATCGGGGTTATTGATGCCATGGATGCGTTGAGGAATTTATCGACGCAGCGATTGCAGGTTTTGGATTGCCGAAGGCGAGAGGTGTACGAAGGCGTGGCGAGAGACTCGGCTTCGCTGAGGATTCAAGGGCGCGAGCTCGCGTTCGGGGGATTTCGCGACGGGCACATTCCAGGGGCGAAAAATGTGCCGTATGATGCGCTGTTTGGCGCGTCCGACGACGAGCTGAAGGAGATTTTCGTGAACGCTGGATTGGATTTGTCCACGCCCATCGCCGTCGTCGGATCGGGCGGCGTGTGCGCGTCACCCATGGTGGCGTTTGCGCTGCGCCGCATCGGTTGCAATGCGGTCGTAGTGCGTAATGGCATGTGTGCGTGGTGTACCGCGCAAGGGAGCTCTTATCCGTTGTCGGTGTCGAACTCTTCTCCGCACGCTTTGCGGAACGATAAGCGGCTCATCGTGTGGGCCGTGACGCGGTCGCGCTCAACCGCACTCGAGCGCTCGGTTTCCATGCACTCCGAGGCCATGGTCATGCACGAATTGCTGACCGAACCGTTTTTAAAGGAGAATAATTCGCCCAATTACAAGAAGATTTTGGACGGCCAGCAGGAACTCAACATCGCGAGCAGCGGATGTTCGTACTCGACGATGCTGGAGGTCATGACCGCTGATTACTCCGCGCAAGGACGACCGTTCTTCTTCAGTAAAGAGCTCACGTGTTATTTTGACTTGGCGCAGATCAGATCGTCGTGGCTGCATCGGTTCACGCATGTGGTACTCATTCGTAAGCCGCTCGCGGCGTTGGAATCGTTTTACCGCGTCGCCCTTGAAGGCGCCGAGACGAGCAGCTACTTCGACCCCAACGAAGCTGGTTTCGTTCAAGCGTTTGGTCTCGTCAACGCCTTGAAGCGCGTTAACGCCAAAGTTTTGGTGATTGACGCCGATAGAGACGTATGCGATGACTCCGAATCAACTATGCAGGCGATTTGCGCGCACGCCTCTGTGAAGTTTGAGCGCTCCATGATGTCGTGGAAAGCAAAAGAGCTCACGACGTGGGAAAAATTCAGAGGCTGGCACCGCGACGCGTCCAACTCTACGGGTTTCAAAGCGGTAGAGAAGCCCAAGATTGATCTGCCGCAGGTGGTTTATGACGAGGCGAAGAAAAACCAGCCGTACTACGACGCCTGTCTTTGGGAATCGAAGCCAACGCTTGAACAGTGGCCTCTTCTTCGACAAGTCGTACAAAGCAATCATCGATTTTCCGTCGCCGTGTGCGCCTCAGAGGATGGCGCTAACGATATGTTCTCAAGACTCGCTGCAGCTCGATTGAACAACGTCACCGTGTACGAGTTCAAGCCAAGCCAGGTCAACGACGCGATTAAAAAATGCCCATACATGTTTGACGAACCTCTCGTGCTGATTGGTACGAGATCATCGACACTTTATATGGCCGAGACTTTGCGCGAGCGTCAAAAGGCTGGAAAGTGTGCGGTGTTGCGCATACTTTGCGTCGACAGTGTCAACCATCAAGTGAATCCCGCCGGATTCAAGCACACATGGGTCCCGGAGGAGAATCTCAAAGATCAAGCATACATGGACGAGGTTTTGGACACGCTGATCGGTGACATGCTGGCCGTGCAGAACGAAAGCGCACGCGCCATGGATGAAATGAACGTCGCGGCAGCGGCGACGAATGATGGACAGATGTTTTGGCGTTCAGGTTTATTGCAGAAGCTTCAAGAATTGCCGTCGAAAGCACCTTGCGTGACTGATGCCACGAACTCCTACACTCTGCGTCAGGTGTATTCTCGCGCTTTGTACGTTGCCAGAAAACTCGAGGACTTCGGAGCCGTCAACAGCCGCGTCGGTTTGTTTGTGCTCGCTGACGCTTCAAGCGTTTGGGCGGCCATGGGTTCACTCTTGTGCGAATCTGTATTTTGCGAAATTCCTGCGTGGTACCGAGGGAACGATCTCGAGCGCGTTTTGCGTTTGAACGAGTCCAAGGCAATCATCGTCTCGCGTGCTTTGCTTGAGTTCGTCCCTGAAAAATTCCACAATCTGGTCATCGTGCTTGAAGACATACAGATGTTGCCGGACATTAGCAGCCAGATTCATCCTGCGCTCACGCGTCCTGACACCCCGAACGCCCCTGGATTTTCAGTTCTCACGAGTGGTACGACCGGCGTGAGCAAGATTTTGATATGCCCGCAAAGTGCGCTCACGGATTCGTTAGGAGTCATCGGTCCGAACATGCGTGGGAGCGATATCATGGGTTCGTTCTGGATTTACTACTATTTTTTTATTCCGCTCTTGGCTGGGCGAACACTAAGTATTATTCCCAACGAGTTCTTCCTCAAGCCTCGCGATTTGGTTTGGTACATTAAGAAGCAGAAGATGACGATTTTATATATCAGCCCTTCTATTTTGGAGAGCTGCTTGTTGCACGTCCCGGCAGAGGAATTCTCTGAAACGATGCGTGACGTGCACACAATTTTGACAACTGGTGAACGCGTGCGAAAAGAAACGCGAGTACTGTTAGCAGCACGTCTTCCGCGTACGAGGTGGACGAATGTGTACAGTACGAACGAAACTGGCGATCTCGCGCTTTCTGAGCACGAATCATTTTATTTACGTCAAGGCACTCAGATGCGTGTATTGAATCAAGTAGGCCAGTGCGTCGCGCGAGGCACCGTAGGGCAGCTTTACGTTAAGAAGAGTGGTTTACTGAACGGTTACTACACGGATTCGGGTCACGTGAAGATTGATGGTGATTGGTATCCCACAGGCGATCTTGTGCGTTGGCTCGGACTGAACCAGATTACGTTTGAGAGCCGCCAATCTTCTGCGTTCGTGAAAATCCGAGGCTTCAAGGTTTCGCCCGTCATGGTGCAAGAAATATTGCTTAAACTTCGCGGAATCAAGCAGGCGATCATCAGTACGGTTGGCGAATCCGACATTGATCAGCAGCTCGTTGCCGGTATCGCATTTGAAGCGGGCACGAGCCTAAAAGAGGCCGATTTACGGGCGCATATGGCTGCACACACCCCGAGATACATGATTCCCAGCGCATTTTATGAATTAGAAAAGAAAGTCACGACCGCATCGTCTGGTAAAGTTGTCAAGCTCAAGGTTGATGGCTTGCGCAGAATTTCAGACACCGACGTCAGCGAACTTACGGAGAAGGAAGAGGAAGTCTCCACTGTATGGCGTCAAGTCTTGGCGGAACCAACCAAACACTTTTCCCCATCGGACAGCTTCTTCGATTTTGGCGGTAGTCTCAAATTTGTTGAACTCGCCGGTGCGCTCTCCAAGCAGTGGGGTATCTCAGTTGCCGTAGCTGAAGTGATCGCGAAACCGACGCTCAGAGAGATGGCGATACTGTCGAGTGAAACCGAGCTGGCGAAGTTCGACGCCGAAGTAGCTGCGGCAAAATATGATTTCTCGAGTTTTGCAAAAGTCACGCCCAAGGCGCGAAGTGGTAAGGCGAAGATCTTGCTCACTGGTGCGACGGGCTACTTGGGCGCGTACCTGCTAAGGGAACTTGCCGAAAACGACAGCGTCGAAACCGTCTACGCCGTCGTCCGCGCCAAGGACGAATCGCGCGCGATGCATAGAGTCTTAGACGTCTATAGTAGTCGCGGGCTCGAGTTCAGCGAGAGCCTCAAGGCGAAGACTGTGTTTGTATGTGGCGATATGTCCAAAAAGTTGTATGGCGTTTCGGAGGCCAAGCTCGCGGAGTTTTTACCCAGCGTCGATATTATCATCAGCGGCGGCGCCGAGGTTAACATGGTGAAAGCGTACTCGGCGTTGGAAGAGGTGAACGTGGGCGGCACGTTCAATGGTCTCGAGCTCGCCGCCAGAGCAAACGCACGACACATATTGATTTCTACGCAGCTTCCGCTCCCGGGAGAGACTCCGACGGGGTATCGTCGAAGCAAAGAAGTCGCTGAAATGCTCTGCGCTCGCGCGCAAAAAGAAGTCGGCATCGAGTCTTCGGTGCTGTTATTCGGGGACATCAATATTTCTCGAGCGCCGGGATCTCTCGCGCCTGATGACGACTACATAGTCATCTTCTTGCGCGCCTGCCTCGCGTCCGGATTCTTCCCCAAAACGGATTGGGCAGTGAGTATCTTGTGCATCGACGATTGTGTGAAGATGATTTCTTCGCTTACGACGGATGGAGCTCTCGGTCGGTACAGTTTCGATGGCGTCGCCCGCGAGGTGAAGGGCAAGTTGATTGAATTTTCCAAACTCTGCGACTGGCTCTCCGTCGAGCAACCGCTTGCAATGTGCTCCTACCAAGGTTGGATGAACGTTATCAAGGCTGGCGCCGCAGAAGGGAAAGAAAAGTTTCAACGTGTTTTGCTCACGATTGACTCCATGGAAGTCGAGCTCAAAGCGGAGGGTGAGCACTTGCGCTCCGGCGCACACGACGATGCGATGTACGGCGTTGACGACGCGTGGGCGCAATCTTTAGTCAGCGCGCTCATCGGCGAGACTGTGGCTGAAATCGACGACGACAAAAATATGACCATTGGGTACGCGGCTTTAGCGCAAGGCGAGGATTTGACGCCGTTCAAGTATAAGCTGCCGGATATGACGCCGACATCGGTCGAAGTCAAGGTTGAATTTTGTGGTTTGTGCGGCTCTGATGATCACTTACTTGTCGGTGATTACGGCGAGTACGCCGTATGGCCGCAAGTTTGCGGGCACGAGGTTGTCGGCACCGTCACCGCCGTCGGTAATGCCGTGTCGACGTTGAAACCAGGCCAGCGCGTCGGCGTCGGCTGGCAGAGCGCGTCGTGCCATGACTGCGAATGGTGCGCTCGCGGCGACGAGCAACTGTGCTCCAAAGTCGGGTGCACGTGCTGCCAAGGCAACAAAGGCGGGTTTGCGGACAGAATGCGAATAAGCGATTCAGCTTTCTGTTACAAGATTCCAGATTCCTTGGCCTCGGCTGAAGTCGCGCCGTTGCTGTGCGGCGGACAAACCGTCTGGACGCCCCTCAGCGAGCAAACCAAGTCGAGCGATCGCATCGGCGTTCTCGGTCTCGGCGGTCTCGGTCACATGGCGATCAAATTCGCCAAAGCCCTCGGTCGAGAAGTCACCGCGATTTCATCGTCGTCGGCGAAGAGGCAAGACGCGCTCTCGCACGGCGCGACAAAATTCTTGGTGCACAGCAACGCGGATGAAATGGCGGCGGCGGCACAATCGCTCGATTTCATCCTCGTTACGATCGCAACGAATAAAAGCGTCGATTTCTCAAAGTTCTTCCCGCTTTTGCGTCCGCGCGGGACGATATGTTTCGTCGGTATGTGTCCCCCGATCACCGCCGACGTTTTCACCATGGGATTCACGATGCACAACATCACGACGAGCAACACGGGCGGGAAGAAAGACATGGTGAACATGCTCGAATTCTGCGCCCGCCACAACATCGGCGCGAGCGTTGCGGTGACCCCACTGTCCAAGATCAACGATGCCGTCGCCGCCTTACGCACCGGCGAGTCGCACTTCCGACACGTCTTGAGCAACGATTTCGGCCGACATCCGCTCGCGAGCGGCTTCCTCCTCTGACGTCCTCGCGCGCCTCCAACCCTCTTTCCCTCGACTTCTCTCCGCCCCGCGCGCCGTTTAAAAGAAATCTCACATCATCATCATCGTCAAAATTCATTCATTCCATCATCGGCGACGCGCGATCGCGATGTTCCGCCTTTGCCCGCCGTCGCCGTCGCCCGTCGCCGTCGCTCGCTTCGCCCGTCGGCGTCTCTCGCGAGACGTCATTCCCCATCGCCTCATGTCTCTTCCCCCTCCAACCGACGTCGACGCCGATGCGCGCCAAGGCGAAGGAGATGAACCGCCGAGGACGGATCGCAAAAAACAGAAGCGCGTGGTGTTGGTGTTCCCAGGGGCGAACGCGATCACGCGCGGGTTGTCCTTCGCCCGCGCCGGGGCGAAGAAACGTATAGACGCCATCTTGCGCGCGACCTTGCGCGCGGGCGATGACGAGGACATATCGTCCATGTCGAGCGCTCGAGCGATGCGAGCGATGGTGCACCGAGGGAACAGGATCGGGAACAGGGACGGAGACGCGGCGACGAATCATTTAGGCTTGTGTTTACAAGTCGGGTTCGCGTTGGCGAGCGAGGGCGTGCGACGAGCGGTGGAGTTCACCGAGACGCGCGAACGAGGAGAAGTACGACGAGTGAAGTGCGACGTCGCGCCGTGCGCGTTGAGCGAGGGCGAGCGCACGCCAGGGTTTGAGTTTGTCGCCGACGCGCCGGCGGCGTTCGCGGCGGTTCGCCGGGCGTGGGGGATGGATGAAGATGCCTATCGCAAGTCATTAGCCCTCGATGGATTCGAACGAAAGTGCGAGGGGTGGGATTATACCAGTCGCGGGTGTTTAAAGGGACGGATGGAGAAGAGCGAGGAGGCGCTCGCGACGTCGAGGACGACGTTGCGAGTGATTTCGCAGAGCTTGGCGAGCGGGAAATCGAGCTCGTGGTTCTTTTGTAGCGAAGATGGTACGCTTTTGGTGAAGACGTGCGATGCGAGCGAGAGGAAGGTTTTGCTTGGGATGTTGCCGAGGTATACCGAGTACGCAAAGGAGAATAGCGCGACGTCGATTTTGCCGCAGTTTTATGGATTGTACACGGTTAAGTTTGGAAAGTCAGCCGAGCTGTCGTTCGTGGTGATGAATTATTGGTTCGCGTCAACGAAACACATAAGGAAGAGATACGATTTGAAAGGAAGCACGATGGGGCGATTCGCGAGCGAGAGAGAAAAGAAAAAAGGTGACGCAACGATTTGGAAGGACAACGATTTTGATGAAGTGGACGCGGCGCGGACGCGTCACGCGACTGAGATTTGTAACGTGTTGAAGAAAGATGCCGAGTTTTTGGCGTCTTGTAACTTGATTGATTATTCGCTCGTGTATGGGCATTACATCGCGGAGACCGAGTATGAGCTTTTGGAGGCGGCGGCGGCGTTTGCGGATCAGGAAGCCGAAGACTGGCAAGCCGAATGCGATGCCGCGGAACCGTCGACGGTTGAAGTCGACGATGATGTTCACTTCACGCCGAGAGCGGGTGGCGCGAGAGGTGACGACGACGGGTTTTCGCCAGACGAGGATTTTGGGAGCTGCGCTGGGCCGACGTCGGCGGTTGGAAACGGCGACAGCCCCATGTTCGACCTTGGCTCTGAGGAAGGAAAAGAACGCCAGTTGGTTCTTTTATCTCACAGAAAGAATCCATTCAGCGCATTTTTTGGCGACGTCACGCGCGTGAATCAGCTTCGCGTGATAAACATGGAAAAAGGTGCGGCTTTCGTCGGCGTCATCGACGTCTTGACGCCGTACGGATGGAAGAAAAGGTTTGAAAACTTCTTCACGGGCAAACTCATGTGCTGTCGCGACGTGTCTTGTCAGCCACCGAAGAGGTACGCAGAGCGTTTTCATACGTTCATGGAAGAACGCGTCTTCTTGCCGGCTTGACATGGATGAGACCAGGAGCGACGAATTGCAATGTGTTTATGTGTAAAACAAACATCGGCGCATTTTATTTATTCATTCAACAGCCGCGAGGGCGCCGCGCGTTCAGATTTCACGGCGCGCGCCACATCGCATGCACGTGCACTACATCACACTTGGCGTACTTCTGTGCCTCGGCCGCGGCGCCGATGCCGGGCGGGCGGTGCCCTTGGTACCGCTTCGCGCTCCTCTCTTGACGCCGATCCTCGCGCCGTGGTTCCTGCGCTCGTGGCAACCCATCGAGTTCTCCCTCGCACGCGCGCCCGAAGCTGCGCCAGAACTCCCGTACGAATACGAGGACGATGACGTTCCAAAGTCCACAGACGGAGGACGCGACGAGAACGAGGCAGATTACGACCATCCAAAGGGACGCCGACGCGGTCATTTCCGCGTCGACTGGCGCGACGTTCAATTCGACCCACAAACCGCCGGAATCTCGTTCACGCGCGAGGGATGGACTGGATTTGGCATCGAAACCACGGGAACGTTCACGATTACTCCACCACCGTGACGATCCACTGTCCATCAAATCACCCGTCCGCGCTCTCGCCGTTCTCGCCGCTCGTCGCGAACCGAACGCGTCATTCCCCGGCGCACCACGCCTTCGCATCGACCGTCGCTCTGGCGTGTCATACGCATCCACAAATTCGCACGTCAACGCGTTTCATCGACGTCCTTCGAACGCGCGCTCGAGCGCACTCGATGTCGGTTCATTCGCGCGCTCGCGCCTCCGCCGCGAGCTCGCTCGCGCCGTTGGATGTCATCGACCGTCATCTCGCCGACCGTTCGCCTTTGGACGAAAGCGAACAAAAAGAAATCATCGATTGTTTCGCGCGCGCACTCGATCGAAACCGCGTCGTCGTCGCGTCGGTGTTCGGCGTCGTCGCCGCGCTCGGCTTCGCGTTCTTCGCCGCGCTCGCCTCGAGCGCGGCGCGCGCCGCGAGCTTTGGCACTTCCACCGACATCGCGCGCGCGTGGTCCATGTCGTTCGTGCATTACAACGCGTACGACACGAATGACGCGAGCGCGAAAAAGTTAGCGGTCGTCGCGGTCGCGGACGCGGCGTCGGCGTCGGCGTGCGCGACGGCGTGCGCGGCGAGCCGCGCGCTCGGAGTCGGGAAAGGCAGCGTCTGGGCAACGCGCGCGACGATGGCGTTCGCGTCGTGTGCGACATTGATGTGGGTCGCGTTGACGCGATCGACGTGGTCGTGTGTGTTCGTGGTGTTCGCGGCGGTCATGGGGGGGGCGTTCGCGGAGACGACGTCGACGGAGCGAGCGCTGGAGCGATTACGAGCGGCTTCGTACGCGCACAAAAAGGTGTAAATTTCATGAGTGTGCAGTAGGCACGAGTAGGAGTTGAGTTCGCGTTGCGTGTTTCACGGCTAACGTGAAGGGAGGTGTTTAGGAAAATCCGTTCGACAGGAGTCGATCGACGGCGGCGTGGACGTTGCCACCCGTGGCGCGCAACGCTCGCACGTTCTCTTGCGGGTCCAAAAATCCCATGCTGTTGAGCTGCGTCAATTGCGTGGCGTATATTTCTTCAGGAGGACCTTGCGGCGCTGGAGGCGCAGCGAACGTCCCGCCGAAGACGTTGCCAAATCCGCCGTCGCCGCCGAGCGTACGCATCGCTTGTTGCATTTGCGCCATCGCGCGAAGGTTCTCTGGGTTCATCATCGCTCGCATTGCCTCTGGATTTTGTAACATTTGACGCATTTGCGGATTAGCATCCACCATTTGACGCATCCGAGGATTCATATTGAGCATGGCCTCGAGCGCTTGCGGGTTTGAGAGCATGGACGACATCGCTTGCTGTATTTGCGGATTGTCAATCATCTCGGCGAGGCGACCCATGTGCGCACCGTCGTCGGAAGCGCCACCGAGTCCGCCGTCGAATCCACCGTCAAATCCACCGCCGAATGCACCACCGAATGCGCCGCCGCGCGCGCCAAAGTTAGGCGGCGTCTGCGCGGTGGGCGTTCTCACCGCCGGCGCCGGGGACGCCCACGGATTCGGAAGCGGACCATCCGCCGGCGTCCCCGGCGTTCCAACGTCTGGCGCTCGGTTCGCATCGGCGCCCATGCTATCTAAAGGCTCCTGCATCGTCTCATACATCCGCCGTAACGCGTTAAACCCTTCGGGATGACTCGAAATGTTTGACATCGCGCGGTCGTTTGACCGCATCGCCTCTTGCATCAACGACGGGTTCGTCGCCACGTTAAACATCTGTCGCAGTGTCTCCGGATCTCTCAGCGCCTCTCTCATCTGCGGATTTGCATCGAGCACCCCAGCGAGCGCCGGATTATTCTCAAACATCTCCCTCAACGTCTCCGGATCATTCAACAGCGACTCGAGTTGACCTCGGATGAACGGATTCGCCAACATCGCGCGCACCTCGCTCTCGCTCGGCGCGCCATCCCCGAACCCCCCTCGCGTGAAACTGTCATTCATGCCGTAATTCCTCGTCCTCCATTCCCCGTCACTTTGCGCTCGCGAGACGTTCGCCCCCGAAGGAACGATCGTCGCGTTCGCGTTCGCGTTCGCGTTCGCGTTCGCGTTCGCGTTCGCGTTCGCCCCGCTCGCGCTCACCGCATGCACCACGCACTCCGCGCTCACGCCGTACTCGCTCAAAG
>Ga0222712_10007070_pt1 | contig 10949 bp, 6 predicted proteins | sample C33_657DmetaG_FD_165043 | JGI IMG/M metagenome (GOLD analysis project Ga0222712, IMG submission 165043) | Estuarine water microbial communities from San Francisco Bay, California, United States - C33_657D | ecosystem: Environmental > Aquatic > Marine > Unclassified | place: USA: California... | reverse complement strand
GTATTTATATTGCGACTATTGGCCATCAGCCGGTATTTCGCTACCTGAAAATCTCGTTCAGACATAAACTGACACTGAGCAGCGATCCATTGAAAGGAAACAATAAAAATGAGAAAAGTCAATAATCTATGCATAACTTAGGATTTAAAACTAGGATTCCAATATAAAAATACAAGTTTAATTGTTGCCAGTTTAATGTAAAATATCATTGAGTATATCAATGGATTTCAATGGTTTATAATTTGTTAAATTTTCCAAATAGTGTTCTTCGAATTGGTGAAACAATGCATTTCTTTCCTTTTTACTTAGATTTAGTTGCCCTAAAGAAGAATAGTCTGTGAATAACTCGAGAGGTGTATTAAATGAGGTCAGAGGTATCTCAATCCCGAGGTAGACTGAGTATTGGTATAGAAATGATAAATAGAAGTGTGGGTTGAGAGGGTGGTCTCTCAGATAGGCAATGCTGTAGGAGATAAAATCATATTTTTCGCTCTCAGAGGAACTGTTTTCAGGGATTGTATGATTGAGTAGTTCAACTATAAACATACTTATAGCTGATTTGTAAATACCGAAATTTTGTGCGTCTGGTGCGAAAAGGAGTTGAGCTTCCTTGATTTGCTTGAGTGATTTGTTCTCTCTTTGATAAAAAGAAAGCGCTAATAAGTTAATTGGCTTGTATAGCGGAGCCTTAGGATTTTTTTTAGACTTAGCTCCTTTAATAAGGAAACTCTCGAGTCCAAAATCTCTAGTGAGGATTTTGACAATGAGACTTGTATCAGAGAATGGGATTTGACGAAGTACTATACCTTCAGTGCTGACCAGCATGAAAGGTAATTAGAAAGAGCGGACTTGGATAGATTTAGAGAGGTTGTAGATCTTATTTCTCTCTACAATGCTAGCTAAGTCTATTTTTTCCAGATTTTGAAAGCGTGGCTGATAGATAGCCTTGGTTTCAAATCGACTCTGATTCGACCTCCAGCCCAGAATAGCGAGATTACTTTTTTTCATTGGCATCACTATTTCACATTTCAGATCGTATTTTTTGGATAGACTGAGGTTATATTTAATCCTGACTATCGGAGTTAAATCCGATTTTTTAGCCAATTTAGGCTGAATGTTCACCGTTTTTTTATAATCATTATTGGCTGATAATCCCAGGGCTATGGTGAGAAGTATTATGATTATTGAGGTCGCTTTCATTTTTTTCTGTATTTACGTCTTTGAATTAACTCTAATTCAGATAATTTATTGTATTGATAACAGATAAATTAACTAAAAAGTTTCATTTTCTAAATTAAGTTTACAACTATGGTTAATTTTTAAATAAATCAGAGAATAATATCATTGTTCTCCAGCTAAATCAAATAGTTTAAAAAAAGGAGAACCTACTCTTGAAACAATATTAAAACCCAATAAGAACAATTTCTAATATTTTCTCAATTTTATTCACACATAATGGTTTCCTTAACGTTTTCCTAATCTCTAAATAACCGAATTTCCTTACATTTGTTTTTCATATTTATCAAAAAGCCGAATGCGGAATATTTTTAGTTTAGTAGCGTTTGTCTCTCTTAGTCTATCCAGCTGGGCGCAGGGGAGAATCGAAGGGAAGATATTCGAAGCAGAGTCGAAGCAACCTGTGAGTCGTATTATTGTGAAATTGGTGGCACCTAGCTTTGAGAGGTATACTAAGACTAATGATATTGGTGAGTATTTTTTTGAGAGTTTAAATACAGGTATTTTCACCATAGTCATATCAGAGCCAGGTTATTTTGAGACAAGTATAGATATAGACTACATAGGTGGAGAAAATATGGTGGTAGAAGATATCGTAATAGAAAAGCAGCAGCAAGGCAAGGATATGAATAATGAAATCCCCACTATGGAGCAGACGGAGGATGATGCAGGTAATTCGGTAGCTAGTCTTTTGAATTCTTCGCGTGATATCTTTGTCTCTAATTCTATGTTTGGACTTGGGCAGGGTGGATTTAGAAATCGCGGTTTGCGTTTTCAAGACCAGACCTTATTTATAAACGGTGTGCCACTAGAGAATATCGTGCAGGGCAATAGTATTACCTTTAATGATTTCTCTGGACTTAACGATGTCTTACGATCACGAAATAATTATTATGGAATTAAGGCTATTCCATTCGCTTTCGGCGAACAAACGAATAATATAGATATAGATGCCGAAGCTATCAATCAGCGCAAGGGATTGAGAATATCACAGTGGTTCTCCAATAGAAATTTCACAACCAGGACTACCGCTACTTTTAGCACGGGTCTTTTAAAAAGTAATTTTGCCTTTTCAGGAAGTATAGGATTTAGAGGTGCTAAGGAGGGTTATATACCTGGTACAGCTATGCAGGCTATTTCAGGCTATTTTTCTGTATCTAAACTGTGGAGTCAAAAGTTTAATACGACCTTATCTGCTTTTTATGTAGACAATAAGCGCGCTGTGGCTGGAGCCGTCATTAGAGAATTCAGTGAATTGGCAGGTTCCAATTTCTATAATCCACATTGGGGGTATCAAAACGGGGAGAAACGAAGTTCTAACATCCGACGAGACAATGTGCCATTAGTGATTCTTTCGGGAGACTTCAAACCGAGTAATTCGACTCATATCAATGGCTCCCTTGGATTTCAGTTTGGTAAGCGCTATCAGGAAAGGCTCGATTGGTACAATTCTTACAACCCTAATCCAACTTATTATAGAAATGCGCCGAGTTTCTATGATGATGAGCCAGACGTTTCCGCTGAGATATTCAATGCTATAAAAGCAAATCCCAATTTACTGCAGGTAGACTGGAATGGATTTTATGAAGCGAATAGAAGCAACAGGGAGTCAGTTCCTACCAAGGGGGAGACGGGAAATTGGGCGCGATACATAATGAATAAAGAGGTGTCTGATGTAAAGAGTGGTTCGGCTAACATTGTTGTCAAGCATCAATTGAATAAAATGGTGGACATAAGTGGCGGTGCTATGCTTCAAATCAATAGTACAGAGTATTACCGTCAAATTTCAGACTTATTGGGAGCCGACTTTTTCGTTAATATTAATCAGTTTGCTCAAAGAGCCAACCCAGATAATCCGGATGCAATTCATAATGACCTCAATAATCCTTACGGTATTGTGCGGGTAGGCGACAAATATGGTTATAACTATAAGTCGAATGTCATGAATTCCACAATCTGGGGCCAATCTGTGGTCACTTTGAATAAGATCGATTTCTATGGCACTTTAAGACTCGAATATACTAGCTATGGTAGAGACGGTTTATATAAGAATGGAGCTTATGCAGCGAATAGTTTTGGCAAATCAGAGACTGCAGCTTTTCTCAATGCAGATGCCAAAGCGGGTTTAACCTATAAATTGAATGGAAAAAATTATTTTTCATTCGCTGCAGCAAGGTGGAGCTACGCCCCACAATATGAGCAGACCTTCATTCTGCCGCGTACTACCAATCTGCTCGACAAAGATGCTAAAAGTATGAATATTATGAGTGGAGAACTATCATATTTCCACAGAGGCGCAAGAACTAAAGTGAATTTGACAGGATTCTATACCTTATCACAAAACGAAACTGAAATAAGAAGGTTTTTTACAGAATTAACCAATAGCTTTGGCTCCCTGCTGATGAAGGATATGAATAAGCGCTATATGGGGATAGAGGCGGCTGTAGAAACTAAAATTATGAATACTGGTTTTACCGCAACAGCCTTAGCTAATATCGGAGACTATATTTATGATAACAGACCGGTGGCTACTTTTTATTATGACAATTCAAATCAAGTATCCAATCCTGAAACGGTTTATTTCCAAGGATTGCATTTACCTTCTGGCCCTCAATTGGCAGGAATGCTCAAGCTAAATTATAATTCAAAACAATTCTGGTCGGCATCTATTAGTGTCAATTATTTTGATAAAATATATGTAGACCCTAGTCCGCAGCGCCGCACCACAGATGCTTTAATAGGAGTCACCCCAGGCTCAGACCAGTATAATAAAATACTATCTCAGGAGCGTATGCCATCTGCCATTACCGTAGATGCTTATTTTAGAAAGTCATTTATGATAAATAAATACATTAAGAGTATCAAAAAGCGAATGTACTTTGATATTTCAGCTAATTTCACTAATCTACTAGATAAAAAAGATTATGCAATAGTCGGTAGAGAGCAATTGCGCTTTGACTTTAGAGATAGAGACCCTGATAAATTTCCTAATACCTATTCGTATATGATGGGTAGATCTTTTTACATTAATTTTATTTACAGATTATAATCATTATTATGAAGAAAATACCAAGCTTATTTGTTTTATCGATTCTCTTGCTTTCAGGCTGCATGAAAGATACCTTTGATGTTCCAGCTAACCCAAAAGATCCAGCTATCACTGCGAACTACACTATTTTTGACCTGAAACAAGATTTTAAAGCCAGTGGTCAGACAATATGGTCTATCCAAGATGATAAAGTCATCGAGGCGATAGTGAGTGCCAATGACCAAGGAGGCAATTTCTATAAAGAAATAGTCATTCAGGATAAGGATAATAGATCAGCTATTGGATTATTAATCAATAGAACCAATTTATACAATGATTTCCCTTTAGGAAGAAAAGTATTTATCAAGCTCAAAGGGATGGCTATGGCCAATCAGAATAACCTCATAGTATTAGGCGGGTTTATTGATACTACATCCGTGCCTGGTGCCAAAAGCCTAGGAGAATGCCCTCCTACAGCTATAGATAAGACTATTTTAAAAGGAACAGTAAATAATGAAGTCAAGATAGATGAAATTACTATCAATCAATTGTCTGAGAGCTATCATTATAAATTAGTGCGATTTAAGGATGTCGAGTTTACTTGTAGCAATATCACCCTGACCTATGCAGATGCCGTAAATCTAAGAGACGCGAATAGAACTCTAGAAGATAAAAATGGTAATGATGTCATAGTGAGAACCAGTGGCTATGCAAATTTTGCAGCAACTAAAGTAGCTGCGGGTAAGGGTAGTTTGACGGGTGTGTTCACCGTTTACAGAAATGATTTTCAACTCAAGTTACGAGATATAAATGATGTCAAACTCACTGATACCAATAGAACCAAGCCATGTACCGGCTCAGGTGGCGGTGGCGGTGGCGGAAGCACATTTACACCCAAAACAATCGCGGAAATAAGAGCGTTTTATACAGGCTCTCCGCTGCAAATAACAGGTTTTAGTATCGAAGGAGTAGTTATCTCAGATAAAGCTAATGGCAATATAAATTCTCGAAACATTGCTATTCAAGATGCAAGTGGGAGAGGTATCATTGTAAGATTCGGATCTAATCACAACTTCAATTTAGGTGACAAGGTGTTAGTTAAAATTACGAATGATTCTTTGAGCACATTTAATGGTGTCATGCAGTTAGGGGGTTCGGCAGGTATTTTATCTACTGATGCTACGTTAGTTAGTTCTGGCAATACCATTACCCCAGCCACAGTGAGTATAGCTTCTATCAATGGTAATATAGATCTATATGAATCTACCTTGGTGAAAATAGTGAATGCGACATTTGGTGGTGGCACTACCTATAATGGAACGAATGGTAATACTACCTTAACTGATGGAGCCAGCATCGCCCACTATACCACTTCTGCTGCCACCTTTAAGGGAGATGCATTGCCATCAGGGCCTAAAACAGTGACGGCTATAGTAGGAAGATTTAATAGTACCAAGCAGATATCTATAAGGAATACCTCTGACGTGCAGTAGACTATGCATAGAGTTGAATTGATCATTTATGGATTGCAATTCATTGCTCTACTAACATTAGTATTATACGTCGAATATAGATTTCAGTATACGAGATTGAGCCTCCGCTCCGTTTGTTTACTTTTTTTGAGTTCAGTATGCTTAGCTGCATTCTCTGCCTATATAGCAGAGATGGATTCTAGAAAGTATCTCCGAGATTCTATTTTACTGATGTCTTTTCTTGAAAAAGATCCTCGCATGTATGGTTTGTTTTTCCTTTCGGGTGGCAATAGTCTCTATCCTGAGTCCTATTTTCCTATGCTTATCGCCTCCAATACATGGTCTAATTATACTAGCTATACTATTGAGAAGTTTTATCTATTCTTCTCCCTTATTTCCAAGCCAAACCTATACAATGTTTCCCTTTTCTTTGGGGCACTCAGTTTTGTATCTAAAAGTTTACTCATTCGCAGCTTTCAACTATTAGATCAGGATTCATTTAAGTTAAAATTGATATACGCTTTTCTTTTGATAGGTGGATTAGAAGTCTTTTTTATTTCTGGAGTATACAAGGAGAATCTTCTATTTTTCTTCCTAAGTTTTATAGTTTATACCTACTGCAGCAGACCTCGTGTTTGGAAATATATAATAGCTTTTCTATGTCTCTTGAATGCTGTTTTCCTGCGCCTAGATACTATGATTATTATTATGTTGATTTTAAGTGTCCTTTTTCTTTTTTTTAAATATAGGCATTGGGGTCTTTGTCGATATCTTATAATTATCCTTAGTTCTACTCTTTCGCTATTCTGCCTCTATTGTTTAAATTATAAGGATTACGCTATTGGAAAATTAAATCGCTACGCCAATCTAAAACCTGGTAATACTCATTTTGACCCAATAGATTGGAATAATGATGCCATTAATTTGTGCGGTCAAATACTTCTCCGATGGCGACAAGCATTTTACTCTATTTATACCACTACAGACTATTTGTATATTGTAAGTATAGTGAATGGCTTATCTGTAATTTTTATTGGTGTTTTACTTTATTATCAATCTATAAAATGGCATAAACTAACTTTAGTAACCGTTTCAGTCTTTATAGCCTTTATGCTGACTCTATCTCTTTTTATTCCGAATTATAACGCTTTACTCCGTTATAAGTCGCCCTTGTTTGTTTTTATGATATTTGGGTTGATATTAAATATTAGAAAAAAAACTATATGATGAAATATATTCAAAAATATAATTAAATGTCTATTTTTGCAGCATATAAATTAAATATAATTAAATATGCTGCGATTTTCTGCATTTGATGAAGCTAATTCGAGAAATAATCCTGAAATAGATTTTATTTCTCACAAGGTATCTGACTATTATGCTCAGAATGTATTTACGGACGACAAGCTAAAAAACTATGTGTCAAATAAGGTATATAAGCAGCTTAAAGAATGTGTATCTAATAATCAAAAAATAGATAGAGAAACTGCCGAGCATATAGCCCAAGGTATGAAAAACTGGGCGATAGAGCATGGTGCAAAGAGCTATACGCATTGGTTTCAGCCACTGACTGGACTGACTGCGGAGAAGCATGATTCGTTTTTCGAACCGACCGAGAATGGCAAAGCTATTGAGAGTTTCGGAGCGAGCAACCTCGTGCAGCAAGAACCAGATGCTTCCAGTTTCCCAAATGGAGGTATACGCCAGACATTTGAAGCTAGAGGTTATACGGCATGGGATCCTACATCACCAGCGTTTTTAATGGATAGTAAGTTTGGTAAGACACTTTGCATCCCTACCATATTTATAAGTTACACAGGGGAGACCTTAGATTTTAAAGCCCCACTTTTAAAATCGATAGAAGCTTTAGAGAAAGCAGTATTGCCAGTAGTCAATTATTTCGATAAAGCTGCTACTAAAATTACCGCTACTCTAGGATGGGAGCAAGAGTACTTTCTCGTAGATGAAGCGCTATATAATGCTAGACCAGATTTAAGATATACTGGAAGAACCTTATTGGGAGCTATTCCTGCTAAAGGTCAGCAACTTGAAGACCACTATTTCGGTGCTATTCCCGATAGAGCGCTTAATTTTATGATTGATCTAGAAAGAGAGAGTCATATATTGGGCATTCCTATTCGTACAAGACATAATGAAGTAGCTCCTTGCCAGTTTGAGTGCGCTCCAATGTTTGAAGAGTGCAATGTGGCAGTAGATCACAACCAGCTGCTGATGGATGTGATGGAAAAAATCGGTAAAAAGCATAAGCTAAAAGTATTACTTCACGAAAAACCATTTAAAGGAGTGAACGGTAGCGGTAAGCACAATAACTGGTCTATGAGCACAGATACTGGCAAGAACCTACTATCTCCAGGTAAAACGCCAAAGACCAATCTTCTATTCCTCACCACCTTTGTGAATGTGATTGCCGCTGTAGCGAAATATAGCGATGTTCTGCGCGCAGCTATAGCTTCTGCAGGTAATGATCATAGGCTTGGAGCCAATGAAGCTCCTCCAGCGATTATCTCCGTATTTATAGGAAAAGCGCTCACTCATGTGCTCAATGATGTGGCAGAAAAAGTAAGTGATACTAAGTCCAATCAGCTTCTAACGGAAGATTTGAAATTGCATATTCACAATCAAATTCCAGATATTCTTCTAGACAATACTGATAGAAATAGAACGTCACCTTTTGCCTTTACAGGCAATAAGTTTGAAATAAGAGCAACAGGCTCATCGGCCAATTGTTCTTCTACCATGGTTGTCATTAATACCATTGTGGCGGATCAATTTCTTAGATTTAAAACCGATGTAGAAGCCCTTATAGCAAAGGAAGGTGAGAAGAAAGAAGGTGCTATCATGCGCGTATTGAAGAACTATATTATAGAGTCTCAAAATATTCTTTTCGAAGGGGATAATTATAGTCAAGAATGGGCTGACGAAGCAGAGAAAAGAGGTTTGAAGAATGTTCGCACTACTCCGTATGCATTAGATTTCTGGATGGTCAAAGAAAATGTCGATGTATTCGCTCGTCATGGAGTGCTGTCTGAGCGTGAAATGGAGGCTAGATACGATATTTTCAATCATAATTACCTCTTGAAGGTGCAGATAGAAGGAAGATTGATAGGCGAGCTCTGCGTCAATAACATTATCCCAGCAGCTATTCAGTATCAAAATAATATCCTAGATAATATCTTAAAAATGAAGAGTGCAGGCTTCGATACTTCTATGTACAAAGCGCAGTCAGAACTCGTAGTTGATTTATCTAATCATCTAGCTCAGGTAAAGTCCAATGTAGATGCTATGATAGAAGCGCGCAAGGTGTGTAATAAAATAGAAGAGAATGCTCCAAAAGCTAAAGCTTATTGCGATCAGGTCGTTCCATTCTTTGATAAAATTCGATACCATGCGGATAAGTTAGAGCAATTGGTGGATAATCAATTATGGCCATTACCGAAGTATAGAGAGATTTTAAGTTTGTAAATGGTATAAAATCCTTATTACATATATTACATAGCCCATGGTTTGAACCATGGGCTATTTAATATCAATGATATATTTGAATTGGTTTATCCATTTAACCCTTTACCCTTGTTTCTCCGCTAGCTCTAGCCATCGCAGATTGTAGTCCTCTATGGTCGTGGCTATAACGGATAGTCTGTCGGTGACTTTTTGTAATTCTTCAAATGATAGAGATTCTGTAAGTTTCGAAGAAAGATCAAGTTGTTCTATTTCCAATTTTGGCAATTCATCTTCTATTTTTGAGAATTCTCTCTGCTCGTTAAAACTCATCTTGTTTTGAGACTTACTTATTGTCTTGGTTTCTGTCGTTTTATCTGTTTCGGGCTTGGATTCAGTATTAGTGTATTTTGTATCCTGTAGTTCATTTCTATACTCTGTATAGGTTCCGTAGTAATCTCTCACTTTCCCATTTCCTTCGAAGCAGAAAAGATGCTCTACACAGTTATCCATGAAATATCGATCATGCGATATCACAATGACACAACCTTCAAATTCTTCAATAAATTCTTGGAGGACGTTCAATGTGATGATATCTAGATCATTGGTAGGCTCATCGAGTATAAGAAAATTGGGATTGAGCATCAAGGTGCGAATCAAAGACAGACGGCGTTTTTCACCACCACTCAGTTTTTTGACAAAGACATAATGCATATGACCTGGAAAGAGAAATCGCTCTAACATTTGCGAAGCTGTATACGATTTTCCTCCTTTGAGTGGTATATGTTCTGCCGCATCTTTTATGATTTCTATCATGCGCTTTTCTCCGTCAAATTCATTATTCTCTTGTCTATAGTAGCCTATTTTGACTGTTTCACCAAGAACTACTTCTCCTTTATCTGGCTTTTCTATACCCATGATGAGATTGAGAAAGGTCGTTTTTCCCACACCATTTTTCCCTACGATTCCTACTTTTTCATTTCGCTTAAACTTATAGTCAAAGTTCTCCAGAATTTTTTTAGTCCTAAAAGATTTATAGGCCTTGTGAAATTCTAAGATCTTACTGCCTAGCCTATTCTCTACTGTTTCTAGTTTTAGTTCGTCTTTCTTAGGCTTCAGTACCGTATTTTCTTCTATAGTATCAAAATTTTGGATACGCGATTTAGCCTTAGTGGTTCTAGCCTTGGGCTGTTTACTCATCCATTCCTTCTCTCTACGGAATATATTTTTCATTTTCTCATTTTGTGAGAAGAGAATCTCCATTTGAAGCTGTTTTTTCTCAAGGTAATAGGCGTAAGTGCCAGCATACTTCTGCATTTTGCCATTTTCCAATTCTACGATTTGATTACAAACCGCATCTAGAAAATAACGATCGTGTGTAATCACTAACAGGGTCAGTTCTCTGCTGCGTAAATAGTTTTCCAGCCACTCTATCATCTCTGGGTCTAGGTGGTTGGTAGGCTCATCCATTAGGATGAGGTCGGGTTCTTCGATCAGAATAGCCGAGAGAGCTACCCGCTTCTTCTGACCACCAGATAGGCTACCCACACGCTGCTCTAGGTCGTAGATATCCAATTTGCCTAGTATCTGACTCATTCTCGATTCTAGGTCCCAGACATTGAGTTTATCCATAGCTACCATGGCATCTTCCAGCGAGTAGTTGCCTTCCATCGCTTTATTATAGTTATCTATGGCCTGAAATTTCTCTGAATTTTGACTAAAAAGAACTTCTCGAATAGTCATAGTCTCATTGA
>Ga0222712_10007069_pt1 | contig 10949 bp, 12 predicted proteins | sample C33_657DmetaG_FD_165043 | JGI IMG/M metagenome (GOLD analysis project Ga0222712, IMG submission 165043) | Estuarine water microbial communities from San Francisco Bay, California, United States - C33_657D | ecosystem: Environmental > Aquatic > Marine > Unclassified | place: USA: California... | reverse complement strand
TCCTGTGTATACCAAGATTACTAATTTAGAGGGCTTGCAGCAGTTTACCCAATACCATGTGTTTGCTGTATGGGATTTTATGAGCTTATTAAAATCACTTCAAATTGGTTTGACTTCTGTTCAGTTGCCATGGGTGCCAGTTGGTTCTGCCAATACACGATATTTAATCAACGAGATAGTATTAGGAGAAGAGTCAGATGTGGACGAACATGATCAAAGAATAAGTCATTTTGAATTGTATTTAAAAGCCATGCAACAAATGGGGGCTTCTACTCATTTAATAGATGCTTTAATGCAAGCTATTTCAAATGGCAAAACCATTGATGCGGCTATACAAGAATCACCGCTTCCTCAAAAAGCAAAAGATTTCTTGTCTTATACTTTTGAAATTGCACAGCATGCTCCTTTGCATGTAAAAGCTGCTGTATTTACTTTTGGAAGAGAAGATTTAATACCAGATATGTTTACAGAAATCTTGCATAAAATATATGCAGATCATCCAGATAAGGTGTCTACCTTTAAATACTATATCGAAAGACATATTGAAGTGGATGGAGGACATCATAGTCAGTTAGCTTTAGAAATGGTTGCTGAGCTATGTGGTACCGATGAGCAAAAATGGGAAGAAGCCAGCAATGCCTCTTTAAAAGCGCTTCAAGTAAGGTCTTTGTTATGGGATGCGATTATTGAAAACTAAGATGAATATTATTGTATTTGATGGGATCTGTAATTTTTGTAACCGAATAGTGCAAATCATTATTCGCCACGACCCTTCAGCTCAAATACATTTTGCCGCACAGCAATCAGAGGGAGGGGAGAAACTACTAAATCAATATGCTATTCAAGAAAGTACAAGCTCTTTGGTCTTTATCACCAAGGGATTGGTTTACTATCAATCTGATGCGGTGATTGAAATTGCTAAACTTTTAAAAGGTTGGCCAAGCATATTTAAATACTCCATTATTGTTCCAAGGTTTCTTAGAAATGGAATATATAAGCTTATAGCTGCTAATCGCTATGCCATCTTTGGTAAACAATTGCAATGCATGGTGCCAAAGGAAGAAGAAAAGGGGAGGTTTCTTTAAACTTTTGTAGCTTCAGGTTGTCTAAAATCAATTTAATATTATTCTATGAAGCTTAAAGCATTGTTGGTTGGTAGTTTATTCAGTTGTTTTTATTTACAATTGTCTGCACAAGAGGCAGTTAAGCCCAAAACCACCACATTTAAAATTCAGTTGGATTATCTAAGTGATTATATATACAATGGTAGAGCGGATAGTATTAAGTATCCCTATCAGATTACCACCGCTTCTGTGAATTTTGCAAATGGGATTTATTTAAATTTTGGTGCTGACTATTTATTATCAGAGGGCGATAAAAGATTTGACTTTTTTCAGTTAGATCTAGGTTATGAATTTGATATTGATAAAAAATGGAGTGGTTCTGTATATGGAACCAAATTCTTTTATTCAAGTCAGTCAGCTTTATTGAATGGAAATATTAGTTCTGATTTTGGGGGTACTTTGAGTTACGATGCTGGATTTGTAGAGCTAAGTAATACCCTCGATGTCTTTTTTGCAAGCAAAGCAGATATTCAATATAATCTTGGCTTTGAAAAGAGTTTTAGTTCTGAAAAGGGAGATACCAAATTTAGTTTTACTCCTGGGTTATATGGTAATTTTAGTAGTTTGAACTATTATGAGAGTGAGGTTACTAGAAGATTAAGGCCTAAAAATCAAGCCATAAAGAATCCGCCTGTTGTTAATGTTTTATCCACTACAAAAACAAATCAACAGGGTGTTAAGTTTATGTCAATGGAGTTATCCTTACCTATTAGCTTTGAAAATAAACATTATGGATTAAATATATACCCGGCTTACACAATTCCTTATAATGCAATTACTACAACCACTACAATAAAGAATATTACCAATAGTAAAATTATCAATACCATTAACTCCACTCCTTATTCTGAGCGTTTTTTGAAAAATCTATGGTATCTACAGGCAGGAGTTTTTATTAAATTCTAGTATGAAAAAAGTCACTAAAGTTTTATTAATTGCTTCCAGTTTATGGTATTTTGGGGAAGGCTTATTTGGACCTCTATTTGCTATATTTTCTGAAAAGATTGGTGGTGACTTATTAGAAATTACCTGGGCATGGGCAGCATATTTGATAGCTACAGGTTTATTTTATGTGATACTAGGAAAGTTATTTAATAAATCATCTTATAAGAAAGAAATCATGGTGGGTGGTTATGCATTAAATACCATCCTCACTTTTTGCTATTTATTTGTTCATAATACACAGCAGTTACTTATTCTACAAATAGGATTAGGTATTGCAGAGGCAGTGAGTACACCTATTTGGGATTCTTTATTTGCATCACATTTAGAAGACAATGAAAATAGTTTTCATTGGAGTATAGCCAATGGTCATACGCATTTTGTTTCTGGCATAGCTATTGCCATTGGAGGTTTGATTGCTAGTTATGTTTCTTTTAATGCTTTATTTATAACCATGGGTTGTATACAACTTATTGCAACAATTATTCAAGCGTCTTTGTTGAAAGAGAAGAGTTATTAATCTTCAGTATAACTGGCTCTTTGGAGCTTATCATTCAGGGCTTTACCAATTCCTATATTTTTGAACTTGGTGGTGATAATTAGGTCAAATTTTTGTTGATCTAATTGGTATAGGCGGTGATAGAATTCTTTGGCGATGGATTTGTTATTTGTTTCTTTGAATTCCAATACGCCAATATTTAAATTGGGATGATTCTTTATATAATCTTTGATATCATCTACGACTAGAAGTTTTGTTTTGGGTGCATAGTGTTTTAAGTCCATGCCACTGGTTACTACTTTGATATTCTCTTTTTTGTAGAGCTCTACTTTGGGATGAATTTTTTTTAGGGACTCTATTGTGATTCCGCCTAGCCTATAAATAATAATAGTATCCTCTTCAATGCCTACAATGGTAGATTCCAAGCCACAATCGCATTGTCCGCCCTCTAAAACAAAAGGTACTTTTTCTTTAAAGTAATCATCTACTTGTTGGGCTGTGGTGGGAGAAATGCTTTGATATGGGTTCGCACTAGGAGCTGCGATAGGGAAGTGCACCGATTGTAATATTTCTAAGAACATAGGATGATTTGGAATTCTGATGGCCACTTTTGAAGATCCGGCAGTAATCAAGTCACTCACTAAGGCGGACTTGTCAAAAAGAATAGTTAAGGGCCCGGGCCAATAATGATCGGCCAGTTTTTTAGCTAGTGGACGAATCTCTTGTACTAATTTAGAAACATCTTCTAAAGAATGCGTATGCAAAATCAAAGGGTTTTTATTGGGCCTTCCTTTTACAGTAAATATTTTCTGAACTGCTTTTTCGTCTAATCCATTAGCACCTAATCCATACACGGTTTCGGTAGGAATACCTGCAATGTCTCCTTTTTTTAGAACATCAATTATATCTTGAATAGAATGAGTTATCATGTATTGAATTATGGATTACAGTATTGACAATATTGAGGATCTTCTTTCTCTTTTTTCTTGGGATACCATTCTTCTTTTTGAAAATCGCATTTATTACACCAATAGATTACTGATAAAATAGATTTAGTTGGTCTATTGCACCATTCACAAGGAAGGCCTTCTTTGAATTCCTTAATATCAAATCCGGGACAATCGCAATGGGGGCAGGTGGATTGAATTTTGGTAATTAATTTTTGAGTGATCTCTTTAATTACTTGCATTCTGCTAGGGTTATTCATTGCGCGCATATCGGTTTCAACAAAAGCCCCACCAAAATTATCTAGCATTTGTTGGAAAATATCCGTTAAGCTATTCCAGTGGTGAATATTCTTATGTATGGCTTCACTGGAGGATTGTTCTTTTCTAATAATTAAAGCATGTTCTGGGAATCCAACACCATTTGCAAACTCTTTTAAAGCTTCTAAAGACTGAATTTGCTTTCCTGAAAAATTAGTTTGGGTACTAATATGCTTCACTACAATTTCAAGATTGTTTTTTTGATCAATTAAGATCATCAACTCCTCGTCTGCTGGAACAAAATACAAAGCCGGATGCGCCCCAAAAGAACCTTCATTGGCAATGCCTAAATCTATATTCTGAAGCTTCATGGCTTCCAAGCATTTTTTCTTGAGTGTTTCTAAGGGAGAAAGAGTTCTTTCAATTTCTCCAGTAAATGTGCCCAATGAATCTGTATTAAAGCTATCCGGTATAATACAATCAACACCCAAGGCATCCTTCATTAAAGGAGCAATCACGGCTTCTTTGCTATGCATGGTGGCAATAATCAATTTTCTGTTTCGAAACAGATCCATGAGTATTTTTTAATTATTGTTTAGTTTAAAATTCCCATTGCCCATAAGTTCTTGTAGATACTTAGGTAGAATTTAGTTTTAAGCGCTATATGCTTTTGCTCGGTCTCGATGAATTTTAACTCACGGCTATTAATCAAGAACAAACTGCTTTCGCCCATTTGAAACTTGGTGTTCTCGGTTTCAAATAATAGCTTATTAGCATTTAGGATTGCCTCATTGGTTTTGATCTGTTGTTTTAATGCATAAAACTCAGCAAAGCTGCTTCTTATTTTGTTTTCTATTTCTAAACTGATATATCTTTTATCCCATTGTAAGTCCTCCATTTTATTCTTAGTCTTCGCTAACTGTCCTCTAGCTTGTCTTTGAAATAAAGGCATGGTTAGAGAAAGGCCATATTTCACATTATTGGTTGTATTAATACTAGTAGAGATATTATTAAAATTATTGTCTAAAGCATTATAGTTTAATTTAAGTGAAGGGAATAGCTCAATCGTCTTTAATCTTTTCTCTATATCTAAAATAGAAGACTTTGCATTGATCATTTTCAACTTTGGGTGCATTTGAATGGCTTGGTCTACCTGCTCTTCTACTCTTCCAATTTCGATGGGGTTGATAGTTGTCATTTCAAAGCTGCTAGAAGGCATTATACCATCCGCTAATTCATATGGTAGTCCATTCTCTGTCCAGAAATAATTGCTTAATTCTAGTCTTGCTTTTTGCAAATCCAAAGCAGCCTGCGATTGCATAATCTCAAATGTTTGTAATTGAGTCAAGGCTTCAGTAGTATCAATTGGGGCTCTATCTCCAGAAACAAAAGACTTTTTAATCACTTCATACCTTTCTTTATTGTTTTGAATAGACCTAGTCAATATCGCATTCATATTATAAGCGTTCACCCAGTTCCAGTATGCACTGGTAGCTTCTAAAAGTAAATCATTCACTACCAGTAATTGTTCATTTTTAGTTAGCTCTACAAAATTTTTCGCTTGCTTAACAATCGAATTTCTTTTATCTACAATTAGTCCTCTAAACGGATCCATGCTTACTCCTACAAAAGCAGATTTATTTTTAGTTAACATGGGATCTAAACGCTCTCCCAAATTATTTTCTGTACCTGCTTTGATATCTATTCCATACCATAAAGGTATTTTTAACTCTGAAGTATTGTATTTATAGTAGAGCCTGTTATCGTAGGTTTTTTCTTCGGTATTAATTTGAATGCTTGGATCAAAAACACCCTTAGATACACGCAATTCATTTTTAGCCATTTCATTTTGTAAAAAAGATTGCTTGATCACTGGGTGATACTTTCTTACAATGTCTAGTGTATTCTCAATGCTTAGGCTTTTGTCTTGCGCAAAGGAATTGCCTATTAAACAAGTCAATAAAAGGGTATAGATAAATGGCTTTAACATCTTACTTCGCTTTTTTAGTAGTTTCTTTTGTTTTATAATAGTCTGGAGGGAATCCGTTTATTTGTCTCCATAATTCATACCAAATAGGGACTGTTTTTAATAGGGCGAATCCTTTTGCGCCGGTACCAGTTTTCAATTCTTTTGGCCAAATTTTATCTTTGGTATCAGGCACAACTAGAATTCTGAATTTCCCATTCTCATTTCTATTGTTTTCGACCATTAATATTTCACCTGCAAATGTACCGTAACTGTTATCGGGCCATCCAGAGAATACTATAGCAGGGAAGCCATCAAAAATTAGTCTAACTTTTTGACCTGGGTTAATCAACATTAAATCCATTGGCTCAACAAAAAGTTCAATAGCGTGGTCAATTTGAGTGGGAACCATTTCTACAATCATCTCACCCTCTTTAACCATTTCGTTAATACCAGATTTTTTTGCTTTAATTATTTGCCCATCCTGCGGAGCAATCAACCATTTTTGATTTCCACGGCTTATATAATTGGCTAATACATTTTTGTTTTTTGCTACTTCACCAGTGGTACCTGCAATCTCTCCTCTAGAAGTAGCAATCTCACTTCTAGATTTAAAAATCTTATCATATGCTTCCTGTCTAATAGAGTTAATATCTATTTTGATGATATTAATTTCTTGTCTAGTATTCAATAACTTTTGTTGCTTATCTGTTAAAACAGCTAATGCTTTATTATTTTGAGCAGTTCTTCTTTCTAATTCCACTAAAGAAACAACACCTTGATTGAAAAGTTGCTTTCCTCTTGATAATTGCTCTTGTGCAATCTTAAAATCTACTTCTGCTGCCACTACTTCAGAGCTATCGCTGATTAATTTTCTCTTGTACTGCTCTATTTTGTTCTCGTAAGCGTTAATCTTCAATTCTCTATTGTTTTCAATTGCATTTATCTGACTTTCGATAGCATTAATTTTCTCGCTATAGAATAATAGCTTTTGCTCTTTAGAGACTAATTGATCCTTGGTTCTTTCTACTAAGTTGGAATCTAGGTAATCATCCTTGGTATCTGCTAATTGTACAATGGTATCTCCCTTCTTAACCACATCTCCTTCTTTGATATACCATTTAATAATTTTACCTGGGATCACTGTATTAATTTGCTGAGGTCTCTGATCTTGGTATAGCGTAGTCACATGTCCACTGCTGGAGATATTTTGTGTCCAAGGCAAAAACAATACAATTAATAAAAATACAAATACGCCCAATAGCCAATAGCCAATTTTGCTATTCTTTTCGTATCTGTAAATAGATCTAACTGATTTTGATGTAAAGTTAGATTCTTTGCTTATATTTTCTATTGTGCTTTTCATAATAAATTAGCTAATAACTAATGGTAAAATAGTTTCTGGTTGACCAATATGTTTAATTTTTCCTTTTTCTAACCAAATAATCAAATCTGCTCTTTTAGCAAATGGCATATAGCCACTTACTACCATGCAGGTAGTATTTGGTAGATCTATTAAGTATTTGGAGATTTTCTTGCTAGATTCTGCACCTGCTAATTCAAATGGTTCGTCTAATACAAGTAATTCAGGTTTGTTTGCTATTGCTCTTAGTAGTAATATTTTTTTGGCAATAATGGTACTTAGCCCTTTACCAGTAGGTTGCATTTGAGTATATAATCCCTCAGGTAATTCACTAATAAAATCTTTGATCTCTAGAATTTCTGCAAGTCTCATAATCTCATTGGGTGTAATATTTTCATTACCCATACAAATATTATCATAAATAGTAGCATCGAATATATCTTGCTCGTTATAGAATATCCCAATATTTTTTCTGTACTCGTTTTGGTTTATATTATTAATAGGAATATTATTTATATTGACAAAGCCATCAAAATTCTTCAGTGTTCCACCGATTAATTCTAATAAAATGGATTTACCTGACCCACCATCCCCCATAATACAAATTTTTGTACCAGGTTTAATATCAAAATTGATGTTCTCTAGTAATAACTTACTATTATCAAATTTGAAGTTTAAGTTCTTCACTTCAATTGCAATACCATTGCAATTAGATACATAAGGCATTTTACCTTGTATCTCAGTCTTCTTTTCACTTATTATATTTAGTTTTTCTACACCAGTTAAGATGGTATAACCCACTTCTAAATTCAGTATTAATTTTTCGACAGCAGATAAGATTAATAAAATCACAATCTCTGCTGCTATAAATTGACCAATATTTAATTGTTGCTGAATTAATAATACTGCACCAATAATTAGCATCAATGCAGATATGAGTAATTTAAACACAATCAAACTCCAGTATTGAAACTTTAAAATTTGGAAATGCTTGGTTTTAGAGACTAGGTAGTCATTTACCAATTCGTCGGTCTTTTTTAAATGATAGTTATTTTGACTAGATATTTTGAAGGTCTTATAAGATCTAGCAATTTCTTCCAACCAACTTGCTACTTCATATTTATTTTCGCTTTCGTTATAAGAAGCTATCAGTCCTTTTTTAGTAGTGTATTTGAATATGAAGAATAAGAGTAAGATTAACAAAAGGCCTAGCACAATGAAAGTAGCGTTATAAAAAGACAATAACACTAGTCCAAATACAATTTGAATTACCGCCAAAGGGATATCCAATAAAATTTTAGATAATCCTTTTTGTAAACTAATTACTTCGAAGAATCTGTTCATCAATTCTGGTAAGTGATTATTATTTAGTTCGCTACTTTCTATCTTAGGAATTTTGTGCGCAAAATCTAAAGAGAACCTTGTAAATATGCTTTGTTCTATCTTTTCTACAATCTTCATCTGGTTTACTTGTAAAATTCCAGATACTAGTATGCCTATTAGTACTATAACTATGAGTAAAATAATGGATATAGGTAATACTCCAATACCTGCTGCTGCTTGAGAGAAGTTAATAATGGTTTGTATACCTAGGGGCAGGGTCAATTGTATCACTCCGCTTAAAATGGCATAGAAGTATATTGCAGTCACTTCTTTTTTCTCTAATTTGATTATTTTGAAAAATTTATTTAGAGACTCATTAATGGATATGTCGTTGTAATTTTTTGCCATGGTATTAATTTTTAATACTTGAGAATACAAGGTTATTTAAAAACTCAATTATTTGATCTTCTTTATTGGTTTTATCAAAATCTGTTAATGCAGGTAGGTTATGCATAAAGAAATTTTGTAAATGAGCAACTTCAATTATTGTAGATGCCATAGAGTGGGGGTATTGATAATTTGCATTACATTCTAGTAAAATATTTCCCACTGTATTACATAAATCCTTGTAAGGTTTAAAGTATTGTTGTTTATTGTCTTCCGTTACATGTTTGGTTAAATATGATTTTGAACCTTCTGCGATTAATATTTGGTGTAGTAAAGATTCGTCTACATGACTTGTCATTATATCATCTTCTACCGTGGTAGCTAATAAAGTGATCACTTGTTTTAATTTGGTTATTGGGTCTTGCACGTTTTTTGTTTGGTATACTATCTGAAACTCTAACCATCCCCAATACCAAGAGATGATGTATACTAGTAGCTTATGCTTGTTTTCAAAATATCGGTAGATTCCCGCTTCTGTAGTGCCAATGGACTCTGCTAGTTTTTTGAATGTAAAAGATTCAAAGCCCGTCTTTTGGATTAATTGTATACTATGTTGGATGATATTTCTGCCCAATTCGGACTGCTCTGGATCCCTTAGGTATAAGGTCTCGTTCATCTTTATTTGTACTTCTAGTTTCATGGTATTTTCTACTATTTGGTCTTGTGGACACAAAAATAGTATAATTACCATTACAAATGATAGTATTACTATTATTTTTGTGAGTAAAGGGGAAGGTGAGGATGTAAGAGGTTGGTTATCAACAATTAGAAAATATCCGAACGAATAAATTTTTTGTTGAGGATGTGGGAATTGGAGGAAATTTGGAGGGAAATTTATTTTAATGATATATAATTATATATCTTTGTAAATCTAATTGTATGATAAAAAAGGTTAGAGAAATGATCAAAATGATTGAGTCTGATGGTTGGTTTTTATATTCTCAAAAAGGAAGTCATAAACAGTATAAACATAAAATAAAAAAAGGGAGAGTTACAATACCAGATCATGGCATGAATGAAGTTTTAGATCATAAAGTTGTGAAGTCCATTTTGACACAAGCTGGAATTATTAAATAAATTAAATGAAGATTATGAAAAAGAATACAGTTGAAATATCTTTCATAAATAAAAATTTCTCAGCACATGTGCCTTCATTGCCAGGTTGTATTTCAACTGGGAAAACACCTGATGAAATGAAATCAAATATTTTAGAAGCAATTATTTTTCATTTGGAAGGAATGAAAGAAGATGGAGATGCAATACCAGATTCATTTTTAGGTGATTTTGAATTGGAGTATAAATTCGATATACAAAGTCTTTTAAAGTATTATAAGAATGTTATAACAGGTTCCGCTTTAGAAAAGTATTCTGGGATAAATCAAAAGCAATTGAATCATTATGCTAATCTTCATAGAAAACCTAAAGCTGAGCAAATCAAAAAAATTGAGTCTGCATTTCATAATTTAGGTAGAGAGTTGATGTCGGTGCAGTTATAATTTTTATTTCCGGGACTGTCGGCTTCGTTCCACTTCGCCGACTTCCTTAAATGTGGCCTTACCCAAAGCCTTTCATTCAAACGCTCCGCGTTCGAATGGCTTTTTTCGTTCTCGTCTGCTTTCACAAGCAAGCTTGCGACGCAGCCTTAAACGAAAAAAGCCTCCCACTTGCGTGAGAGGCTTTGTAGCCGGTACGGGAATCGAACCCGTCTTTGCCCCGTGAAAGGGGGCTGTCCTAGCCGATAGACGAACCGGCCGTCGTTTGATAGACGTTTGTGTCAATCGGGTCGCAAAAATAGGATGCAATCGGTTTACTGCCAAATCATTTTGCATATTTTTCGTTGAAAATCAATTTTATGGAGGGGCTTTGGGAGGCACTCATTTTTCTGAAACTATCAATGGTTCGTATAAATCCTTGATTTTGTTGATAATTCATGCTTTTTTAATGTAGTTTTTGAAGGTATTTTTTTAAAAAGATGGTAACTTCGCGTCTCCTATTGAAAAATATTTAAAATTAATACTATGAGTTCAGTTAAAGTTGCGATTAATGGTTTTGGAAGAATTGGTCGTTTGGTGTTCCGCCA
>Ga0222712_10007068_pt1 | contig 10949 bp, 22 predicted proteins | sample C33_657DmetaG_FD_165043 | JGI IMG/M metagenome (GOLD analysis project Ga0222712, IMG submission 165043) | Estuarine water microbial communities from San Francisco Bay, California, United States - C33_657D | ecosystem: Environmental > Aquatic > Marine > Unclassified | place: USA: California... | reverse complement strand
ATCCTGGCTTCGATTGCATCAGCGGTTGCCTTGCTGATCATGTCGTAGCGTCCGTAGTTTTGTTTGATTTCCCTGGGCACGCCAGGGATGCGAAACACGGTGCTGAACTCGCGGGCCTTGTTGCAAAGGCCGTTGTTGTACAGGTCGTAATAGCAGTTCTGGGCCTTGCGAAACTTCTCAAGGTGTTTGTTGGCGGTCTTTGCGTCAGGTACAGAACCAAACGTAGGCAACTGTTTTGCCAGCGGTCTGACCAGGTTTTGATACTGGCCGTTGTTTTCCCAATATGTCATGTCAGTCTCCAAAGAATTCAGCCAAGATGTTTCTTAACACGTAACGGGGTTCGGTATCGCCTGCACCGAATTCCGAGTACAGCTCCAAGACTTTGCAACCTTTGTTGTAAGCGTCTTCTCTGTTTGTCGAAGCGTTGACGATGGCTGCAATCTCAATGTTGAGAGCCTTTGCAGCCGGTTCGCAGTCCCGGGTGCCTGTGTACAGGTCCCAGTCGTCGCCAGTCAGTTCAAGCGTCATGGCTTTTTTGATGATCACGTTTCTCATGTGTTCTCCTGATTCCTGGCAACCGGCCAGATCGGTGTGCAAGCGCACTGGTCAGGGCACCCGGGTGGATGCCCTGCACCGCTGTGCTTACGCGGTTAACAAGTCCAAGGCGCGGGACTTGAGGTCAGCGCCTGCACCCCACTGGGATGCAACGAAGCGGTTCTCATCGCTACGAGCGCGGACGTGGTGGTCAGCGTATTCGGTGACCGCGTTAAGGAAGCCCCAACGAGTACCGAAGACACCGTCCATGGTGGAGCCCATGCCGCCGCCGTTGAAAAGGTCGAGGACCTTCTTGAAACCGGCAGTCTCACGGACCTTGTCACCGCCACCGAAGAGCGCGACGGCCATGTCGCCAGCCTGCTCTTCGTGCATGTCGACGTTGGCCAGGCTTGTCACTGTGTGACGGAAGGCATCCCAGGCAGCAGTGTTCAAACCCATGAATTCTTTGATTGATTCAGGGTTGAACACAGAGCGGTGAGTCACCTTGAATGACGCGGGAGCGTCAGCCATGGCCATCTGCAAAGTGTTCTTGCAGACGGTGCGCACAGTGGTGCGGCGTACCTCAGTTGACAACGATCCGTCAGCCGAGGTGCTGATCAGGATGTAGCCACCGATCTTGTCGGCCAGTGAAGCGGGAGAGGCTTCGCCGATCTTGGCCGTAGCCCAGAAGCGTTTGCCACCGTAGATCGTGCCAGCAGCTGACAACTCCAGGCCACCGGCCTTGGCGATGTCGCGGAAGAACTCGATCACTTCACCAGGCTGCACGACTTGGTACTTGCGGGACACGACACCCAGGGGTGCTTTCGTGTCGGAGCGGAACAGAACGTGCTGGTCCGGCAATTCCACCTGGCCACCGTTGTATTCGGTGTTGAAGCGGACGATGCCGCGCTTGATCTTCCAGTCCATACCAGCGGCCTCGCGCCAAGCATCGAGGCTCGTGCCGTCGGCGAGTGCTTGGCCAAGGCCGTGCCAGGGTGTTCCGTCCGAAGCCAAGTAGGCAAATTCGACACGGCCATTAGCGCGGGTTGTGAGTTCGTGAGACATGATTCATTTCCTTTACAAAAAACCAAGCAGTTGCGGTCGCCTGGATACACCGCCAATACCCGGCACGCCGGGCATTGCAAGGGCTACGCGCCCTCCATTTCAAACAACCAGTCACCACCCATGGCAGCTTCGACGAAGCTGATGCTGCCCTTGGTGCCTTCTTTCACGTCGTCCCTTGAAGGGATCACGTTGCCCCAGTAATCGCGGGCAGCGTTGGGGCCAAGCAGGCAGTGGCCAGAGTTGATGGCAGCCATCATGGCCCGGCCATAGCTGCCTTCCATTGACCAGTGACCTGCGTTGATGGCGCGTTGCACGCTGAGGTAGTAATCGAGTTCATCGAGAGACAACCCAGCGTCGAGCATCAGTTCTTCGATAGCCATATCAGTTCTCCAGGGGTTTGGTTTCAGCGGCCATCAGGTTGTAGCTGATGGTGGTGTACTTGGTGACCAGGTCGGCGGGAGCTTTGAGCTCCTGGGCAACCTTGGACCAGGCAGTGGTCTTTTTCTCGGGGGTCAACTTGACCGTGGTGACGTACATGCTGCCCCTGTAAGTGCCAGCACCCAGCAACTTGATTTTGCTTTTCAAGTCTTCGGCCTGTTCTTGCAAGGCGTCGATCTGGTCTTCCAACAGGCCGAGCTCGTCGACCATCTTCAAAGCGGTGTTATTCATAAAAGCTCCAAACAAACACCAGCAACCGGCTGGCACGGAGTGTTGATCACACTGCACTGCACCCTGTCACGGTGCAGCACGCTGGGATCAAGCAGGGGCAAACAGCTTCCGACCTTCCCTCATAAACACGCGGAAGGCAACAGCTTCGCGGTTGTCGAGTTCGTCGTTGGCGAGCATCTCTTCCATGACGAGCAGCATGTCCAAGAAGGTCATGCCGTACAGTTCGCGCTTGTCGTCGATGATGTTGATTGCGGTTGTGATGTCCATGTTTATCTCCAAACTGAGTAAGGTTCGCCACCGCTGAGCGCGATGTCGTAGGGTGAAAAGATTGGGGTGAATTTGCGGGCGCTGTTCATAATGTTCACAGCGTTGTCGTAGAAGTCTTCGCGCAAGGTGTCAAAACGCTTGCCCCCTACTTCTACCAGTGGCATTTCCAAATCGATCAGTTGTACGCTGATCGGTATGTCGCGGTACTTTTTCATACGACCTCCGGTGTGTAGGCGCTGACGTACTCGATTTCATAACCGAGGGCCTTGATCACGGCCAGGTCGCCGGTGCTGAAAGTCTTTGTGCCGACCAGGGCAGCAAGCAACTCAGCAGTGCGGTTGCCTGGTGCTGGGTAAACCTTGGGAAGGCCGTACACAGATTTGATTGTCAAAACGACAGTTGGCATGTCTATCTCCTGAAAGTACCGGGCTGTTGTGGCCGCCCGGATACGCCATGCCGCTTACGCGGCCTCGAACGTCACTTCAGCAACGTCCATGATTCCGGCCAAACGACCGTTTGCATTGATCGAGTATTCGATCTGTTCGATAGTCGGTTTGTAACAACCGCTGTAGTCAGCCTGTTGGCCGCACTTGCGTGAGCCTTCAAACCACACCAGTGAAATGATGTTGCCAACTGGCGCACCCTTCACCGTGTAAACCTGGGCGTCGGCGTGTTGACCACGCACAATCAATAACCCAGGACGCATGTCTTGCTTTTTGTAACGCATGACCATCCTTTCAAAATACCAAGCAGTTACGGTCGCCTGGATACACCGCCAATGCCGAGCACGCTGGGCATTGGAAGGGCCGAAGCCCTGGGGGTTAGGAGTTCAACCACTCCTCAAAGGTTTTGATTGGCAGGCCGAGAGACTCGGCACATGCCACGTAAATTTGATAACGCGATTGCAGGCTTTCCATATTTACTCCTTGAAGTTAAGTTCCGTAAGTAGCCCAGTCAGGCATTTCCCACAGCCATTCGCGGGCTGTGTAGGGCAAGGACTCTCTGGTCCGTTCGTTGTTGGCGTATGCAACTAGGGCCGCGCGGTCCGACCGAAGCCGTTCGAGCGTGGCAGTTACATGCGCATCAGGCCGGTACGACTCGAACATCTTGATGTTGAAGTCGATCTTGGCAAGTGCTTTTTCCATGCTGATCTCCAAAGTACCAAGCAGTCACGGTCGCCTGGATACACCGCCAGAAGGCAGCACGCTGCCCTCTGGTCCATCCTTCGCACTCGTCAGTCTTGGGGACTGGTTCTTAGCGGTCTGGCCTTTAGGTTCCCTGGTCGGTACTGCTTAATCGGCTGGTTCCCTTTTTGTATCCCCCTGGTCCTTCGGGGCTGGGTCGTTACCGACCACGAAGTAAATGTAACACACTGACAGGCACTGTCTAGTAATATTTAAGTTTAGGCAGAAATACAACAGAAAGGCGTTGTTTTTACGCAACAAATATTTTGTGTTTTTGCAGGTTTTCAGCCACTTGACCCGGTTTGCACGCTGGACTACACTCTTCGCGGGACCGTGCGTCTCAAAAAACTGTTAACAAAGCCGCCTATCAGGCGGCTTTTTCATTGGGAAAATCATGCAACAAATCACAATCACCGTCGGCGACGACGGCAATATCACTGTCGAAACAAGCGAAGGTGGAGAGCCGTACCAATGTCAAAGCACCGATGAGTGCTTGAAGTACGTCGGCATGATCCTCAAGGAAGAATCGGGCGAAGGCCCACAAGAGCAAGCCACTGAAGGGCCAGAGAACTATGGCCAGATGTGGGAGCAAGAGGCGGCCAACCGCAAACCCCAACCGGGCCTGATGGCCTAACCAAGGAGCTAAACATGCAAAGCTATTCAAACCCAGAATCCCGCAACACCATGCGTGCAGCGGGTAACCCGATGAAAACCGGCGCAGCTATCGGCGGCGGTGGCAATCAAACACAAGGCGCTGGCCAAATCCCTGGCAAAGTGTCTGTGCCCATGCCTGGTACAAACACAACTCAGACCGCATACAAAGGCGGCACGGCTAAAGCCCCCATGGGCTTTAACAACGGCCTGATCGCTGGCAAGATTTAATGCCTAGCAAGTCTGCTGCCCAGGCCAGGATGATGGCCGCAGCTGCTCACAACCCCGCCTTCGCAAAGAAGGTGGGCGTTCCTGTGTCTGTGGCTGAGGAATACAACAAGGCTGACACAGGCAAGGGCATCATTCGCAAAGCGATGAAGAAAAAATGAGCACGCCAAACAAACCCGGCTTGTATGCCAATATCCATGCAAAGCAAGAGCGCATTGCCCAGGGAAGCGGTGAGCGCATGCGCGAGCCTGGCAGCAAGGGCGCACCGACAGCTGAGGCGTTTCGCCAATCAGCCAAGACGGCTAAGCGTGGCATCATCAGCAAGGCCATGAAATGACTGCGGCCTGGCAGCGCAAAGAGGGGAAGAACCCCGAAGGTGGCCTGAACGAGAAGGGCCGCGCAAGCGCCAAGGCTGAGGGCATGAACCTCAAGGCTCCGGTGAAAGCTGGCGACAACCCACGTCGCGCGAGCTTCCTGGCCAGAATGGGCAACATGCCTGGCCCAGAGCGCAAAGATGGCAAGCCTACCCGGCTGCTGCTTAGTCTTCAAGCCTGGGGCGCATCAAGCAAAGCTGACGCAAAGGCCAAGGCCAAAGCGATCAGCAACCGCAACGGAATCATTCGCAAAGCGATGAAGGACTGACATGGGACGCAAGACTGGAGCAACACGATTGGCCGAGCTGGCAGGCGCACCGCCCAGGCTCGCGTCCGTCGAGGACCTCGAGGCTGCTGGCCCTACGCCTGCGCACCGACACGCCAAGCAAACCTCGAGCAAGAAGCCTATGGGCATCAACCTTAAGGCTGTGGCCGAGGCCCTGCGCGAGGCTGGCATGGACCCGGCTGTCGAGATGATCAACATCTTGAAGCGTCAGGTGCCGGTGCGCGATGCCAACGGCAAACCGCGTGTTGATCCTGAAACCAAAAAGCCAATGATGGTCGATGCCATCGACGCAGACACCAAGCTGCGTGTGCTCAACGAGATGCTGCAATACACGCAGCCCAAGCTCAAGTCTGTTGAGATGAAAGTCTCTGGCAACCTGGAGCTAACGTCTGAGCAGCTCGATGATCGATTGGCCATGTACTTATCCAGGGCTGCACGCAAATGAAGATTGACGACCTCGACCTCTCAAAACTCGATCTCTCAAAGCTCAATCATGCAGAGAAGCTCGAAGTCTATGAGCTGCTGAGGATCAAAGACATTCGCGCCAAGCGCAACCGCTTGGCAACCTACAAGCCATACGCCAAGCAGGTAGATTTCCACACGGCTGGCGCATCATTCCGTGAGCGTTTGTTCATGGCCGGTAACCAGCTTGGCAAGACGTGGGCTGGCGCATTCGAGACCGCGATGCACCTGACTGGCCGCTACCCTGCCTGGTGGAAAGGCACCCGCTACCCTTACGCAATCCGCGCAATGGTTGGCTCCGAATCTGCCGAACTGACACGCAAAGGCGTGCAGCGTTTGCTGCTTGGTCCACCTGAAGTGCGCGACGAATGGGGCACCGGCTCCATTCCTCACGAGTGCATCCGCGACACCAGCATGAAGCAGGGCGTGCCGGACGCAGTGTCCAGCATCGTCGTGCGTCACGACTGTGGCGAGGATTCGGTTATTCAGTTCAACTCATACGACCAGGGCCGCACCAAGTGGCAGGCCGACACGGTCAACTGGGTGTGGTTCGATGAGGAGCCACCGCTAGGGGTTTACTCTGAGGGCCTGACCCGCACGCAGGCTGTCGGCGGTCAAGTGTGCGTGACCTTCACGCCACTGCTTGGTATGTCCGACGTGGTCAAGCGTTACTTGATCGACAAGCCCGCAGGCACCAACGTCACCAACATGACGATTCATGATGCCGAGCACTACACGGATGAGCAGCGCGAATCCATCATTGCCGCATACCCTGAGCACGAACGCGAAGCACGGGCAAAGGGCATTCCTATTCTGGGCAGCGGGCGCATCTTCCCGGTTGCCGAAGAGGCAATCAAGGTACGAGCTTTCCCCGTTCCGCCGCATTGGCCGCGCATCATGGGTATCGACTTCGGTGTTGACCACCCAACCGCAGCCGTCTGGATGGCGTGGGACCGAGACAGCGACACGATCTACGTCACTGACTGCTACCGCAAGAGCGAGCCTGGCATTGCCGGGCACGCCATGGCCGTTCGGGCCAGGGGCGAGTGGGTGCCAGTTGCCTGGCCGCATGACGGCTTGCAGCGCGACAAGGGCGGCTCCGGCGAACAGCTGGCCAAACAGTACCGCGATCAGGGATTGAACCTGTTGAAGGACCGAGCTACATTTGAGGATGGCAGCAACGGCGTAGAGGCCGGACTGTCCGAGATGCTGACACGCATGCAGACCATGCGCTTTCGGGTGTTCGCTCACCTGGAAGATTGGTTCGAGGAGTTTCGCCTGTACCACCGCAAAGATGGCCTGGTAGTCAAGCAGGCCGATGACTTGATGTCAGCCACGCGATACGGCATGATGATGCGCCGGTTTGCCAAAACGCAAGAAGAAGCCGAAGTTCGCATACGCAACAACAAGATGCCCAACATCACGCCGTTTGGCGTGTTTGATTCTGTGACTGGATACTGACATGGATGACGAATACTTCAAAGGCAAGTACAACACCGAGCTGTCGCCGGACGAAGAGACCCAGTACCAGGACTGGATCAAGAGCGAGAGCGCCAAGCGCAAACGCGACATTGGCAAAGACGAGATCGACTACGACATGCGAGGGGATTGGAAAGCTGGAGCGTCACGCGATGAGCGTGGCCACGGTGGAGACACCTACAAAAAACCCAATCACCCAACCTTCAGCGAGCATAGCCAGTACCATGGCACACCGGACGACGAGGGCAACCCCCAAAGCGGTGGCCGCTGGATACAGGACAAGAAGGGTCGCTATGTGGCTTTCGAGCCAAGCGATACAAATGCAAAGCACTGGCCAGATTGGGCACTCAAGCAGTACATGACCGCCGAAGAACCTGGCGTCAAAATACAGAAACGGAAATGACCATGCAACAACCGTACAACATGATGCAGCCGCAGCAAAAAGATATGTCGCCCGCGCAAGCTAACGTGGCCGCGATGAACCAAACCGCTGCACGCAATGTAGCCATGCAGGGTGCCAAGTCTCAGAACGCACCGGCCATGGCATCAGGCCGCGAGGTCATGCAGCGCCCACCCACATTGCAGCCAACCCAAGGCGGGCAAGTAGACGGCCAGGCAATCAAGACCGGCGTCAACCCCGAGAATCGCAACATCAAACAAACCACGGGCACGGGCATCATTGCCGCCCAGATGAACCGCCCAGCCTGATAGGACAAACACATGAAGCCCCAGCAAATTGAGGTAGAAGTAGAAGTCGCCGATCCAGAGATGGAGAGGGAGCGCACGCAGGAACGCTTGCAAGCGTTTGGCCAATCCATGGCCAACCAGCGCGACGACTGGATTCGTTCCCGCTACAGCTATGGGGTCGACAAGCGTTGGATCGAAGACGAAGATCAGTACAACGCCAAGGACAACATTGCCAAGCAGGCCAGCCAGATGATGACTTCAGTGGAGCAGGGTTATCCCGTAACCACGCAGATGGCCAAGCCCCATCGCTCGACTGTCTACATCGGCATGACTAGGCAGAAGACCAATGCCGCCGAGGCACGCATCTCCGACATTCTGCTGCCCACCGACGACCGCAATTGGGGCATCAAGCCCACACCGAAACCCAAGCTCATGGCCATGAGTCGCGACACCCAGATGGCTGGCGACAAAGACACCGGCGAGCCCTTGATGCACCCAGAGACCGGCCAGCCCTTGGCCATGCGCGACATTGCCCGCGCGTCCCTGGAGATAGCACGCAAGAAGTCAGACGCCATGCAACTGGAGATCGAGGACCAGCTGGTCGAGTGCGACTACAACGGCGAACTGCGCAAAGTAATTCACAACGCGGCCCGCTTGGGCACCGGCGTGATCAAGGGACCGATCGTCACCAACCGCACACGAAAAGCCTGGCAGCCATACAAGGACATGCAGGGCAACACCATTCACCAGTTGGACATCGTCAACGAAGTGGCACCTGCGTCATTCAGCATCGACCCGCGCAACGTCTGGCCAGACCCGGGCTGTGGTGATTCGATTCACAACGGCAAAGGCATTTACGAGCGCGAGCAGATGACCAGCCGCCAGGTCCGTGACTTGGCCAAGCAGCCCGGCTACATGAAAGAACAGATTCGCAAGGTGCTGGAAGAAGGGCCTAAGAAGTCGGTCACATTCCAGGAGCTGAAGGACGATGACCAGCGCGACATTGCACGCGACGTTTACGAGATGTGGAGCTACTGGGGTGACGTCGACCATGACGACCTCGAGGCAGCAGGCATCAAGCTGGGCGACAAGGACGAACTCCGCGCGGTCAGCGCATGCGTCGTGATGATCAACAGCACGATCGTCAAGGCATACCTTAACCCGCTTGAAGGCGGCGAGCTGCCATACGACTTCTACGTTTGGGAGCGTGTGGCTGATAGCGTGTGGGGTTATGGTATTCCCTACCTCATGCGTGCACAGCAGAAGGTCCTCAACGCTGCATGGCGTCAGATGATGGACAACGCCGGTGTATCCAGCGGGCCACAGATCATTGTCAAGGCTGGCGCTATCCAGCCAGCAGACAAGCAGTGGCAGCTGAGCGCACGCAAGATATGGTTTGCCACCGATGAGGTGGACGACGTGCGCAAGGCATTCACCGCAGTGGAATTCAACAGTCACCAGACCGAGCTGTCAGGCATCATTAAGATGGCCATGGAGCTGGCCGACATGGAGACCGGCGTGCCAGTCATCATGCAAGGCGAGAAGGGTGCAGCACCTGACACGGTCGGGGGCATGCAAATGCTGATGAACAGCGCCAACGTGGTGCTGCGTCGATTGGTCAAACAGTTTGACGACATGATCACACGCCCGCACATTCGCCGCTACTACGACTACAACATGATGTACAACGAGGACGAAGAGGTCAAAGGTGACTTCAGCATCGACGCTCGAGGCTCATCGGCTTTGCTGATCCGTGACATCCAGAACCAGGCATTCCTGAACCTGCTGGCCGCTGGAGCGAACCCGGTGTACGGCGTGTACCTGGATACCCAGAAGCTGTTTGAGAAGGCCCTACAGGCTCAGCACATCGATCCCAAGGACGTGTTTAAGTCCGAGGAAGAACTCGAGAAGATCAAAGAGCAGCAGAAGAACCCGCAGGAGGCACCGCCTGATCCAGCCATGGCCGTGGCCCAGCTGCGTGGCGAGATCGAGATGAAAAAGGCCCAAGCCCAGAACGAGGGCGACATGGCCGAGTTGCAAGTACGCCAAGCGATTGCCCAGCAAGACGGCGAGATACGTATGGCCGAGATGCAGCTCACCCGCGAGATCGAGATGCTGAAGATGGCCAACACCCAGAACCTCACACTCGAACAGATCAAGGCCAAGTTGGCCGACACGGCAATGCGCGAACGCGGCAAGAAAGAGCTGTACGCGGCAGAAGCAAATTTAAAAATGACCACTGGTCAAGGCATCTAAACCTGAAAGGAAATCAACATGGCAGCAGTCAACGCAACCGTCAGTCGCGATACCGCACCTGGCGCAATCATCGTCACCTGGTCATTGGCCAACGCTGACACCGGCACACCCTACCAGCTCAGTTCTGCGTCGGACCTAACGTGCCACACGTTCGGCACGTTTGGCGGAGCAACGATCACTTGGCAAGGGTCAAGCGACGGCACCAATTGGCACGCCATGACTCAAAAGGGCGGCACGGCCAACATGGCCTACACCACCACGGCCAACCACTCACCCAACGAGATGCCCCCGTTCATCCGCGCGATCTCCGCAGGCGGTACAGGCACTGCGATCACCGCGTCTTTGTGCATCTATCCACGTTGGTCCAAGAACCAATTTTGATCACTTGCGCACCACCCCCTGCCTCGCATAGAATCTCGGCAGGGACCTTGCGTCCAAAAATTACATAGCCAGGCAATGACCTGGCTTTTTTGATGGCATGAACGAATACACCTCTGATACCTGGCACAAACTGCGTAAGTGGGCTGAAGCAGAGCTCGAACGCGCACGCGTGCGGAACGACGCCGTGGGTCTCTCCGAACACGACACGGCTGCGCTCAGGGGTGAGATCAGGATGCTCAAACGATTTCTCGACTTGCCGCAAGCGGCAACTCGGGGTGTAGTGGTTGAGCCGGACTAACAGTCCCGCACAACCTGTCTGAGTGACCGCCTTCGGGCGGTCTTTTTATTGGAGAGCGAAAAGTGGAACAACAACTATCCGAAGAGGAAACGCAGAAACTCTGGAACGAAGAAGCCGCAAAACTTGAA
>Ga0222712_10007067_pt1 | contig 10950 bp, 8 predicted proteins | sample C33_657DmetaG_FD_165043 | JGI IMG/M metagenome (GOLD analysis project Ga0222712, IMG submission 165043) | Estuarine water microbial communities from San Francisco Bay, California, United States - C33_657D | ecosystem: Environmental > Aquatic > Marine > Unclassified | place: USA: California... | reverse complement strand
GGATGAAAAAATCTCAGTCGAAGACGACGGTTTTGTGACCGTAGACGAGGACGCGATTTTCGAGATGCCAACGGACCGCTTGGGCGAGGACGGATTTTTCGAGATCGCGGCCCTTGCGGATCAAATCTTCGACGTCGTGCCGGTGCGTCACGCGCGCGACGTCTTGCTGGATGATCGGACCGTCGTCGAGGATGGCGGTCGCGTAGTGCGCGGTGGCGCCGATGAGTTTCACGCCGCGCGCGGCGGCTTGGTGGTACGGCTTGCCGCCCGCGAAAGCCGGGAGAAATGAGTGGTGGATGTTGATCACCGGGCAACCGCAGCCCGAGAGAAAATCCGCCGAGAGCACCTGCATGTAGCGCGCCATGATCACGAGATCGACGCGCAGCTCGCGGAGCAACGCGAGTTGGCGGGCCTCGGCAGCGGGTTTGTCGGCGGCGGTCACAGGGATGACGTGAAACGGTAGGCCGTAGGTCGCGGCGGCGGGCGCGAGATCGGCGTGGTTGGAGACGACGGCGACGAGGTCGCACGCGAATTCACCGGCGCGCCACCGCAGTACCAGGTCGTGGAAGCAGTGGTCGAATTTGGAGACGAAGATTGCCACGCGTGGGCGCTGGGCGGAGGCGGCGACGCGGGCGTGCATGCCGAGCGACGCGGCGAAGGCGTGAAACGCGGCGGAGTCGGCCGAGGCGGCGCCTTGGGCGGGAACCCACTCGACGCGTTGGAAGAACACGCCCGACTCCATGTCGCGGTGTTGATCCGCATGGAGGATGTTGCCGCCGCGCTCGAAAATCCAGCCGGAGACCCGCGCCACGAGGCCGGGTTGATCGGGTCCGTGAAGCAGGGCGACGAGAGTCGCGGGCGTGGTCACGGGCTTTAGACGAAGTTGACGTTGCCGCGGTAGAGCTGGATCGGCTTCACGCCGACGGGCTTGTCGCGGAGGGCGCGGATGCCTTCGACGGCGGCGAAGGCGCCGGTGATCGTCGTCATCAAACACACGCCATGAGCGTAGGCGGCGGCGCGGATTTTGTTTTCATCCTGACGCGGGATCATGCCGGCGGGCGTGTTGATCACGAGTTGGATCTGACCGTTTTTCAGCATGTCGACGGCGTTGGGGCGGCCTTCGGCGATCTTGGAAATACGTTTCACGGGCACGCCGTTGTCGGCGAGCGTTTTGGCGGTGCCGCTGGTCGAGTGGATCGTGAAACCGAGCTCGACAAGGGCGCGCGCGAGAGCGGTGGCGCGGGGTTTGTCGGCATCTTTGACGCTGAGGAACACGTTGCCCTTGGTCGGCAGACCGGGTTTGGCGGCGGCTTGGGCCTTGGCGAAGGCGACACCGAGGTCGGCGTCGATGCCCATGACTTCGCCGGTGGAACGCATCTCGGGCCCGAGGGCGATGGTGGCGCCGGGGAAGCGGACGAAGGGGAACACGGCTTCTTTGACGCACCAGTGTTTGGGCGTCTGCTCGCGCGTGAAGCCGAGGTCTTTGAGCTTGGCGCCGGTCATGACTTTGGCGGCGAGTTTCGCGAGCGGCACGCCGATGGCTTTGGCGACAAACGGCACGGTGCGCGAGGCGCGCGGGTTCACTTCGAGGACGTAGAGCTCGTTGTCCTTGATGGCGAACTGGACGTTCATGAGCCCGACAACCTTGAGCGCTTTCGCGAGCGCGTAGGTGGCGGTGCGGACGGTGTTGAGCATCGCGGCGTTCAGGGTGTGCGGGGGCATCACCATGGCGGCGTCGCCGGAATGGACGCCGGCGAACTCGATGTGCTCGAGCATGCCGCCGACGACGCTTGTCTCGCCGTCGCTGATACAGTCCACGTCGAGCTCGATCGCGTCTTCGAGGAATTTGTCGATGAGCACCGGTTTATCCGGCATCACGTCGAACGCCTGGCGGACGACGGCTTTGAATTCATCCTCGCTGTAGACTACAAACATGCCGCGGCCGCCGAGTACGAAGGACGGACGGAGGAGGACCGGGAAGCCGACCTCTTGGGCGGCTTTAAGCGCGTCGGTCTCGTTCATCGCGGTGCGATTGGCGGGCGACTTTAAACCGGTGGCGTCGAGAATGGCGGAGAATTTTTTGCGGTCCTCGGCGAGCTCGATGCTCTCGGGCGAAGTACCGATGACGTTCACGCCGTTGGCCTTCAGAGCGGTGGCAAGATTGAGCGGAGTCTGACCGCCGAATTGGACGATCACGCCGTCGCACTTTTCCTGAGTGTAGATCTCGAGCACGTCTTCGAGCGTGAGCGGCTCGAAATAGAGGCGGTCGCTGGTGTCGTAGTCGGTCGAGACGGTTTCCGGATTCGAGTTTACCATCACGCTCTCGTAGCCGATTTCGCGGAGCGCGAAGCTGGCGTGGACGCAGCAGTAATCGAACTCGATGCCTTGGCCGATGCGGTTGGGGCCGCCGCCGAGAATCATGATCTTCTTCTTGCCGCTCGGCGGGAGGATTTCGTTTTCGTCGCCGTAGCTGGAATAGTAGTACGGCGTGAACGCCTCGAACTCGGCCGCGCACGTGTCGACGAGGCGGTACGTCGTGTTGACGCCCGCTTGTTTGCGATGGGCGCGGACGGCGTTGAGATCGGACTTAAAAATGTGCGACAACTGGGCGTCGGAGAAACCGAACTGTTTGGCGCGGCGCAGCGTGGTGACGTCGATGGTTTTGAGCGTCTTAGCGGAAAGTTCCTGCTCCATCTCGTGGATCTCGCGGAGCTGGTGAAGGAACCACGGGTCGATCTTGGTGAGCTCAAAAATGCGCTCGACGCTGTAGCCGGCGCGGAAGGCGTGGCGCAGGTAAAACACGCGCTCGGAGTTGGGCGTGCCGAGTTTGGCGTTGATGGTTTTTTCATCGAGAATTTCGTCGCCACCGAATTTACCGCCGCCGCCGAAACCGCGGGAGCCGACCTCGAGCGAGCGCAAACATTTCTGCATCGATTCCTTAAACGTACGGCCGATGGCCATGGCCTCGCCGACGGATTTCATCGCGGAGGTGAGCGTGGTGTCGGCGCCGAGGAATTTCTCGAAAGTGAAGCGCGGGATCTTCGTGACGACGTAGTCGATCGTGGGCTCGAAGCTGGCGGGCGTGACTCGCGTGATGTCGTTGCGCAACTCGTCGAGCGTGTAGCCGACGGCGAGTTTCGCGGCGATCTTGGCGATCGGGAAACCGGTGGCCTTCGAAGCGAGCGCCGAAGAGCGCGAGACGCGCGGGTTCATCTCGATGACGACCATGCGGCCGGTGACGGGATCGACGGAGAACTGGATGTTGGAACCGCCGGTCTCGACGCCGATCTCGCGGATGACGGCGAACGAGGCGTCGCGCATCACCTGGTATTCCTTGTCGGTGAGCGTCATCGCCGGGGCGACGGTGATCGAGTCGCCCGTGTGGACGCCCATCGGATCGAAATTCTCGATGGAGCAGATGACCACGCATTGGTCCTTATGGTCGCGCATGACCTCCATCTCGTACTCTTTCCAGCCGAGCAGACATTCTTCGACGAGCACCTCGTGGACAGGCGAGAGATCGAGACCGTTGGCGCAGATGCCTTCGAATTCTTCCTTGTTGTAAGCGATGCCGCCGCCGCTGCCGCCGAGGGTAAATGAAGGACGGATGATCAACGGGTACGCGCCGAGCATCTCGGCGGCTTCGCGGGCCTCGGCCATCGACTTCACGGTGCGCGATTTCGCGACATCGAGGCCGATCTTGATCATGCATTGTTTGAAGAGCTCGCGGTCTTCGCCTTTGTTGATGGCGTCGGGCTTGGCACCGATCATTTCCACGCCGTATTTGGCGAGGATGCCGGCCTTGTTGAGCTCCATGGAGAGATTGAGCGCGGTCTGGCCACCGAGGGTGGGGAGGAGCGCGGACGGGCGTTCGGCGGCGATGATCTTCTCGAGCATCTCGAGATTGAGCGGCTCGATGTAAGTGACATCGGCGAACTCCGGATCGGTCATGATCGTGGCCGGATTGGAGTTCACGAGGATGACGCGGTAGCCTTCTTCGCGCAGGGCTTTGCAGGCCTGGGTGCCAGAGTAGTCGAACTCGCAAGCCTGACCGATGACGATCGGACCGGCACCAATGATGAGGATGGATTTCAGATCAGGGCGTTTGGGCATGAGCGTAGATTTCGGTGAGGGTTGAGCGCGCCGAAACGCGCGGCAAGCGGGAAAGCGCATCGACTGAAAATCCGCTCGGTGACAACCTAAGCCAGCGGTAAAGCCGTCACTAAATTGTTTCCAAAAGACGCGGGAATGCAGTCGAGTTTGGAGCCCAGTAGGTTTTTGTCATCGGGCATCACTTTTATACGCCAATATGATCCCTCCACTTTACCCCTTGCCCGGTGCTCAACAGCTTAGCCGTCGGTCGTTTTTGGCGGGCGGAGCATCGTTTGCTGCCGCGGCTCTGCTGTCCACGCGGGCTCGGGGTGCGGTGGCGACGAAGGCCGCGTTTGCCGGCTATCCTTTTTCGTTGGGGGTGGCCTCAGGCGACCCGTTGCCCGATGGCGTGGTGCTCTGGACGCGTCTGGCCCCGCGCCCGCTCGAAGTGGGTGGCGGCATGGGGGCTGAGCCGGTGGAAGTCTCGTGGCAGATTGCTGACGATGAGGGAATGTCGCGCGTCGTGCAGTCCGGCACGGCGACCGCCCGGGCCGATTGGTCGCACGCGGTGCACGTCGAGGTCACGGGTCTGCGCCCGGACCGCTGGTATTGGTATCAATTTAAGGTCGGCGCTGAAGTCAGTCCCAAGGGTCGCACGCGGACCGCGCCACCGCCGGACGCGTTGCCAGAGCGGCTGCGTTTCGCGTTTGTCTCCTGCCAACACTACGAGACCGGCCACTACACCGCCTACCAACATCTAGCCCAGGAGGACGTCGATCTTGTGGTCCACCTAGGTGACTACATCTACGAGGGCCCTGGCGTAGCCGACCGGGTGCGCCGCCACCTGGGACTCGAGTGTTTGGCGCTCGATGATTATCGGCTCCGCTACGCGCTCTATAAAACCGATCCGCACCTGCAGGCCGCCCACGCGATGGCGCCGTGGATCATGACTTGGGATGATCACGAAGTCGCTAACAACTACGCCGCCGACCACCCCGCGAAACCGGTCAAACGGGCCGAATTTCTGCTGCGCCGCGCTGCCGCCTATCAGGCCTATTTTGAGCACATGCCGCTCCGGCGTTCGGCGTTGCCGACCGGTCCAGATATGCTGCTCTACCGTGGCCTCAGCTTTGGTCGACTCGCGCAATTTCATGTCCTCGACACGCGGCAATATCGCACGCCCCAGCCCCTCGGTGATGGTAACAAAGCCCCAACGCCGGTGCTGCTTGATCCCAAGGGCACACTCATGGGCGCGCGCCAGCGCGACTGGCTTTTTAACGGCCTTGAACGCTCCCCTGCTCATTGGAACGTGCTCGCACAACAGGTGATGATGGCCCGCGTGGATAAGACCGCTGGGCCCGAAATTAAATACAGCATGGATCAATGGCCAGGCTACGAATTTGAGCGCCGCCGTGTGCTGCGGCATTTCCACGAAAAGCGCATCAAAAACCCGGTCGTGATCACGGGTGATATTCACTCGAACTGGGCCAACGAACTCATCGCCGATTTCGACCAACTCGATTCTAGGCCCGTCGGCACCGAGTTTGTCGGCACCTCGATCAGCTCCGGTGGAGACGGCGCCGCATCGCCGAAGGCTTACGAACACCTGCTGAGCGAGAATCCGTTCCTCAAGTTTTTCAACGGCGAACGCGGCTACGTGCATTGCGAACTTACGCCTAAAGCCTGGCGCACCAACTACCGCACCGTACCCTACGTCATTCGACCCGGTGCGCCCGTGACGACCCGAGCCTCTTACCTCGTCGAGACCGGTCTCCCCGTGCTCCACCGGCTCTGAACTCCGCGGGTGCTTAACGATAGCAACCCGCTCGCGCTTGCCCCGGGCGCGGTCTGTCGCACGCTGCCACGCTTTACCCTATCCCCATGCTCGCCTTCCTCGCCCTCCTTGCTTTGCCCCAGTTTGACCTCGCCACCGCCGAGCGCCCGCGGCTCGTCACCGCCGCTGAAGTTTCCGTCCGCGTCGAGCCCAAGACCCTCGTCACCGCGCGCAACCCCCGCAGCGCCGGCGGTCTCCATGACTTTTCCTCCGAAGGCGATTATTGGTGGCCAGATCCCAAAAATCCCGACGCGCCCTACATCCAGCGCGACGGACTCACCAACCCCGACAACTTCGTCGCGCACCGCCAGTTGCTCCTGAGTTTTGCGCGCGACTTCGGCATCCTCAGCGCCGCCTACAAAGTCACCCACGAGGAACGCTACGCCGCCGCCGCCGTGCGCCACCTGCAAGCGTGGTTCGTCGATCCGGCCACGAAGATGAATCCCAACCTCCTCTACTCGCAGGCGATCAAAGGCCGCAGCACGGGTCGCAGCATCGGCGTCATCGACACCGTGCACCTCGCCGAAGTCGCTCTCGGCGTCGAAGCCCTCCGCGGTTCCCAAGCCCTCACGCCCGCCGCCGACGCCGCGATCACGGGTTGGTTTCGCGAGTACCTTTCCTGGATTCGCACGCACCCGTACGGCGTCGACGAGAGCAACGCCAAGAACAACCACGGCACGTGCTGGACGCTCCAAGCCGCCTGTTTCGCGCGGCTCGTGGGCGACACCGCCGTCCTCGCCGAATGCCGCCAACGCCTCGTCACCAGCCACCTCCCCAACCAGATGGCCGTCGACGGCAGTTTCCCGCAAGAACTCGCCCGCACCAAGCCCTACGGCTACTCCATCTTCAACCTCGACGTCATGACCGCCATCGCCGTCGTGCTCTCGACGCCCGGCGACGATCTCATGAATTTCCAACTCGCCGACGGTCGCAGCCTCGTGCGCGGCGTCGCCTTCCTCGCGCCCTTTCTCGCCGATAAAAACGCCTGGCTCCAAACCGCGCGCAAGCCCGTCCCCGCCAACGCCGCCCCCGGCACCGCGCCCGAGCCGATCAAGCCCGACGTCATGTATTGGGACAACTGGCCCGTGCGCCAACCCGCGTTGATCTTCGGTGCGTTGGCCGCCGGCCGCGCCGATTGGGTCGCGCTCTGGCAAAAACTCGACGCCGATCCCACGATCGAAGAAGTGCGCCGCAACTTGCCCGTGCGTCAGCCCGTCCTCTGGCTGCGCTGAGGCCCGCGTCCGCGTCGCGCGCGCCCGCTCAACGATCGGGCCGCTTGATCGTAAAACGTTCCGTCGTGCGCGCGTAATCCTCGCGTCCGAGACGGCCCACGAGATCCAATTTCGCCGCGTCGGGCAGACCATCCGCGCCGAGCACCGCGTCGTCCACGTGCATCCCGAGGATGCGCCCAAAAACGACATTGGCCGCACCCGCGCCTTCGCCGATGTGCACGACGCTGTGCAACGCGCATTCGAATGCCACCGGCGAGGCCGCCACGCGCGGCGGGCGCACGTGCGTGCTCGGCGCGGCCGCGATGCCAAACGCTTCAAACTCGCTCTCGCCGTGCGGCAAGAGCGCGGCGCAGGCGTTCATCGATTCGGCGAGCGCGTAGGGCACGACGTTCACCACAAATTCCCGCGTCGCTTCGAGGTTGCGCAACGTGTCTTTCGGCGAGCCGTCGCGCTGGTTGACGGGCACAAACATCAACGTGGGCGGATTCGCCGTGATGGCTTGGAAAAACGAAAACGGCGCGAGGTTGGTTTTCCCGTCGGTGGAAAGCGTCGCGACCCAAGCGATGGGCCGCGGCAGAATCGTGGTCGTCATCCACGCGTAAGCTTCGGGGCGTTTGAGCGTGGCGAAATCGAGGTGCATGTTGAGGACCTTAAAACTCTGCGCTGCTTCCCGCCAAGCTTCGCGGTGTTATATGAAGTCGGTTTGAGATGATCTCCGCTCAAGCCGGCCGCACGGCCCGGAAAATCGCGTCGGCATGAATCGTAGCGCAATCCAAAGTGGGAAAGCCCGCCTCCCGTTGGTGAAACGCGAGCGCGAGGTCCGTCCCCGCCAACATCACGGCGTCGACGCCCGCTTTTTCCATGAGGTTTTTCCCGGCGGAAAAAAAGACCTGACGTTGCGCCTCGGTGATGGTCCCCGCGCTCGCCATGGCCACATAGGCTTCATGCACGGCGGTGAGTTCGCTCGGCGGCGGCGCGATGATGGCAACGCCTTTGATCGCTCCGTAAAAACCCGTTTCCATCACCACGCGCGTCCCGATCAGGCCGAGTTTTTGAAACTTCCGCGTGGAAATTTCTCGGCCCACCTCCGTCATGAGATCGATGACGGGCAACGGCGCGACGGCCTTGAACTCCTCGATGCAGAAATGTCCGGCGATCGAAGTGACGGCCAACGTTTCCGCGCCCGCCGCGCGCAGGCGATGGGCGAGCGTTTGGTAGATTTCAACTTGGGCCGCGGCATTCCCGCTCGCTTGGTGACGCAGCAACGTCGGCGTGTCGGCGTGCGCCATGGTGAGCTCCAATTTCGCGCCCGCTTGCGCGAACGCGTGGATGAGATGGCGGTAGTAAAAATCAGTCGCCGCCGGACCGATGCCAACGATGAGGCCTAAGTGCATCGTCGTTTATGGCGCGTAATCAGGGAGCGGCTCAAGTCTAACTCCCGCGCCGTCCCGCGGGCGCGCCGTCGCGCCGGTGCGCTTCACCAACGCACTTTCTCGGGGAAGAACTCGCGGATGAGTTCCTCGTAATAAGGTTTCAATGCCTTCACGTCGGGCGCTTCGTGGCTCTTGGTGTAGAGGTCGTAGGTGTTGAATTTCAAAACCCACGGCATCAGCGCGCGATCGGCGGGCGTGCAGAATTGGTCATACGCGCCTTCGCGGTGCCACGGATAAAAACTATGGTAGCGCAGCATCGCGAGGCCCTCGGCGGGCAGGTAGTCTTTCGCGACGTGATAGATGTATTCGTCGTGGCCCCACGAGAGGACGACTTTATCCAGGCCGCAGCCGGGTTCGTAGATGCCGTTGGGCGTCTGGAAACGCGCGATCTGGCTGTCGGGGTTGGCGGCGAAAAATTGCGGGAAAACATTTTTGTCGGAGAACGCGCATCCCGTCGCAAACGTATCGCCCACGACCGCCCATTGCGGCTCGCCCCAGAGGCAGAGAATCTTGCCGAGATCATGGATGAGACCGGTGAGGATCATCCAGCGCGGTTGGCCGTCGCGGCGCATGGCCTCGGCGGTTTGGAGGAGATGCTGGAGCTGCGAAAGATCGGTGTCGGGATCGGAATCGTCCACGAGCTGGTTCAGGTATTCCATGGCTTCCCAGATGCCCATGGTCATGCGGTTGAGACCGAGGTATTCGCGGCGCTTGGCGACGGCGAAATCGTGCGTCTGGTGCGTGTGGTTGAGCCGGTAAAACTCGCGCACCGTGGGCCGCGCTTCGGCTTCGTAGACGCGGAATTCTTCCTTCTGCTTATCGGGCGCGACGCCGACGGCGGGCTTGCTGCGCGCGGGGGCCGGCGCGGGCTCGGGGTATTTGTCTTTTAAAAAATCTTCCCACTCATCGAGGCTGGCGAGGGGTTGAGCGGAGGCGGGATTCACGTTTGAGGACATGGGGGCGCGGGGGGATGTGACGCGGTGGGGTACCGCTGACGTTGAACCAAGACCCCCGCCGAGTCCAGCGGAGGTTGTTTAAGATCACTAAAAAAATGAGCGCTACGCTCAGACCTTCGGCCGGGGGCGCAGGTGCGCGAGGCCGCCGTCGATCGAGTAGATCTGGCCCGTGACCCAATCCGCATCGGGCGTGAGCAACCAAGCGATGAGGCTGGCGATTTGCTCGGGCCGGCCGATGCGCCCGAGCGGGTGCATCTTTTCGGAAAACGCCCGCGCGGCTTCGCTGGCGAGCAGCGGCGCGGCGAGCGGCGTATCGACGAGGCCCGGCGCGACGGCGTTGATGCGGATATTGCGCGGCGCGTAGCTGGCGGCGGCGGAGCGCACGAGACCGTCGACCCCGGCCTTGGCGGCGGCGATGGCCTCATGCGCGGGCAAGCCGGCTTGCGCGGCGACGGAGCTTATAAAGACGATGCTCCCGTGGTTTTGCGTCTGCATCGGCCCGAGTGCGGCCCGTAACCCGTAGAAGGCGGAGTTGAGGTTGAGATCGAGCACGCGCAGCCATTCCTCCGGTCGCGTCTGGTGGGCGGCTTTGATTAAAATCGAACCCACGGCGTGCACGTAGCCATCGAGCCGGCCGAAATGCGCGACGGTGGCGGCGACGGCGGCCTCGACCTCGGCGGGCTGGGTGGCCTCGGCGGTGAGGGTGAGGAGTCCGGGCAATTCGGCTTGGAGCGCGGCGAGTTTACCGGCGTCGCGCGCGTAGCCGGCGACCGAGACGCCGGCCGCGGCGAGCCGGCGGGCGAGAGCGGAGCCGATGCCGCCGGTGACACCGCCGATGAGGACAACCGGCGCTGGCGCCGAAGCAGAAAGAGGAGAATCCATGGCCCAGAGGTTGAGAGGAAATCGCCCGACGACAAATCTCCGGTGCAGAAAAATATCGCTGATGTTGCCCGGAAAACTACCCCCCATTTCCCGCCCAGATGAGACCCTGAAACTAAGAAAACGAATCGGGGACATGGGCAAACGCCTTCCTCCTTTAATCCCGCACGCCGGAAACTATCCCGCGCGAGTTTTAGACTGATAAAAACACGTTATTATGTTTCCCCAACGCGTTGGGAGGTCTTGGGAACACGTCGGAAAGACTTGTTGATGCGTCGGGAAGTCTTGGAAACGCGTTGGGAAGACTTGGCGATGCGTTGGGAAGACTTGGCGATGCGTCGGGAAGTCTTGGTGACGCATCGGAAAGACTTGGTGATGCGTCGGGAAGTCTTGTCGACGCGTTGGGAAGACTTGGCGACGCGTCCGGAAGTCTTGGAAACACGTTTTTTCCTCTTTCCAACGTGTTTTCTCCTCTTCCCCACGCGTTTTCACCTGAGTCCAACGGGTTTTTTTCTTCATCCTTT
>Ga0222712_10007066_pt1 | contig 10950 bp, 17 predicted proteins | sample C33_657DmetaG_FD_165043 | JGI IMG/M metagenome (GOLD analysis project Ga0222712, IMG submission 165043) | Estuarine water microbial communities from San Francisco Bay, California, United States - C33_657D | ecosystem: Environmental > Aquatic > Marine > Unclassified | place: USA: California... | reverse complement strand
GTAGATGTTGAGCCTAAAAAAAGGGCCAATGACTTCTTGCCCTTCTTGAGGTTACACGGGGCACAGCTCGTAACAAGATTATCCATGTCGTCTCCTCCTCCGTGAACCTTGGCAATGACATGATCCACATGCGTAGCGTCTTCTGCCCCGCAATACTGGCACACCCTTTGATCTCTGGCCAGCACACGAAGCCTTTGTCTTTTAAACTCTGCCGTGTTGTTGTTGTGTCTTAGTGCCATCCGTGTGCCCTCCAATGATCCAGTGCCTTTGTTATAGATCCATAACGATTGTACGCATAAGCAATACACCAGTGCACCTGCTGCTTATAGTTAGCCTTGGCCATATAGGTACTGCGCCCTTGGCATAGGCCGTAATGTGAGCCGTTTACCGCTTTAATATCCCATCGACTTTCTTTATCCCATAAGACTAAGGCTGAAGAGAACTCTAAAGGAGTGAGTAGTGATCCCGCATAAATCTGAATTGTTTTAGTACTTAATGCACTAGCTTCAGGGCTCCCTAGCAATAAGCAAAGCGCGGCCAATAGATGAAGCCAACCCAGCCGGGCTATCCCTAAAGGGCCCTGCCGTGCAGTCTGCATCGTACCGATCAGGTCAAGCATCAGCGTGATTCTTGGGCGATTCCCACAGAACTATGGCCCTGTGGATAACTCTTGTGGATAACTTCAACGCACACGCCCCAATCCGCTGTGACGCATTGCCTCAATATTTTCCTCACCGATACCAATTAGAACCGTAGGCATGAAGATACCTTTGGCCTCACCGTTAGGGGTCATGAACTTAAGGGTATTAATCAAGCTAATGAAGGCGACATCAGGCCGCTCCCATAAGACATTAAACCAGGCCGCCTTGCTCATAGGAACTAGGCCTATGCCGTGTCCGTGTTGGATCCACTTATGTATCCAGGGCGTTGGCTTAGAGTAAGGCGGGTTCATCCATACCCGGCCCTCCCAAGGCGTAGCAAGGCCATCTTCGACAATGCTTAGGAATCGGTCAGCTGGTATCCAAGGCGAGCCACCAGGCGGTGAACACACATCCATGGCGTATCTCAGGCCTAAACCCTCGAAGATAAAGGGCGGCGTGTAATAGTCATCAGAGGTTCCATGATCTATCTCACTGTGGCCAAAGTCTAAATCCAGACGCTCACTCATGCTTGACCCTCCAGCAAGCACACGCCCATATTGCCGCACCTCGTACATTGCAGAACCTTTACATGATCAGGCAGGTTGTCCGTGATGATGCGCTCGATTTGCTCCGTAATCTTCTTGCATCGCCTGCACTCAAATTGCACGCTCATTTGCAGTACACGCAGAGCCACAGGACGGTTTCCCCGTGTTCCCGGTACGCAATGCCAGCTCCTGGGTATCGGTACTCGTTGCAACCATCGCAGAGTATTTCCCCCGTTGGCTTGGCCGTAGTTGATCCATCATCGTGGATTGTCGTGGCAGTGCCTTTGGCAATGTAGGTGATTTCTCCCATTACTTTACCGCCGCTATCTTTGGAACCCACTTGCCTTCGGCTGAGAGTACGAACCAGTTTGTCTCGCATTGCTCGCCTGAGTTGAGAGTCTTCATGCAGCTCATGCCGTAGTAAGAACGCCCGTTCTTCTCGCCTTCTCGCACTACACGATCACCGTGCTTACAGTGCCAGGCATCCAGAGCGTCAGGCGTAACCGCTGGCGTGGCCCATGGATCGTATTGTTCCTGGTCAGTCTTCTTGATTGTCGTGACTGTGGCTTTTGGAGCTTCTTGGCGATTGCGTATTTCATCGGCACTAGCAATCTTCTTAGAAGCTAGGCCTACTGCAATGGCGCACCTACCCCAGGCACTGGTTTCAGCGTTCATCAGTTCGCTGCCCTTTGTGTATGGCGTGCGACCCGGTACTTCCTCCCAGGCGCAAGCAATAGCTGGGCAAGGGTCAAACGGATCACGGTAAAACGCTGCCGTGTAAGCAATATAAGTGACGCCGCCAATCTCAACAATCTTAAACGGCTCCGCTGGGTTGGCTGGTCTAAATACACCCTCCGGGTAGATCTCCTTAGTCTTGCGCATCCGCTCAGCTACATCCACATAATCGTCCATGTTAAAACTCACAGCATCATCCCTTCGTCCACGGCACGCCAGATAATGCACTGGTTGCCATTGTTATTTTTCCGTGTCAGGCCTGAGTCAATAATGAAACCCTGGCATTCTAAAGACTTACGCAAGGGCCTAACTGAGTTGCCGGGAATGGAGAGGATTGCCTCGATTTCTTGATCCGTGGCTCCTCGTAATCCGGCCCTAATCAGCAGCTCGTAAATCTTTAGGCGTAGTGATCCAGTCTCTGGATACTTGCGGATGGCCGCATCAATCGATGTGCGTTTGGCCTTGCGTGCAATTATGACTGAGTTATCGCTGACTGTTGGCGGCTTCACGCTTGCCCACTGCCTTCCCTAAGTCAAACCCGGCTCTGTGCCCTTGATCTAGGCCTATCTCCCTGCCCAACAAGTAGCCTGCAATCATTGGCAAGCCTAAAACTATGACTGATCCCAGGAAGATACCCGCATCAGATAAAGTCGAAAGAAAATCAATCACTTGGAATCCTCGCTTTCCATTCTCCAGAAGGTTTGAATCGTCTTGTCCATGTCGAATCGATAGTGCCCGCCAAGGGGCTTATATGCGGTGATTTTTTTATCTCGTACCAAGCGGCGCAAGGTTGCTGGAGTGACTTCTAGGATTGCTGCCATCTCAGTAGTGCTTAGGTATTCCGGCTCCATGATGCTCACAACGCATTCCATGATCCGGCGTAGTCGGTCAGGATTACGACTTCGCCTGTGCCAATATCAAAGGCCGCTTCATGAGCTTCAGCAATTGATTTGAGAAATGCCGCAGCCAGGATGTAATCGGCGTATGTATCAACCCAGTGGGCAAAGGCCCAGGCGTAAGAGATCTTTGTGTTGTCCAAGATTGGTTCAAATCGACCAGCTTTGCTTTCCCAATCCTTACCCCAACGCATCGAGGTTGTAGTCAAATGCTCAAAGTCGTTTTGAGTCAGTTCCAGCGTTATTTTCATATTTGGAGGCCCTCCGTCTATATCGCCGTGTTGCGATAAACCAAGTATAGACGATATGAACAAGATTTACGACATCAACGGCGTTCGGCGTGTCTAACGCTCCAGCAAAATGGTGTAAATATGGTCTAGGCGGGCTTCCAGCCTATTGACCTGTTCTTTGAGGCTGTGCCCGTTTGCCTTGGGCCCTATTTCGGCCATGATTGAGCGCACGATAAACCGCACCCCGGCGTATAGTCCAGACAGAATCGCCATAACGCCTACGATTACGGCGACCCATGCCTGGAGTTCCATCTTACTTCTTGCCTACGCTTATGGCTGCATCCTTTGGATCCACGGCGCGTAGTACCGGGCCAATGAAGCCTGCTAGAAGGGCGTTAAGGAGGATTTTAGGATCCGTAATTCCCGCAAGATATAAAGCAGCTACTGATGCCAGTGCAGCTCTGAGATACGACAAGGCCGCCGTTTTGAGTTGTGAGTTCATTTCTTCTCTCCTTGTATTTTCTTAATTAATGCCTCCGCTTTGGCTGCACTAATGCTGATCTCAAAATGCATTTCATCTTTTCGATTCTTATAATCCCCACCCCATGTGCAACCGTATTTATGAGCCAGGGCCCTAATCATGGGGACTTTGAGTGGATCAAAGGTATTGGTCTGCCCCAAGGGGTGCTTGGAGGCGTTGAGATCTAAAGCCGTGCCGGATGAGTGATTGCTCAACTTGGCAGTTTGCCCACGGATTGGCCGGTAACAATATCCCCAGTCATCAAGTGATCCGACATCTAACGGCTCAATCAGCTCGTGAAATTCAGCAGCTAGTCCAATCAATAATGGCGCAACCGCCTCTGCACACCGCAGTTTGATTGTTGTGCCTGGCACTGGGTAACTCTTAATTCCAATTTCTAGTTGATTCTTCGAGGCTGGCCAACCGTTATGGCTAATTTCCATGCGGGATTATCCAATCGCAAGTCTCTTCGTCAAATCCCATGGAATTGGCTGGTTCGGGATTGATAAATGCGTCCCTTTCAGGATCGTAAGACATTCCAATCCCAGCGTATCTTTTTCTTATATTGCCGTTATAGGAAGTCCTGACGCATACCTGGCCTCTAAAATTGCCATACCATGTTTCGGGATCTAATCCTTCAATGGTTTCTGTTTCGTCAATTCCAGGGATAACTTCGGTGACAATATTATTCTCATCTAAAAATGCATAATGCGCCATTATAACCAACTCACATTCCCCGTGCCTGCGGTTATGCTTGTCACTTTAAAAGATCCGTCAGTTGCGGTTGTACCTGTCAAGCCCGCTCCAATTGTAATTGTTAAAGTGTTTGCATAACGCAATATTAGAATTCCACTGCCTCCATTAGAACCAGCAACATAACCAGCGTTTCCGTTGTAGTTTCCACCGCCGCCTCCACCTCCAGTGTTGGCATCAGCATTACTCACTGCTCCGTCAGCCATACGACCAGCAGCTCCTCCACCACTTCCAGCAGCTCCAGCAGCGCGATAAGTCGCGTTTTCTCCACCTGAACCTCCACCGCCTCCGCCCGCTCTGGTAACTGAAGTTCCAGTGATTGAATTTGCCGTTCCAGAACCACCAGCTCCACCTGTTGTTACCGCAGTTGTTCCCGTGCTTCCCGCTCCTCCACCGCCTCCGCCAAGATACTTGCGTGGATCACCTCCACCGGTGTTGTAAAGAACACCGTTACCGCCTGCATTACCTTGCCCAGCAGTTCCTGCGCCACCATAGGCAACCGTGCCTCCACCGTCCGTACCACCGCCACCACCCGATCCACCCGTTGCCGCTGTACCGCTTCCCACACCCGTTGTGCCTTTAACTGCTGCTGTGTAGGTGTTAAAAGAACTGTTGTTGCCAGATGTACTACTTCCTGCGGAGCTTGTGCCACCTGCTCCGACTGTTACTGCGTAATTAGTTGCCGTAAATAAACCAGTGATGCCCGTTTGATAAATATGGCCTCCAGCTCCTCCACCGCCCATGCCCGCATTCCCGCCGCCGCCTCCACCGCCTCCGGCAATCAACAAGTAATCAATAGAAGTTATTGGAGACTTACCACTTCCCGATAGCGCACCCACTAAAGCCGTAATCATTAAGACACCGCGCCGCAAACAGTCCAGGCGTTTGCAGCAGTTTTGATTGCTACCGCAGATTTATATTGTCCTATTTTAGGAGCTGCAACGGTTGCTCCAACGCTTGTTATTGTCGTTGTTCCTGCTGTCACTGCGTTCACGGTCAAATCTCCGGCTCCAGTGTTAAGAAATGTAACAACCGTGCCTGTTGGGAATGTGTATGTAGCATCGGTTGGAATGCTGACTGTTTTTGTACCGGCATTAGTTGTTTGAACTAGCACTTGGTACTGATCGGTTGAAACCAAGGTGTATGTCGTGCCGGTCTGAGCGTTTAGAGTAAAGGCCACCAGGCCGTTAAACATCGCCGCCGATAGGACATCTCCCGTTGCTGCTGGAAATCCTGTTGCCATTATTGCTCCTTTACCACGCCAAGGCTGAAACGCCTAAGATCCCGTACTCTGAATTCCCAATGATAAAACCATCGGTGATTGGCTCCATCGTTGTGAAAGTGCTAAACCACGAATTCGGAGTGATGTCATGATTGACCCCCTGAATTTGTAGTGTCTTCGTAATTGTATCCCCATTAGGCTGAATATTAGAGATAGTGACATTATCGAAGAAGTCAAGGCTAAGAGCCGCCGTGACCCCTGCGGAGTAATTTGGCGTTGAAAGATCTAAAGTCATTGAGTCAATTCGGATAGTGGTGTCTTTGCGGCTGTTTACATAGGCCGTGGCTAGATCCATGGCGATGGCATCGGTCTGCATAAGTAAGTTATTGGATGCCACCGAATGGATAAAGTAAGTGTCAACGCTGGCAGTGTTGGTATAGGTCTGAGTCGTACCGCCTATGCGCGTGATGTTGGCCGAATTGATAATCAGCTTGTCATCAAAGGCAAACTTAAGATTGGCGTAAGAAATGCCCCCAGTCTGATTAAAAACGGTGGGAGTGTCATCGATAGTCTCGATGGTGGCTGACCTACTTTTAAACACGGCGTTGCCGCCAACATCGATGTAGAAAGCCCCTAATTCGCTGAATTCCGCAATACGAATAGCCTGGAGTGCAGTCCTAGCTGTTCCCGGATCAGCCTGGCAAATCGTATCCCCGGTATCAATTGAACGCATGGAATTAGGCCATTCAATTTGTGTCAGAATTCGATTAATTCTTGTGCCAGTATCTTGGCCCGCGCCGGAATCGGCCACTGTGCCAATCTGGGCCAGGTTAAATATCTTAAAGGCATCGAAGGAATAAACGGTGACATAGCCGATTTCTTGGCCTGTCGGGTAGGTGTATCGGTATTCGGATGTGTAACCGCTGAATAGATAGTAGGTAGTTCCGGAATAAGTGGCAGTTATTTGTATTTTGCGTAAGGGTTTTACATAACCAAAGAGAGGAGACGCTGTGTTCTGTGGGTTGAAATCCCCGTTTGGATCAAGGATTTTTACCGTGGCCATGCCACCGTTATAAACATCCGTGAAAAGGTCACGGCCTCTTCGAACGGTAATTTGCGTGGTTTGATTTGAGAAGTCTTGAATTAAAGTCGAACTAGAAGATCCAGCTAGTTCGTTGACTCCCAATACGCCATAAAGGGATGATCCAATGGTGAATGGATAACCATAAGTTGGGCCATCGCTAAAGTTAATTGTAACCCCGATAGTTGCTGGAAGTGCCATTAGACTTCTGCTCTCCATGTTTTAGGTGTCAATACACCTGAGTTTCCACTGGCATTGGAGGAGTTGATTGCATCCTGGATTGCTTTCTCAAGATCAGCCTGCGCAGTAACAGTACCTGCAACATTAACCGTCACGGAAGTCACACTCGGTGTGGTTGTAGTTGTCGAAGTTACAGTTGGCAGAGTTCCTAGGTTGCCTACAATCCCGGCTTGGGCAGCCGCTTGTGCCGCATAACGGGCTCCCGATAGTGCCTGAGCGAATGAAGCTCCACCCAATAAGCCCATCGCCAGGGAGTTTTGAGCCAGGGTATTTGTCAGTTCAATTGACTGATCATTAATAGTTATGAGGGCTCTTTGAACCCCGTCCAGGCCAATCTCCCATGAGATAAAAGGGTTACCCGCATCCATTGCATAAACCTCAGTTAGAAGTTCCTGGAGTTCGGTCACTTTGCCTTGAACATCATTAAGCATTTTTGTGTACTTTTCGATGTCAGTTTGATTTTCTTCAATGATTGCCCTCATTAATAACAGGCGAATTCTCTCCTCTTCGGAGATTTTGCCCTTTAGGGCAGCTTCTATTTGAATTCTTTGTAGATCAAAGATTGACTTGGCCTTGGCTAGTTTCAGCATATCTGCCTGAGCTTTAGCTGATTTCTTCGTCAATGCCAGCATGTCAGCTTGTTGCTTTTTTGCTGCCGCTGCCGCAGCTATTTCAGCAGCATTTCTGGCATAAGTTCCCGCTGGGCTTTTGGATCGGTTTGTGTTGGGTGTCTTGGTGATTGGGATGATTCCAAATTTCCAATCTACTCCGGCTAACAGTTCAGACATCCGTGTGGGAGAAATCAGTGTGGCTAAGGCTTGAGCAAAGAAATCAATCTTGGCCGTGGCTTTGTCAATATTTCCATCTCCGGCTAAAGTCACAAAGGCATCAACCAAAGCCCCGCCAATTGTTTCAGAGGCATTTGCCGCAGCTACATCTAGCTTGGCTAACTTTCCAGCATAGGTATCAGCGGCCAGGGCAGCCTGACCCGAACTTATCTTGCTGATTCTTAAAAGGATTTCTTCAAATGACATTGCACTTAGCTGAGTTTTACTTAATCCCAGTGCGTACTTTTGCAATCCCTTAGTATTTCCAGCATATGCCTTGGACAAATCTGATGCAACCGATACAACATCGGCCCCGCTCATGGCGGATAGATCTAAGGCAGTTCGTAATAGATCCTGTGATTTTTGCCAATCGCCAGTCGTGGTAACAAGTTTCTGATAAGCAGGGCGCAAATAGTCATCAAGAACACCAAATTGTTTTTCAAGTTGGCTTATGTAATCCGCCACCGCAGGATTAGCAAAACTAAGGCCAAGATTATCTAAAGTCTTTGTCAGTACCTTTGCGGCTTTATCATCCTGGGTAAATGCAGTGACCGCAGCCTTGCCGTAATTAATGACCTTTTGAGCCGCAAATGCGCTGGCCAGTGACTTGCCTAAAGCTTTAACTGTTTTATCAAATCCGCTGATTTGTTTTTGGCCTTTTTGAAGAGCCTTGCCGTTCCAAGTAGCAACGGCGTTAACTAATAAATTTGGCATTAGGCCCCCAGAGCATATCCGGATTGGGTACCAGCACCACCGCTGGTGTTAAATGTTGTCGTGGCTTTATCAATTGCCTTTATTACACTTATGTAAGCTTTGCCTTGATCTTGCTCCCAAGCCTTAAATATCAAACGCCCTTGTTCTTTGCCTTTACCGTATAAGGGCCCCATAGATCCTATAAACAATTTACCTGCATCCGGATTGTTTGATCGGCTGACATCGCGCCCAGATCCCTTTGGCCCCACCCAGGTTTGTCCATCAGCTCCGGACTTGCGCCCGGCAGTCTCGTAGATTGCCCCGGCTGCTGAATTGTTGGAGACATAATAACGGGCTGCAAAACCAGCCCGATTAACACTGGACTTTCCTTGCTTATAAACAATGCCTCGCTTAACTTCTGAAGGGTCATAAAGAGGAAAGGCCCGATCACGCCCACTCGTATTAAATATTTTTGGCGCAGTGCTTTTTTTGCCCTTTGCCCAGCCGTATAAGTAGCTTGGATACGGGACTGGCACATCAGCCCGCGCTTTATCACGAATTGTTATCATTGCGGCTTTAATCTCTTTGTTCATTTCCTTGTAGAGATCTCCATCAAATTTACGCATGGCCTTTAAAGTGGGTTCAACGCCGCTTATGTTGACTGGCATGGGCCCTCTCCTTCGCTCGATCATTCAATACTTGAAGCACGGCCTTAAACATTCTTTCATCTAACTCTAAAACCTCAGTGGGGCTTATGTGTAATTCCACCGCTAGTGAGGCCACTAGGTAGGTGAAACTCCCCCGATCTATTTTTTTGCAGGCTCATCATCCACAACTTCTACTGAGATCAAAGTTCCCAAGAACTCTTCTCCAAATGGAGGAATCACCTCGATACGAGACAGCGCGTTGTGCGCCAGCCAGTAGATGTCACTCTGCTTCTCTTCGTCCCGGAACTGCTTATGAATGCCTTTGCCTGTGTACTTTTCAAACGCATATTCAACCACTGGGGTGATCGGAACGACCACATCCCCAGAGGCCCTGGTGATTTTCAAGCGTGCCATTATTGCTCCTTAGAATGCCACAGATGTTGAAACTGTGACTGTTGTGTTTACGGTGAATGAAATGCTTGATGAAGCTTCATCGCCAACTCCGCCGGATCCTACTGGAGTGAGGTTGTTGACAAAGATTGAGAACTGGTAGGTGGGATTAGTTGCGCTGACGGCTGTTCCCTTTACGGTGATCATTGAGACAGCTAGTGTCGTTGCAAATGCTGATTGAAGAGTTGTCATAACTGAAGCCGCGGCCCAGTCATTAAAGAAGTCGATTTGCAAAGTGGCTGACTGCAATCCACCCACTACCTTGTGGGCAGAATCACCCATAGTTGTGACTTCCAGCTCATCTACGATTTGCGTTAAAGTAATTGCACTCACATAACTTGAGATGTCAATTGATGGAACTGTTGGCGCGGCTGCGGTTGCAAGTTTCACGCCAACATTGTTATTTAGATAGATTGCCATGTGTTATTCCTCGTTTTCTGTTGTCGTTGGCTTAGCAGCCTTTGTATCCTTGATCTGGCCGACTTTGACAAGCCAAGCCAAATTCTCTGCGTTTGTTTCGCTCATTTTATCTCCTATGACCAAGTGGTGAGAACGGTAATATTGAAATCCGATGTAAGCATGGGCCCACTCGGTGCATCCAACACTGCTGGAGCTGATGCGCCGGTGATGTTGAATACCAAAGTTGATGAAGCTAGTTTATTAAAGACGGCCACAATGGTGCTTTCCATGCCGTTTAAATTCCCCTGATTGTCTAGATAAGGAACCGTCATAATAATCTTAAAGTTAGCCATGCAAGCGATAGACGCTTGAGAGTTGTTCGAGGGCACAAGGTAGGGATCACTTGGAGCAACAATCACTGAGTTGGCAAGAATTACTGGCGGTGGAAAGCTGAAGGTTGACCACACACCAGCATTGGCTAAAGCCGTTGCTATTGTTGTTCGAAGCGTAGTCAGGGCTGCTGGAGGCATCGTTCATCCAACCATTCCTGCGGGTGAAAGATAAGGAGCGAGAAGCCCACGAATGCTTGCCATTAAAGTGTTGGACATCCGGAATGGGCTCGGAGTGTATCCATCGATTCCCATTCCGCCGTTCTGTGTAGCTTGTCTGGACTGCCAAATATTAGTGGCCAACATGAGAGAGGCGGAGCGAATCGCTGGTGTGTTTGCGTAAGTTGCCGTTTTATCGTCCGGGCCAGTCATCAAGCCATACGGTTGAACTAGGTGGATCAACTCATCGCTGCCAGTGCTTGCATATTGGATGTACTGGTATCCAAGCGGAAAAACCCAGCGGCTTGGAAGATATGGCGCGTTAACTGACGATGGATAAGGGCTGGTGCTGGTAATCGTCTTTGATCCGTTAAAGCCCGCGCCACACCCGCTTATGGTTACGGCTTGACCCACTACGAACTGGCCAGGATTGGCGATGATTGCCGTGGCTACATTTGAAGAACGCCCGGTGGCTACAATCGGAGCGGTGTTGAACCAAAGAAAAGAGTTAATAAGATCCTGA
>Ga0222712_10007064_pt1 | contig 10952 bp, 7 predicted proteins | sample C33_657DmetaG_FD_165043 | JGI IMG/M metagenome (GOLD analysis project Ga0222712, IMG submission 165043) | Estuarine water microbial communities from San Francisco Bay, California, United States - C33_657D | ecosystem: Environmental > Aquatic > Marine > Unclassified | place: USA: California... | reverse complement strand
TAATCGTTTGGGTGATTTATTATTAATACCACATGTGCCTAAAATTTTTAATCTATCCCCAAACAAAACAACCAAAGGCAAACATGGATTTGATAATCATTTAGTGGATATGCGCGCAAGTTTTATGGCATGGGGCCCCGCATTTAAAAAAGGTAAAGTTATTGCGGGTTTTGAAAACATTCATATTTACCCAATCATTGCAAAAATACTTGGATTGGAATATGATGAAAGTAAAATTGATGGTAAGTTTATGGTATTAAAAAATACGCTGAAGTAATAAGTAAAATATTATTTGTATAAATTAGTCATGTATACATCGCACTGAAAATCCTCCAATTTTATCATTTAAATTTGATTCAACAAATAATGCATTGTCTTTACTGAGGGATCTTGTAAAAGCCCTACTATTGTCGGTTGTATTCGATGTTACTGTCCAAAAATACGTCACATTTCCTAATCCACTTGGACTTAAGGTTCCCATATAGCCAGTGGCCAATGCTGTAAAATTATATTTATTACTAGCACCAGTATTGGGGGAATTCCAATGGGTGAGTCCTGCTTCCTTAAGTGACCCACCATCAGATCCAATAAAACTATTTAAAGTAGCGAATTCCGCACTTGATGGCATATGCCAATTAACAGGACAAACACCTCTGCTGTCCGCAACGGCATACCAATTATATAATTTACCATATACAGCATCATTCGCAGGATTGAAATTGTAACTACACATGGCAGCTGTGGTTAAATTTCTCCACCCAGTGGCTGATGTAAAATTTGGAATAGCAGTGCCATCATTAAAAGTAGTAACATCTAAATTTTTGGACATCCATAATTGGGATCCAATCATACCTGATGGACCCACCAAAAATCCCTGTGGCATTACTTGTGCATTTACAGAAAAAGAAATATTATATAAAACTAAAAATAGATATACTTGTTTTTTCATTTAAAAATTTTGAACAATGGTTGTATAGTAATAATTGCCATCATATATTAAGGTTACAATATCCAACTTATTAGGGGTATTGGTTAAATTAGGAATAACCCCTCCTGCCCATTTCCATGAAGTGGGAAAGGTAACATCCCTTGAACCCGTTGCATCTTGGACAAATTTAATTAAGTAAGTTCCTACCGCCGGGTTGGTTAAATTTAATGTTGTGACATTTAAGCTTAAATTAATGGTGAAAACATTACCTGTACTTAAATCAAGCGCAGTTGTTATTAAAGACGCTGTTGCATTCGGCATAGTTAATTTAAAACGCTTGGCTGTAATATCGCCAGAGGCAATGATCGAAGTAGCATTAGCTGCGCCAATATTAGGTGTAATTAATGTGGGTGTGTTTTCTTTCACCACTAAGCCTGTACCTGTAGTACTCAAAGTTGATAAAACTCCGGAAGCATTATTGGTGACTATACCACTTACATTTAATCCTGTTAAACTAATACCCGCAAAACTGGGTGAACTAATTGTAGCAACTGCTTGACCAATACTCAAAGTATTTCCACCACTCATTGTCACACCCGTTCCAGCCACCAGCGTAGCTTGCTTATTATTGAATAACTGCCAATCACTGGAAGAAAGTGCTCCAGTATTACTACTGGTAGCTGTTTGAATGGAAATTGTATTGGATGTTTTACTAAGTGGTGCTGTGAAACTTAAAGGCGATTCATAATCGCTACCTGCAACAGCTGTTGATACAGATCCTGAGCCATTTGCTTTTAATATGCCATTATTGGCACCAGCGCCTCCGTAATTAGAACCAATAATATTTGCATTCCATGTGCCAGCAGTGATGGTTCCCAATGTAGTAAGGCTGACAGATCCAACAATAGGCGAAGCCCCAATACTATTGTAAGAAATAGTCATTGGACTGGTGCCATTAAAACTTGATAGAGTAGCCGCACCAGTTCCACTATTACTAAATGTAATCGCATTATTTGTGTTCGCTGAAATAGTAATATCTGCAGTTCCATTGAACCCTATGCCATTGATCAATTTAGTATTTAATAATGCAGTTGAAGAAGCTGCATTACCTGTTGTATTTTGATTGAGTGTTGGAATATCTGCAGCTACTAAGGTTCTAAAAATAGGCGCACCGCCAATACCATTAGGTGCTGCATAAATTGTATTAGCAGATTGTGTACCCAAAGTAGTCATCTTATTGTTAAACGTATTCCAATCGGTAGAAGATAAATAACCACTTGAATTTGTGGTAGCTTGTGTAATCGTTATCTTCCCAGTACTTGCAGTATAGGATAATGGTGCATCTCCCCCTAAAAAACCATCCACTGCCGATTTTACTCTTGTATTACTAAAATATAAATTCGTTCCTTCATTAATATCGGATGATGTTAAAACAATGGATCCTGTTGTATATCCATTCACTGAAGATACCGCTGCAGGCATTAATAATTCTAACCAGTTAGCTAATACAGCAGGATCAGAAGTACTTAGTACATAGTTCTTACTATTATCTGTTCTAATAGCAATGCTTCCCAAAACGGCAGCGGTTAACGCAAGCATTTCTGTTTGCGAGTTAACTACATAACCACTCGAAAAGGAAATCGCTGGGATTTGTGCTGTAGGAATTTTCCCTAATGCATTTAAAGTAGCGATACCATTGGCAATAGCTTTTTCACTTGCACTTATTTTATTATTAAAGGTATTCCAATCTGCACTTGAAAGATACCCTGCCGTATTCGTATTTGCTTGATTGATAGAAATTGAACTCGTTGCATTTATTAATGGTGCAATAAAATTTAATGGGATCTGATAATCTGAAACCGCAGATGCTGCAGTCACTAATCCATTACCATTTGCTTTTAATAAACCATTCACATTCCCAGCGCCTCCAACTGATGCTCCAACAACTGTTCCATTCCAAATACCAGTGGAAATGGTACCCAAAGTTGTGATATTAGATGACCCGGATAGCGGAGAAGCTCCCACTGTATTATAGGATAATGTTTTATTGGAGGATCCATCAAAAAAGTCTGTTGTATTGGCGCCGTCACCCGAAACACTAAATAATAATTTATTTGTAGTGCTTGCTTTGATATTAATATTTGTACTTCCATCAAATGCAATATTATTGATGGATGCAGGACTTTGTAATTTGGAAGCAGTACTTGCATTACCCGAAGTATTTGCAATATTATCTGGAATATCTGCAGCAACCAATGCTCTGTATTGAACAGTACCAGCAACACCAGTCCTTGGTCCAGCTAAAATATAATTAGGGTTAATGTTACCTGATAAACCTATGATACTATAGTTCGGTATATTTAAAGACTGCCCAGTTAATATTGCAGTACCATTATTACTATGGGTTGTTAAAGCGTTTATGCTTGTTACATATGCTGTATTAAAATGATCATAGTCGGGTTTACTAATTAAACCAGCAGTCACCGAACTTGCATTAGCCATGGGAATATTTATAACATGATCTGAACCAACGGAAGTCCAATTAGGGGATAATCCTGAGATACCAGGCGTAGCAAAGTTTTGTAATTGTGCCGTAAGTCCATTTAAATTATATAATTGTGTATGGTTAGTAACATTCCCTAATCCCACTTTTGATGCATTTATACCCGAGGCAATTTTGGCATTAGTAATGGCCGCATCTAAAACTTTATTGGTGGTAATGGCGTCGTTACTAATTATTGGTGCATCAGCAGTTCCCCCTAAATCACCTGCTAATTTTATTTTTCCTTTATTGAGAGGGTCTGCATCCGCAACACCAACCAAATTGGTGACGTCAACATAGGATTTAATAGCTTTTACTGAAGGGTATTTGGATTCTGATAAGGCATCTGCCACAATATCATTTGATTTATTTAGTTCATTTTCTTTTAAGTTAATTCTTTTGGACAAAAAGCTAGTGTCACGTTTTATTCGGTCGCTTAACATTGTAGAGGTATCAGTAATATTAACTTTATTAATTAAACTTGAGTTAATATCTGATGTGTTTGCTTTTAATGCTAATGCTGTTGAAGTGGCAAAAGTGCTTAAGTCCTGATCTCCAGTATTTGTTCCAGAAATAGCGCCAAGTTTTGTTTTTTCCGTTGTAGTAAAATCATTACTTGATAATACTTTTCCAGTCACTTTATCTACTTTAGTTGCAATACTCGCATTTATTGGAGCAAGATCAACTGTTTTTGCAGCTAACTGAGTTGGTGTGACATATATCGTTGTACTATCAGATAAGTTTAATTTAGTTGCGATAAAAGCATTTATAGGAGCTAGGTCAACATTTTTTGCAGCTAATTGCGTTGGAGTAACATACTTTATTGTACTATCCGATAAATCAACCTTGGTTGTCAAACTATTAGTAACATCTGAAGTATTTGCTTTAAGTGCTATATTATTATTGATAGCTGTTGGATCAAAGGCACTTGCAGCTAATTTAGTAGGTGTTACATAAATTATATTACTATCCACTAAGCTTACCTTGCTATTCAAGGCGCTATTGATCGCATCTGCTGTAAGCGTTGTTATTTTTGAAGCAATTAATTCATTGACTATTTTTTTATAGGGGGCTAGCATTGCAGCAGTATCTGTAATAGCTATTTTGGTATTTACTTTATGCTCTATTGTTTTTACAGTCGTCATCTTAGCATAAATCGACAACATGTTGGTTGTATCCGTAATACTTAATTTATCACTTAATCCTGCAGCTGTCCCAGCATATAATGCATAAGGGACTGTTCCAAAGGAAGTTGTACCTAAATCAATCCATTCTTTGGAATAGTCCCATAAAGCGGCTGGTGCAATGGGGGTAATAACAATCTTTAGATTTAAAAAGAACGGGCCATTCGCCCAATCAATTTGAGATAAGGTGTTTACCAAGCCTCCTTTTCTGATACCCTTACCAATAGTTATGGTAAAAATACCTGCCTCATCTGTTATAGTTTGGAATTCCTCAATAAGCACTTTTGGCCCAGTACTAGATGATTGGATTACATTTGATTGTATATAAATATTTCGTCGATTTGCAGGATGGTCGAAGTTGTCCTTAGCTATTGCTTGAAAATATATTCCATTTTGACTAATCTGTGCTCGGGAATTGATTGAAAAAAAAATAAATAAAAATACAAATACAACTGTTTTGAAATTCTTATGGTGGGTGAGGTTTGTAAAAAGCATTAGTATAAATTGGTAATGGGTAAAAAAACAACTTTAAAACAAGTAAACCTATAGGGCTAATGCCTTATATACCAAGATATAGGGCAGATGCCTCAAATAAATAATTAAAAAATTAATAAAATAGACGAATGAGGGAAAAAGTATAATTTAGCTTTTCCTTCAAAATTTTAGAAAAAAAACAATGCATATATAGTCTGTAGTATCCAACTATCGTTTACAATGAAAATATTAAAATACATACCTATCTTTTTTCTGATTGCTAATGCAATGGCAGCTTCTTGTCAAGAAGTGAAAAATATTCAAAAAGAAGAAAATGATATAATATTTTATTTACAAAAATGGGAAAATGTAAAAAACAGATACGAATATAAAAATGTTAAAAATTGGGAACAGTTATTTGAGACAGCATTTAAAAAATTAGCGCAATATAAAGATGAGGATGTGAAATTAAGAATATCATTAGCCTTAGGCGCTGTTTATCATGACCAAGGCAAATTTGAAATCGCACTCCCTATTCTAAAAAATTGTTATTTAAAAAAAGAGAATTTATCGATCAAAAATAAAGCACGATTACTTGTAAAATTGGAGGAAGAGTATCGAGCTTATCTTGAAATAAAAGAAGCTATTTTAATTAGACAAGAAAGGATTGATATTGGACTTATTAATAATTTTTGGGAAATTTATAATGATTGTAAATTGTATGAAGCTGCAAAAAAAGATTTTCTAATTTTCGAATCGCTACCCCAAGAATATAGCCTAACCCGACTTCAATACTATCTAAATTTAGGTAATTTATATTCAAATTTATCTGAATTCGATAGCCTATTAGTGATTGCTAAAATAGGGTCAGCGGAGGCCGATAAAATTATTGAGCGCAATAAAGATTTAAAATTATATAGAAATAATGATCTGTTCTACTATAAAGGTTATTTTATAGGGATGATTGCTCGATGTAAAATGGCAGAAAATAAATACGCAGAAGCCATCCCCTTACTTTTAAAAGACATAGCTTATAGTAATGAAAATATCGGAAATAAAGCTGACAAATTAATTGATTTAAGTATCTGTTACCTTAATGTCGGAAAAATAACCACGGTAAAGAAGCTGATTGATAGTGCAACAATTCTTATACAGAAAACGGAATTTAAAGATATAAAGTCTAAACTAATTAAAACAAAATCAGCTTTTTTTGAAATCACACAAAAATACGATAGTGCATTATACTACTCTAAATATTACAACGAAGTTAAAGATAGTATTAATAGCAAGATTGAAAAGAACCAATCAATATTAATTCTTACAAAATTTGAATTAGATAATCGTAGAAATGAATTAAAATTGAAAAATTTGAATTTATTGAAAGTCATAAGCTCAAATGAAAATGCCAAAGCAAGGATATTTCAACTTTCATTATTAATAGGAGTTATTTTAGTAAGTTTATTTTTTTTAATTTATTTATTCATGCAAAATTTGAAATCAAAAAAAATAATAAAGTTAAAAAATGAAGTGCTTTCCAGTAATATCATAATCGTAAATAAACAAACTAGCAAAAATGAGTTTTTGCTAAAAGAGTTACATCATAGAGTTAAGAATAATTTACAACTCATCTATAGTCTTTTAAATCTTCAAAAAAGAAGGATTGATAACATTGAAAATAAAGAAAATTTAGTTGCAGTTCAAAATCGAATTCATACGATGTCCTTGGTTCACGAATTTTTATACAATTCTGAAAATTATGAATTTATTAATGTATTCGAATACGTCAAAACACTATCTGCCTACTTAATAACAATTTATAAAAAAGAGGGTAATGTTGAAATTGACTACGATATTGATGAAGAAATAGAATTAGAAACAGAAAGAATGATTTATTTAGGATTAATCATTAATGAAATTCTTTCAAATACATTCAAATTCGAATTGAATAACAATAAGGTCTTATTGATAAAAATAAGTATTCAATCTATTGATGGCATCATTGATATAACTATAAATGATAACGGTCCCGGATTTATTAAAGAAAATGTAAAAGAAGGTAGTTTAGGATTAAAATTAATTAATATCATGTGTACACAGTTAGAAGCCGTGCATGAAATTAAAAGCGATAAAGGCGTAACACATAAAATTAAATTCAGTTTTGTAAAACCATAAATAATATTATGAAAGATAATAAAATATTAATTCTTGAAGATGATATTATTGTAGGCATTGACTTACAAGAAGTACTTACTGCATTTGGCTATAACACCATCCTTGTTCATAATTATGAAAATGCCTTGCTACAAGCCAAAAAGTTTAAGCCGCATCTTGCGATTTGCGATATCAAACTTGGTAATGGATTGACAGGCATCGATTTCGTTAAAGATGTTTATGTTATACTACCTAAATTAGAGATTATCTATGTGACTGCATTTAGTAGTCAACAAATGATGGACGATGTTTCTGCCACCAATCCATTAAATTATATTGTAAAGCCATGGAATGAAGAACAAATAAAAGTTAGTGTTGAAATGGCATTTAACTATATTGACAAAAAATATTCAAAAGAAGATTTGTTAAGCGGGCTAAGCTTAACTGAGTATAAAATAATTGACCTAATCTCAAAACAAAAAAAGAGCAAAGAAATTGGAGCACTCCTGTTTATATCTGATAAAACAGTGCGTAATCATCGGTATAATATTATTAAAAAGCTGAATATTCCAAATGACAACAATAGCTTGTTAAAATGGGCACTTACGCATTTGAAGGAGCCAAATTCATAAAAAATATACAATACCCTATTATTCAAGTGTTTAGGAATTAATTAATAGGAAACAAGCCACTAAAATTATATTTTGTCTAGTGGAAATGAGGCATTTGCCCTATTGTATAATAGGTATAAAAAAGGGATTTTTATAGAAATACTATATTCTAAATCAACCTTTTAATGCGTCCTATTTCAAAGCTCATTGTAGCAGTTTTATTTTTGACCCTGCTGATTCAAAATACAACATTTGGTCAAACCAAAATAACTGATAAAAAACTATCCCAAAAACAACAGGATAAGCTATACTTAAAACAACCTGGTACTGAAGCTACCCAGAAGTTCAAAAAGAACTTCAAAGCTTCCTGGAACAAAACCTTTATTAATTTTACCGATAATAGCACTTATTTGTTGGCGGGGATGAACTTCTCTAATCAGGGGATTACAGCAGCTGGATATAACTCAAGTTTCAACTATAATATTTCAGATAACACCGCGGGTGGCTATAAGCCAGGTTATTTCGTAGGTTTTAGAGTAGATGGTTTATATAAAGATAAACGCAACTACTCCTTTCAGATGAGTTTAAATAAAATTGCCACTGCTAATAATTACAAAGACGCAAAAAGCTTGCCCCCATTTTTAGGAAGCTTTTCCAACTTTAATGCCGATGATCAGTTTTTAAACCTGAGTATGGCAATGCATTACAAAAAACTATTAGCCATTAGCGATACTAGTAGGTATCAGTTTTACTTTGTTCTAGGCCCTAGTTTGGATACGCGCTTATCAAAACAAAGTGCTGATAATTTAGTTAACAAAAACTACGCGCGTTTTTTACTAAGAGGCGATATAGGATTTGAATTTGAAAACAAAAACTTTTACACCCTGTTTTTGCATTACAAGCAAGGGCTCACCTCCTTTACCAAATCACCGATCAAAACCAATCTCAATAGCTTTGAATTGGGTATGATGATAAAGGCCAGTGATTTATTTTAAAAGTTAAAAACATCCTAAAAAAGAAACACAAAATGAAAAAATATTTATTATACATTTCACTTTTGGCAATTACAAACACAACCTCCTGCAGTAAGGACAATGTATTGGCCGAGACAAAACTGGCTCAAAAAATGATCGAGGAGAAAGCTTGGTTTTTGGATTACAGCCAAACTGGCACGCTGACCAAAACTTATGTTGGTCAAGCTACCTACTATATTAACTTTTTGAAAAACTTGACCACAAAGGATTCAGACGGATTAAATGGCAGTTATAGCGTTGAAAAAGTAAGTGGCCAACTTCAAATTCATGTGCAAGCCAAAACTAGTAATGGCAACCCTATTGAATACATCTATACTATTGTTTCCGTAGGCGCAAGCAATTTAATATTATCCTATACCCTTAGTGGTAAAACAACCCAATTGTATTACACAAGTAAAAGATAATCCACTGAAAATGATGAAAAACTTCCTCCAAAATATAGCGATTGCAAATTTGATTGTGCTTGGTATGATGCCCATAAAGCTACAAGCACAATCATCTGCTAATTTTATGATGAGCAGCATGGGCAGTATCCCAGGCGCTTCCAATACAGGCATGGCCATACAGTTTAATAGCATTGCCACTTGTTTAAATGTTCAAAACGGCGTGGCTGTTTTAAATGGCGTAAGAGGCAGTGGTCAGTTTGCCATGAACTGCGAAGTCACTTTAAAAGTTAATAGTTTAGGTATTAAGCTTTACCCAAATCCTGTAAACATCACCACTAGAGTTAAGTTCACGAATACGCCTCCATTAACTGAAACTTTTAACTTATCCGTTTGGACAACTGAAGGTGTTTTACTATCCACACGAAAGGAGTCAGGCTATAATTTATTTCAAGGTATTAATCTTGATGTAAGTACTCTCGGATCCGGATCCTATGTTTTAAAAATCGAATCCCAAAATTATGTTGACGCTTTAAAATTTATTAAAGCCAATTAAAAATATTATTACCCTATTACTTAGAATTATGATTTATGAAACAACAACTTAAATTAACCCTCGCTGTTTGTATCTTTTTTGTATTGAGCACATTAATATCAAATAAGATATTTGCACAAACAACAGCAAATGGTATCTTCTTTCAAGCAGTAGCTAGAGATAATTTTTCCAATCCCGCAAAGGATCGTAAAATTTATATTGAATCAAGTATCATTCAATATACTGCCACGGGAACAAAAGTATTAATTGAACAGCATGAGGCGAATACCGACGAAACAGGTGTATTTAATATCAGCCTTGGTAATGGGAAAAGAATAGGTGGCTCAGCCGCAAATCTAACAAATATTGATTGGGCAATGGGGCCATATTATTTGAGTTTGAAAATTGCAATAACACCAAGAGCCCCCATTCCAAACTGGGATTATACGAAAGAATGGATTGATTTAGGTACTACACCTTTTGGAACCGTGCCTTATGCGTTATATGCAGGCTCAGCTGCAGGATTAAATGATAAATTAAGTATTTCCGATACAACAAGCATGTTGGCTATTTATGCAAAAGCCCAAGCAATAAAAACAATAGAGAATACTGTAAATACAAAAATAGGAATTACCGATACCGCTGCAATGTTAGCACCCTACAAAAAAATGGTGAATGAAATTATTGCTTCAAATATTACTTCATTAACCGCGGGTTCAATCAATTCCGCATTGAATAGTAAAGTGAATCTAGCCGATAGTGCTATAGTATATATTACTCCAATGCAATTAAAAAGTGTGAAATTTGATACCACTAGTATTGTTCAAAGAATAGATACAAAATTAGATAAGGTTACAGGTATTGCTGGATCTGCCACTAAATTAGCTGCTTCAAAAACCATTAATGGAGTAGCATTTGATGGTAGTACAGATATAACAATTACCTCAACTGCAGATGCAGGAACTTTAACAGGCACCACTTTAAAATCTACAGTAACAAGTTCTAGTTTAACGAGTGTAGGAACTTTAACTAATTTAACGGTCACCAATCCAATAGCAGGTAGTGTAACAGGAAATGCAGGAACAGCCACTAATTTAACAGGACTAACCA